>Ga0224722_1000275_pt1 | contig 29840 bp, 24 predicted proteins | sample Balambano_FR1_Me_FD_161646 | JGI IMG/M metagenome (GOLD analysis project Ga0224722, IMG submission 161646) | Freshwater sediment microbial communities from Lake Towuti, South Sulawesi, Indonesia - Balambano_FR1_MetaG | ecosystem: Environmental > Aquatic > Freshwater > Lake > Sediment | place... | reverse complement strand
CCTTCAGCATCGACTTTTGTCTCGATGCTGAAGGGGCGCAGGATGACTCTGTTGAGAGTTTGCGATCGTGGGGTGATTTCACAACTAATGACGTGACCCTATCGGTACGAAATGCCACCGAGAAGGATTTGTTGATGAAACCAGCGGTTAAACTCATCAACGCTTGGCATTCTGGTTGCCCGACTTTAGTCAGTCCGGAGCCAGCCTACCAGGCGTTATACCGTTCAGAGTTGGATTACATCGAGGTGCGGAGTCCCAAGGAAGTAATTGCGGCCTTAAAACAGTTGAAGGATCAGCCCGATCGCTATGCCGCCATGATTGAGAATGGTTTTGAACGCGCTAAGGACTTTACCAACGAGCGTTTGGCGTTGCAATGGTACGAACTATTATCTGGCCCGATCGCCGAGGGCTACACGCGATGGCGCAAGCAATCAGCCCTGCAAAAACTGATTGGACGACCCGTTCAATTCATGCGTCGCACCGTACAGCATAAACAAGAATTCAAACGGTACACATACAACATTCATCATGGCACCCGGCTATTCAAAAACGAGCCATTGGCCGGTAGGGCCATGTTGAGTGTGGCGGGAAAGTAACGCCTACATGCCCAATTGGTTGACGCGATCGAGCATTTGCAACCCGTGAATTAAAGACGCTCCGCCTCGAATTGCCGTGGCCACATGCACGGCTTCGGTCATTTGTTCTAAGTCGGCTCCTTGCTGCAACGATTCTTTACTGTAGGCATCAATGCAGTAAGGGCACTGCACCGCATGGGCAACTGCTAAAGCAATCAAGGCTTTTTCACGACTTGACAGGGCACCTTCGGCGAAGACTGCACCATAGTAGGCGAAAAATTTCTCCGCCAGTTCAGGATTGCCTTCGCTAATTTTGCCAAAGTTGGGGAGATGGTCGGGGTTGTAGTAATCCATAGCAAGGGAGTTTGGAATGGGAAATAGGGTGTGGGAAGATCACCTAAACTGAGGGGTAGGAATTCAACTTGTGAGACTATGACGCTTTCTTCGATCGCCCCTTCCAATTCTGCGCTATCCCTGGTGGAATTAGCCCACCAAACCAGAACCAATGCTCGTATTCTCGGTACTCTTCCACCAGAGATGAGAAATCAAGCACTGGAGGCGATCGCGCAGTCCCTAGAAGTGGCAGCACCCGAAATTTTAGCCGCAAATCAAGCTGATTGTGCCACTGCGAAGGCCGATGGAATTTCTAGCGCACTTTACGCTCGGTTGAAATTGGACGAACCAAAATTGAAGGGAGCGATCGCGGGGGTTCGTGATGTAGCCAAGCTCCCAGACCCAGTGGGAGTCGTGCAACTGAAGCGAGAACTGGATACGGGTTTGGTGTTGCAACGAGTCACCTGTCCCTTGGGGGTGTTGGGAGTCATTTTTGAAGCTCGCCCTGATGCGGTCGTCCAAATTTCTAGTCTGGCTATCAAGTCTGGCAATGGAGTGATTTTGAAGGGGGGAAAAGAAGCGATTCGATCGTGTGCAGCATTGGTCAAGGCGATTCGGCAGGGGCTGGCCCAAACTGGGATCGAGCCATCTGTAGTGCAACTGCTCACCACCCGCGAAGAAACTCTGCAACTCCTAAACCTGGATCAGTACGTGGATTTAATTATTCCCAGAGGTTCTAATTCGTTTGTGCGGTTTGTCCAGGACAACACTCGCATTCCGGTGTTGGGGCACGCGGATGGCGTTTGTCATCTATATATTGATCGAGCAGCCGATTTAGTGAAAGCGATCGCGATTACGATTGATGCCAAAACTCAGTACCCTGCTGCCTGCAACGCGATCGAGACTTTGTTGGTGCATCAAAATATTGCCAACAACTTTTTGATGGAGGTCGTGAGTCCTTTACAAGTCAGAAACGTAGAATTGCGTGGCGATGCCCGGACGCTGGAAATCTTGCCTATTGCACCCGCAACAGAAGCAGATTGGGCCACAGAATACAACGATTTGATTCTATCGATCAAAGTGGTGAGTCATCTGGAAGAGGCGATCGCCCACATCAACACTTACGGTTCACGGCACACGGAAGCGATCGTGACTGAAGATCCCATGACTGCTGCAACCTTTATGGCCCAAGTCGATGCCGCAGGCGTGTATCACAATTGCTCCACTCGATTTGCAGATGGGTTTCGCTATGGCTTTGGTGCAGAGGTAGGAATTAGTACGCAAAAAATGCCACCTCGTGGTCCCGTAGGACTAGAAGGTTTAGTAACCTACAAATACCAACTGGAAGGAAACGGACACATTGCCGCAACGTATTCCGGTGCTGAGGCAAAACCATTTACGCATCAAAACCTAACGTAGAGTGGTAGAGCATGAGTACAGAGCAACCGACTCCACCTCAAGAGTCAACACAATGCCCACCCCGAAATGCTGCCGAGTGGGTAACTTTTAGCATTGCTTCCGTGATTGTAAGTGCGATCGCTGGTTTAGTCATTTACAGTTGGGCAACGGAGCATGATCAGCCGCCTGTGCTGAAAATTAGTCGCTCTGAACCCATTCGTCGGGAAAATCAGCAGTATTACGTGCCATTTGAAATTGTCAACACAGGAGGAGAAACTGCAGAATCGGTACAAATCGTCGCGGAATTGAAACGCAATGGGCAGATTGAAGAAACAGGTGATCTCCAAATAGATTTTCTAGCGCGTCATGAAAAGGAAAAGGGAGCGTTTGTGTTTACTCAAGATCCGCAAGCAGGTGAACTAATCCTGCGAATTGGAAGCTATAAGGTACCCTGATTTTAAAGAGACGAATCAAGACTAAAAAGGGTGTATTGCGAATCGTCACAATACACCTGCACTTGGAGATGAGTATGGGTCAACCTTCAAATAGAAGATTTGTAGAAGGCACCGTGGCCAACATTGGCGATTGCTCAGTGAGCGATCGCTCTCGTCGCGACGGACGACGTGGTGGTGGCGGAGGTGGCTTGTACTGAGACACGGATTGTGGAGTTTGGCTTGGCTGTTCTACTGGAAAGTACGCAGACAACGTAACAGTAGCAAGAGCCATGCAAACCCCAGCAACCCGCTTACACTTAATTAAGTGGTTTGCATGGTTAAACATAGCTTTAGGGACAAGAAATGGACATGGGGTAGAACACCTGATAGAGCTGAATTATCGTGAAGATAATCAGGAACCCTGATTCAAAATCTTGAAAATTGCTCAATACCAATCAGGCACCTAAATTTAGAATGCACACTTTGCCTTAACGTCTATCTTGAGCAAAGGTATTTATGCGTATTCCAGCATGCAGCCAAGTGAGGAACTCTTAACAGATACACGGTAGGTAGATTAGACCCCGATCGATAGAGTGCCTGAAAAGAGTGAACAAGTTGCCCAAACCATTCAGAAACTGGAATACGGGATTGACTGGTCTTATTTAGAATTTAAGTCAGATCGATCGCAAAAAGATTACAGTTTTATGCAATGTTGAATACCTGAATCGCTACCACCAACGGGATTTAGTTAAAGGAATAGAAAGCTGACAGAGTGTACCTTTAGGTTTGGCTGATTCACGCTTAAACTTGCCTTTTAATTGGGAAGCAACTTTGCGGGCATAGCGAGTTCCTTCCCCTTCATTCATTGACTGAATCCCGATGCCGTCATCAATCACTCGAACTGTGTACCAACCTTGATAGTAAGTACTGGTTACCCAAAGATGCACAGCATTTTCAGCATGTTTACCAACATTACATAATGCTTCTTCAAGAAATCTGCACAAACTTTGGCGTTGTTCAATATTTAACAAGTTTTGCTCGATCGGCTCAAAATCATAAGTGACTTTCAAGGCTTCAAACCTTGAAAATTCCGATCGCTCCAGGGTGAGGCTATACACCTCATAAAGCAATTCATCGATCGGCGTTTGGAGATCTAATTTAATCCCATCTCGCAGGTAAAGACTTTGCTCTCTACTCAAGGTTTCTTGCTTAGCATGTTCACCAATTTGGCGAATTTCAAGATTTAAATTCTCCAGTGTAACGAGCAGTTTTTCTTTGGGTAAGTCGTTATCTCTTAGTTGTCGCAGTACAGAGGCAAGAGTTTGTAATGGTCCGTTGTGGATAACATTAAAAATTTGTTCAATCATCTGCTGACGTTCTTCCACAAGGCGTTGGTTCTCTTTTAAGCGCGAACGCAACACCCAATCATATTTGTAAAACGCAGTGTATCCTAATCCATTGATCAACCAGACTAACGAAACAGGGACGATCGGTATCCACCATCCTGCTAATAGCAACAAATAGCTACCACTGATTAAGACAACCTGCACGGTAATAATTCCAATCAGTTTAATCCGGTTTGTGAAAGCAGTGTGCCCCCAAATAATCGCAATGACACCCCAACTTATAATCCAAACATACTCCCAGCGATCGTTCCAAGTATTAATTAATGGTCGCTCATCCAACACAGCACTGATAATTTGACTCACGACATGGGCTTGAATTTGTGGGGAGTTGACTTCACCTATAGGCGTGAGGATAGAAAAGCGGACAATTGGGTCAGTAATACTGACAAGGACAATACGATCGCGCAGTTGATTTAGATCGATCGTTCCAGATTTAATATCATGGGCTGTAATTTGTTGAAATGGTTGTGTTGCATTACGAAACTTCAGCAATAATTCTGGATTACCAACTACAGCATCCACATAGCCGCCTGAATCGTCTAACAAACGAGGGATTTCAGTAGAGCCAAATCGCATTGCCTGAGTGTCTCGAATGCCATTACTTAATTTGAGTGACGGATCACGGGAAACTAGATATCTTTCTGAGACTGAAATTGTGAAAGAGTGTTTGTAGTCATTGTTAACTGGGTTGTAGTACCCCAGGGAAGACCGTCGTAAGAAACCATCTTTATCTTGATAAATATCTATAAAACCAACTTGATCGTCTGGAAAACCAGCAGGCGCTAAAATTTGATCTGCTGCTGCTGTAATGAGTTCACTGACAATTAGATTTTTGTGCTTTTGTAGAGTTGAAAGTAGAGGAGTATTTCTAAATTCGGCAATTTGATTTTTGTGGATATGTAAGCCAATAACGGCTGGTTTATAGGACTGAATCGTTTCGATAACGTCTACTATTTGTTGCTCCGGAATCGGGTAGCCAGTTGCCTCAATATCATCAAAGCCAACAAGGACAATTCGATCGTCGGGCAGTTCTTCAGGTCGAGATCGCAGGAATGTATCAAACGCAATTAACTCTAACCCTTGTAAAGAACCTGTGAGGCGAGCGGCAACCACCAACCCGATCGCGATCGCTCCTGGCAACCCCCACACCCGCCAGGTTGCGATGATATCCTTGACGCTATTCCACGCTGGTCGTCGCACGATTCCGATTCTCAACAAACAGGACTAATCGATGAGTCCTTCTTCTCTAGCACGAATCTCTGTCTGGATGCGAATATTTTTACCATCTTGTTTATCTTCTTCAGGATAAACTTCCAAAATGTCTTGAATTTTAGTCCAGTAGTGGCGCACTGTCCGTTCTGAAACGTTCATCCGCTCAGCGATCGCCCGATCCTGTAACCCTTCGTAAAATGCTAGTTTGAGGACATTCAACCAGTCTGGTTTAATCTCCAGCATCCTACCACGACGAATATCCTTCGTATGCGTAATTCCATTCAAGGCCCAATCAACCCGAACCAACATTTCTTTGCTGGAAAGCCCCTTATCAGCAACGGTGAAGCCTCCACCATGCTTATCGATTTCTGGTTTAATTCGCACTAGGGCTTTAACGTAAGTACTTTGTACTGTCAGATTCAGCGTTGGATAATCGTGCATCAACGTTCTCAGTAACCGAATTCCGGCTTCTGCCTGCGCTGTGTCACCAATCTTTTCGGGTAAAGAAAGATCTAACACCACCAAATTGGGTAAATTCGCTGCATTAGCTTTTAACTGTTGCTGCACCGCTTCAACGGTTTGGGCCGTCAAAATCTCAGCGTGTGGATACTGACGCTTCAATAAGTCGATCGTCCCACCCAGAACAACTTCATGATCGTCAACTACCAAAATCTTGAGGTTTTCTGACTCTGACATAACTGGAAAAATCGCCGGAGGCAAAAGCCGGACGGGCAAATTGCTTAAACCTACATTCAACTTTGCAGAAAACTACAACGATGGCAAGGGGGAGAGGGGGATGGATGGGTGGGTAAGTAGATGAATCGGTGAGTAGAAAAGGCGTTTATCGCTTATTCCTCTTCAACCTGGTAAAGCCGATCGCATAAAACAGCAATGTCAAATAGACAATATTGGAAAGGATGTTTGCAGAGAGCGATGGTGCGTTGCAGGGAATGTTTTTCTACTATCTAGTTATTCAAACAAAGTTCAAAGCATCCGGAGAGCGCAAATCAGACTAAGGAGTCGAAGCAATCACTGGACGCACACTTAGAAAGTTCAGTTAGTCTCTCAAGCCCCCACTCATTATGCAGAATTATCTAGAACTCACGAAACCCCGCACCGAAACCAACCTCAATTTAATGCAGGGCGTACTCGAAGGTCTGACCGATGGTGTATTGATCCTCTCTCAGCATGGAGACTGGATTTATCACAATTATTATGCCCACTGCATCTGCCAGCAGTTGAATCAAGGCAAACCGGTGCTAAACCAAGTTCCCGATGTCATTTGGCGAAATTGTTTAGCTCTAATCGATAGTCATGATTTATATCCCAACCAGCCCGTTGTAATCGAGTCTGAAGTTACGCTGAGCCGTACAAAGGTCTATCGGATTCGGGTTCGTTGGCTCACCCTGGAAGATTCCCAACATCCATATTTGATGGTGTTGTTGGAAGATCGCAGTCAGTCTTTGCAAAATCAAGCTTTGGCCGAAGCGATGCTGTACGAATTAACCCCGCGTCAAGCCGAAGTTTGGTTGTTATACCGGGCAGGGTTTAGCTATCAACAAATCGCGGATGAGCTTTACATCACTCTAAATACGGTCAAACGCCACCTAAAGGATGCTCGGATTAAGCAAAAGCTGGCGATCGCGTCCAACTTCGAAGCTCTAGCATAAGACCGAGTTGAACTCAACTAAAAAGTTTCTGAACCAAAACAGAAAAACAAGCTGTATGCACCCAGTAATCCCCGCAAGGGGATTTTTTTTGGGCTGTTAATGATTTAACTCTTCACGATCGCGCCGAAGTCGGCCAGGACACGGGCATGGTTCCGCAAGACCCCCAACAGATTCAACCGATTTTGTTTGATGGCTGGATCGGAGTCCATAACTAGCACGCTGTCTTCTCCATCGAAGAAGCTAGCAACCGTAGGAGCAGTTTCAGCTAATGCCTTCACCAATTTTTGGTAATCTTGCTGGCCTTGCATTTGGTTGTGCAGCTTCCCAAGTGCATCAAAAAAGGCTGGCTCTGATTTCTTCTGGAACAGTTTCGGTTGCACAACTTTAGCCGGGTCTAGTTGAGCGGTATCTAAATTTCCTTGAGCTGCTAAACGAGAGGCCCGATTCACAGTTTCATAAATGGTGGCAAGGTTGCCATCGTTGCGAATGGACTGGAGAAAGCAAGCCCGATCGCGCACATCCAGCAAATCCACAAGCGCTCGTTGAGTATATTCAGGATCATTCTCACCTAACACAGCATTGACCAAATCGTAATCAATCTGACGATCGTCTTGGAGCAGCGTACGAATTCGTTGCAGGAAAAAGTCCTGTAATTGCTGAAAAAGTTCCTCCGAGTTTAATTTCATCACTGCAGCAAACTCCTGCTCAAAGTTAGCAACAACTTGATTAAGCAATTGCAATAAATTAATTGGAAGCTTGGCAAACCAAATGATATTGATGATCGCATTGGCAGCTCGCCGTAGGGCAAACGGATCGGAAGAGCCACTGGGAATCATACCCAGGCCAAAGATGCTAACTAATGTGTCAAGGCGATCGGCCAATCCCACTACTTGCCCAGTTAGAGTTTGCGGCAGAGAATCGGTTGCGCCACGTGGGAGGTAATGTTCAAAGATGGCATCTGCTACGGGTTGGGGTTCTCCGCTGGCGATCGCGTATTTTTGCCCCATCACCCCTTGCAGTTCTGGAAACTCGCTCACCATTTGGGTCACCAGATCCGCTTTGCAGAGTAGGGCCGCCCGCTGAATATAGGTATGATCAATCGAACCGATTTCCAGTTGAGCAGCAATTTGGGCAGCGACTCGACTGATGCGATCAACTTTTTGCCGCACAGAACCCAAATCTGCTTGGAAGGTGACAGTTTCCAACTTGGGTAAGTAGCTTTCTAGCGGAACTGCGCGATCGGCATCAAAAAAGAACTTGCCATCCGAGAGGCGTGCCCGAATCACCCGCCCGTTGCCTTCAGCGATGAGGTCTTGCTTCTGCGGATCACCATTGGAAATAGTAATGAAATTGGGCAACAACTCATCCGATCCAGCCTGCCGCAACATGGGAAAGTAACGCTGATGGCTTTCCATTTCCGTGATAATTACCTCAGACGGCAACTCCAAAAATGCTTGATCGAATTTGCCAATGACAGCAGTGGGATACTCCACCAAGTTTGTGACTTCTGCTAACAAACCAGGATTAATAACAGCAACCCCTTGGATGCTGGCGGCGGCATCCTCAATTTGTTGTTGAATTACTGCCCGTCGCTTGTCAATATCAACCTGCACAAAGGCATTTTCTAAAGTTTTGACATAGTTAGCTGCTGAGGGAATTGCAACTGCCCCAGGATGTAGAACGCGATGTCCTTGAGAGTAGCGATCGCTGGCACACCCTTGAGACCCATTGGTTAAGGCGATTGGCAGTAGTTCCTGATCGAACAATGTTACTAACCACCGAATCGGACGCGGAAATTTCAAATCGCCATCCGCCCAACGCATAAAGCGTTTGCCCTCCAGGCCAGTAATCCACTCTGGCACCAGAACTTTGAGAATTTCGGCTGTCGGTTGCCCAATAATCGTTTTCTTGACAAAAATGAATTCGCCTTTGTCAGTGGGTCGAATTTCCAGGTCGGCAATATTAACTCCTTGCTTCTGGGCGAAGCCCTCAGCGGCTTTAGTGGGCTTATCATCCTTAAATGCAGCTTGGGCGGGCGGCCCTTTCACCTCTTCTTCCTGGTCTGGTTGCCGATCGGGTAAGCCAGAAATCAACACAGCCAGTCGTCGGGGGGTGCCAAAATACTGAATCGACTCAGAAGAGAGTGCCTGTTCGGCTAGACTTTTGGGAATGCGCGATCGCCACTGCTCCAGCGCCTCGTCTACAAAACTTGCCGGTAATTCTTCTGCCCCAACTTCGAGTAAAAAGGTTGCCATAACTCACCAGAACACTGGATTCTATCCAAAATCTTTATCAGTGTATAGCGTTTCTGAATCCTGTGCGGTACTGGAATGGGGAGAGATCATAGTTGATTACTGAGCCTTACCCACTGTTCAACGCTCAAATCTTCCGCCCGAACTTGAGGATCTACCCCTAAGGTTTCTAATAGCTGACCAAGTTGACCGCGATCGATCACACTCTGCAAATTATTCCGTAACATTTTGCGTTTACTACTAAACCCTAGCTTTAACAGCATTTCTAATTTCTGCGGATCATTCGCCGGACTTGCTAATGCTCGTGGGCGCAATCGAATGACAGCAGAATCAACTTTAGGTGGTGGTTGAAATGCTTTCGCTGGCACATCACAAATGAACTCGCACTCTGCTAGATATTGCACTCGCACAGACAACCCACCGAAATGTGTTGATCCGGCTTTGGCTCTGAGCCTTAACGCCACTTCCCGTTGCATCAATAACACAATGAGATCAAAGGGATTGGAATTTGGTTGGGCGATCGTGCCTAAGAGCTTTTCAAGGATGGGGCCAGTAATGTTGTAGGGAATATTGGCAACGACTTTGTTGGGATTTTGAAATGCTGGAAATGGCATCAGTAATTGTTCCAGCTCCAGAAATAAAAAATCACCTTGAAGTAACAAAAAATTTTCAATATTCCCCAATTTTTTGGTGAGAAACTCGCACAAATCGCGATCAATTTCCACTGCAACCACAGCTTCCGCTTGCGATAACAATTGTCGAGTTAATACGCCTTTACCTGGACCAATTTCTAAGACGCGATCGCCACAATTTTCAGTCTCACCTTTTTGCAAATTTGCGGCGGCCACAATTTGACTCAGCGCCTTATCGCTTTGCAGCCAATGCTGCCCAAATTGTTTGCGGGGTTGTGGCATTTCTATCAATGATTCAAAGACTCAAATTATTCTGGCAACCCAATCAGCGTACCGTTTCCTGCAATCACCTCCCCGATCGACCAAGCGGTTATGTGTTGCGATTCAAACCAGGAAATCGTTAACTCAACCTGGGATGGAGGCACCAACACCACAAACCCAACGCCCATGTTGAACGTATGAAACATGCCCGCCGAACTGACCTCCCCCAGCGTTGCTAGCCACTGGAAGATGGGCGGAATCGACCAACGAGCCGGGTCAATTTGAATCGATTGGTTCACGCCCAAGCAACGGGGCAAATTTTCGGGTAATCCGCCGCCTGTGATGTGCGCCATCCCGTGAATTGGCATCCCAGAGCGCAGCGCCCCCAAAACAGGCTTCACATAAATTTGAGTTGGCGTGAGTAAAAACTCTCCCAGTGGCCGACGACCAAACTCGATTGACCGATCGCTCAGTTCAAGCTGGCGATCGGTCAAAATTTTTCGCACCAAGCTGAACCCATTGCTGTGGATACCACTACTAGCTAGCCCGATCGCCACATCTCCAACAGCAACCAGAGAACCGTCCAGCAACTGACTTTTCTCCACAATCCCCACACAAAATCCAGCCAGATCATATTCTCCAGGCTGATAAAAACCGGGCATTTCCGCCGTCTCCCCCCCCAGCAAGGCACAACCCGCCTGCCGACACCCTTCAGCGATTCCGGCTACAACATCAGCCAGTTGGGTTTCATTCAGGTGGCCGGTAGCCAGGTAGTCTAAAAAGAATAGCGGTTCTGCGCCACAGGTCAGCACATCGTTAACACACATCGCCACCAGATCGATCCCAACCGTATGGTGAAAATCGAGCATGTGAGCCAGCTTTAGTTTTGTCCCAACGCCATCGGTGCCTGAAACTAGAACTGGCTCTTGATAACCGCTGGGCAGTTGAAACAGCCCACCGAAACCACCTAATCCGCCCAACACTTCCGATCGCTTGGTGCTATCAACCATTGAGCGGATGCGTTCCACAAAAGCCCGACCCGCTTCTACGTCTACTCCTGCATCGCGATATTCCATGCTGAGGCCACTGCCCCCTTAAGTTGCCGGATGCCATTGTACCTCTTTCACCAGACGGCAACGCCTCACTCAAAATGTAAAGTTTTGTAAATTTATTGTAAAGCTTTATTAAGTTTGCTCCAAATATTTTTTCTCAAAGTAATTCCGAAACTTTTCTTGAGTCGATGTTTCAGATGAACCGTTTTTTGTAAAGTCCCTGCAAATGCTCTTCTTCATTTTTAATTTCCCTGATCCCCATGCAGAAAACTTCGTGCTAGTCTGTTGCAGTTCGATTAACACAGGAGTAAACACGGAACGAGTACGGGTTACGCAACGAAGAGCGCTTTGGCTGAGTCCTTTTGCAATCTTCGAACCCCAATTGGAGTGCTTTTATCTACGCTTATGAATCACAAACTTATCAGCAGTTTGACTGCTTCTCTGTTGATTGCAACGCTGGGTGTTCCCATTGCAACCGATGCAAAATCCTCTGAGTCAACTCGTCAGGACACTGCTCCAACCCACAAGGAAGGACAATTTGCATCCAATGCCGATGACCAATCCAAATCTTCCAGCTCTGCTGAAGATGTTGCAAGATTCGACAAACAGTCGAATGGGATTGTAAAAGTTGGTGAACAACAATCTCAAACTGGCTTCCGGACTTCCTCTGAAGTCGTGGCCAAAGTTCAGCCTCACATTGTTTCCGGACGCGAAGCCGCGATACTCTACGTACGAAACATCCCAATTTTAACTTTCCTCGGTGCGCGGCAAGATACCCCCAATGGGGTGAAAGTTGGAACTCAAGCTCGTTCATCTGGGAACGAAGGTTTCAGCAAAGCAAAGTCACTCACCGCGACAAAAGTTTCCAGTTCCTCGATAACAACTGTTTTGCGATCGTCTCAAACGCTCTCTAGCCCTTTGTCAGATATGTTTAAGCTGGAAGCATTGAACGATTCTTCCGCAAGTTCAGATCCGGTTTGGCGAGCCAGTGTAATTGCTGCTCGCATTAACCAACTTGATCGTGATGGCGTTGCAGCAGACAAAATCACTGTTAGTTGGGAAAATTCGCCAAGAGACTTAGCTCAACGCGATCGTCTGGTCATTCGAGCTAACCGCGTCGAAATTGCCACCCTCGATAGCAATACGATTTTGCCTGATACAACCCGCAATCCAGAAGTAGATGCGCTACAGGCAACCAATCGTCTCCGACGGTTGTTAGGAAATGCGGCACCATTACGAGAAGTTGGCGGCCAACCCACTGGTAGCAGTAGTCAAGCGCTGGTGTTTGGTCCAATTCGGGCACGATTCACAGGATTTGCATCCTGGTATGGCCCTGGCTTTCATGGTAATCCCAGTGCTAGTGGGGAGCGGTTTAACCAGCACGCACTTACAGCCGCCCACCGCACTCTCCCCTTTGGCACACGGGTACTGGTGACAAACCTGGATAATGGACAGTCGGTAGTTGTGCGAATCAACGATCGTGGACCTTTCCACGGTAATCGAGTGATTGATGTATCAACGGCTGCGGCTCGTGTTTTGGGATTAATTAGTAGCGGCGTTGCGCGAGTGCGCTTGGATGTCGTTGATCCCCGCACGGCATCTGCTGATAACTAGATTCAACCGAATCACTTCTGCTTTGGTCTCCGCTATTCCTGTATTCGCTATATTTGTTCTCCACGCAAACCGTCGAGAGTTCCGTTCCGTTCTACTCCTTTACTTTGAATCAAGACACCGAATCCACCCATGCCTGTGGGATCGATGAGGGTCTGTAGTGCATCTCGACGGCGGAGAATTTCGTTCATACTCGTTAAGTCCGTGATTTGGGACTGAGCAATGCTTGCAATGCGATCGCTCAGTCCCAAACTCATTAAGAACAAAGCTTGTTTCGTAAAGCCAACGGTTTTGAGTCCACATTGCTCGCCCTGTTTTTGCAAGGCAGTGAAATCCACGTGAGCTGTAATATCTTGCTGCCCAACATAGATGTAAGGATTGGAATGATATCGATGACGGTAGTAACACTGTAAAGTTCCCGCTGATCGCATGGGACTGTAATAGCGATCGCTAGTGTAGCCATAGTCGATCGTGAAAACGTAGCCCTGTCGTAGGCGTGCGGTGACCTGCGTCAGCCAATCTAGAGCGGCCAGGTTCACCTCAGTCCGATAACCATCGGGATAGCGGCGATCGGTGAGATCAATCCCAACCTGTTCAAAATAATGGGCAATTGCAGGCGTTGAAAGCTCATCAATCCGTTCGATAAATGGTTGAGTGGCCTGCTCATCTTCTGGCAACGCCACATAAATTTCGGATAACTTGCCAGCTTGAACAATTACTTGATGCACCGGCAGCGCATCGATTAACTCGTTGGAGAAGAAACAGCCAGTAATTGAATTGGGTGGCAACTCTGCCAGGGTTGGCCAGGAGATGTGGATTCCCTGATCAATTAGAGTCTGGAGCTGAAGTTTTTGCTCGGCAAGTAGCGCTGCGGCTCGTTCAATAATGATGTAATCCAGATGAGCTACCAGTTCGGGAGAGTGCTGGTGTAACCATTGCAAAATATCCTTGGCCAGTAGCCCCTGTCCGGCTCCCATCTCGACCAGGGTGAAACGATCGGGCCGATTTAGGAGTTCCCAACATTGCCCAAACTGAGTCGCCAACAATTCACCAAAATCTGCTCCCATGTGGGGGGATGTAATGAAATCCCCTGTCGGCCCAATTTTAGTGGGAGATGAAGCGTAGTACCCATATTGAGGATGGTATAACGCTAGCTCCATGTATTCCGCAAACGTTATTTGTGAACGAAGGCTCTCAGTGATGCGACAGGTAATACATTCACTGAGAGCCTCGTAATTGCTGTTGTCATCCGGTTCCACGATTTCAATTCCTGGGTCAGACTTAACCACCACCGATAGTGGCTTTCATTGTGACACAGCTTCGCCGCTTGCTCGAATAACCAGCTAAATCTATGAAGAAATATTGGCCGCTGGAGTCTAAGCCAGCGATCGCTATTCAATTGTTGCAACACCACACTCCGTACTTAGCACACACATTTAAACAAAATTTCTATTGACACTATTCGCCAACACTGGCATATTCTCCATTGCCGACATCAAACAACAGGGCAAAGTGAGATTGAGGTTGCATTTGCTTCAGTGCCTTCAAGTAAGCTTCTGCCTCGTTGCGGCGACGGAAGCGACTAACAGTCAGTTGCTTCAGGTTGGGTAAAAGCTTGTTAATTACCCAGGGATTCAATCGTTGTTGGTAACTCATAGTAAAACCCACTTGTATGGCTAATGGTTTGAATGAACTAGAAAGAACACTGGGCTTACTGACGCAACACAGCTAAACCTCTGTAGTCACTACATTTAGTGTTCTCTTGAATCCGACACTACTATAGATAGTGGTTTAATTCGAAAACCGCAAGCACTTTAACAAAACTCTATATTTCCGGAGCCTTGTTTTCAGCAAGGTATGTTAATTCCCTATTTGGGGACAGTTGGGAATCGGATTTGTAAGCCTTACATCAATCGTGAGCGCGCCAAATCACAATCGGCCTGAATTTGAGCTTGCAACTGTTCCAGAGACGCGAATTTTTGCTCTTCACGTATGAAATGCTCTAAATGAACAGATAGCACTTTGTTGTAGAGGTTACCGCTCCAATCAAATAGATGGACTTCTGGAGTCAGCCGAGTGCCATCGATGGTTGGTCGATGACCTAAATTCATCACGCCTGGCAGCAAAGGCGCTGCACAGTTCAAGAATTGATCCAGGCGATCGCACACCTGCACCCGTACGGCGTATACCCCCAGGCAAGGCAAAAACTTTTCCTGCGGCAGTTCAAGATTGGCTGTCGGAAATCCCAATGTTCGACCCACCTGCTGACCAGACACAACTTGTCCCACCAGCGTGTAGGAGCGTCCTAATAAAGACTTTGCTGCTTGCACCTCGCCTGCCAACAGAGCCTGACGGATAGCGGAACTACTGATGCGCATCTCATCAAGGCATTTCAAAGCAGCGATCGCAACATTGATCCCATAAGCTGCCGCGATCGCTTTCAAATTTTCGGCCGTTCCTATACGTTCCCGGCCAAAGCAAAAATCCTGCCCCACACTGATGAACTTAGCTTGCAAACCCTGCACCAAAATGGAGGCCACAAACTGATCCGGAGTTAGGCTAGCCAGTTCTCGATCGAACGGTAACAAGACAAGCTGCTCAACGCCAATTTCTTTAAGTTGCAAGACTTTTTCAGCCAATGGAGTTAGCAAACAGCGGGTTTGGCCTGAAAAAAATTCCTGTGGATGAGGATTAAACGTCACCACCGTTTTGACAATATCCATTTGGCCTGCATCAGATTGCAGAATAGGCTCTATCACCTGCCGATGCCCTTGATGCACACCATCAAAGTTTCCAAGCGCGACGGCAGTTGGAGTTAGGACTGTATCTAGCGACGAGGTTACTCTCACGCTTTACATTTTGACACAATCCAGTCAATTAAACTGATTGAAGCGTCTCAACTCGATTGATGAGGATGGTTTCTTGAGGTGTGGCGATCGTGATCGATAGCCCTTCCCGGGCCATGATTCCCGTGGGGAAAGCTGCGGCAACCTGGTCACCCACTTCATCTAAGAAATTGTCGTCGTGCAATGGTTCGTGGTGAAAAATAACGAGTGTTTTTACGTTCGCAGCTTGGGCTACCTTCACGGCTTCCTGCCAGGTGGAATGTCCCCAGCCGACTTTACTGGATTGCGGCGAGTGATATTCCTCATCAGTGTAGGTTGCATCGTAAATCATTACGTCTGCATTTTGCGCAAGCTGCAAAACGTTTTCATCCAGGTGATCGGGGTAATGCTCTGTGTCGGTAATATAAGCTGCGGCATGCCCTTGCCAGTTCACCCGATAACCGACGGCTTGACCTGGATGGTTGAGCAACGCATTTTCAACGACAACATCTCCGATCGTGATTGGGCAGTCAATTTCAACATCCACAAAACTGAGATTAGCGCCCATAATTTGCAGCGGCACCGGAAAGTTGGGATGGCGCATTTGGTCGTTCAACCGTTGTTTGATCGTGGAGCCGTCGGGCGCGATCGCGCCGTAGATCGAAAATTGATTACCTTTAATAAAGGCTGGTGTGAAGAATGGAAATCCTTGAATGTGATCCCAATGCGAGTGGGTGAAGAAAAGATGACCTTCAAGTGGAGCTTGAGCTAACAAGGACTGACCCAAGACCCGAATCCCAGTGCCGCCATCAAAAATTAAACGGTATCCGCCAACTTGCATTTCAACACAGGGAGTGTTGCCACCATATCGGACTGTTGATTTACCTGGGCTAGCAATACTGCCACGAACTCCCCAAAAGTTGACAACAAAGTGCTTCGGCAAACTGGACATTATCTGTGGCTCACGTAGATTTCGAGAATGGGTCACGAATTGACCTGGATTTGTGACAAAAATCGAAGATTGCTGTGGGGAGCAATTCAACAGGAGATGCCTAGATTACCCTTCATGAAAGATTAAGAAAAATCCTCAATCTTGCTGTGATCTTGATCGCCTGACGACTTAATCAATCGCAAATAATTCTTGGTGCGATCGCTAACCTTGTTACAAGGTTTTGCTTGAGCAAAATAGCTTCATGAAATCTATGTAAACATAGTGACACCCATACCTAAAGTACCCGTAGAAATAAACATTTGAACCCAAGTTGCTAGACAATTTAGATTTTCTTTACTGTTAAAGGGCAATTTTTAATGCTCTTGATTGCAGCGCTGTCAAACCATGTAATGAAGTGAGGTTATATTGCAATGGTGTCACAGTGATGTAGTTTTCGCGAATGGCTTGAACATCAGTCAGGATATGTTCAAGCCCATCTTCGGCATCATCGATCTCTTCCAGCAATTCTCCAGCCAGCCAATAATAGGTTTTACCGCGTGGGTCGACCCGTTTTTCAAACACGTCGACGTACCGTCGAATCCCTTGGCGGGTCGTCATGACGCCAGCAATCTCAGGCGGCTCTACGGCTGGTACATTGACGTTCAGCAGCAGTAATTCTGAAAGGGGATGCTCTGCCAATTGAGCCACCAGGGTTCGAGCGAAGTTGGCGGCAGCAGTAAAGTCTTGGCTGGTAAAGCTGGTAAGGCTCATGGCGATCGCCGGAATGCCTTCAATCAGTCCTTCCATTGCTGCCGACACCGTACCCGAATACAACACATCAGTGCCGAGATTTGCCCCATGATTAATTCCAGACAACACCAGATCAGGTTTTTGATCCATGAGTGCCCAAAGTGCTAATTTGACGCAATCCGCTGGCGTGCCCGAACAGGCCCAGGCTTGCACTGAGGGATGAAAGACTGACTCCACCAGGTTGGCTCGAATCGGTTGATGCAGGGTGAGACCATGCCCGGTGGCCGATCGCTCTTGATCTGGGCAAACAACCGTCACCTCATGTCCGGCTTCGGCCAGGGTGTTGGCCAGCGCACGCACTCCCAATGAGGAAATACCATCGTCATTGCTAATTAACAGGTTCATGCCCATCCGTTTAATTGACTCCACTCAAATCGTCTCAGAGAACGACTCCAACCTCGACTACACTGGTAAAAGTCAGCGATCGGGTGCCCGTTCGTCTGTATTCTCGTCAATTATTCCTGTTCTACTGCGTTTTCTGCTCAACCTTGTATGACTGTTCAGCCCTCTGAATTAGAAGCTCAACTCGATGCTATCCGCTTGGAAGCTCAAACCGCCCTGACCGACGCCACTTCACTGGAGCAATTAGAGCAATTGCGCGTCAAGTATTTAGGTAAAAAAGGCCCGATTCCACAAGTCTTGGGCGGGATGGGAAAACTGGATGCCAGCGATCGCCCGCGGATTGGGGCTAAAGCAAATGAGATTAAAGAAGCGATTCAAACAGAATTGGAGCAACGCAAAACAGCTTTGCAATCCGCCGCTTTACAAGCCCAACTGGAGTCGGAAACGATCGATGTGACGATGCCGGGAGTTTTTCTGCCGCAAGGGCGAGTGCATCCGCTGAACAGTATTCTCGATCGCGTGATTGATATCTTTGTGGGTCTGGGATACACCGTGGCGGAAGGGCCGGAAATGGAGACAGATTACTATAACTTTGAGGCGCTCAACTTCCTGCCCGATCATCCAGCCCGCGATATGCAAGATACGCTCTTCCTACCGGATGGCAACATCCTGCGAACCCACACCTCTTCTGTGCAAATCCGCTACATGGAAGCAAATGAACCGCCTGTGCGCATTATCATGCCGGGCCGTTGCTATCGGCGGGATACTGTAGACGCGACACACACCGCCGTCTTTCATCAAATCGAATTTTTGGCGATCGATGAAGGGCTGACTTTCACCGATCTGAAAGGCACTCTGCGGATGTTTTTGGAACAATTATTTGGAGATGTGCCCATTCGCCTCCGTCCCAGTTTTTTCCCTTTTACTGAACCATCTGCCGAAGTGGATTTGCAATGGAAAGGGCGCTGGCTAGAAATTATGGGTTGTGGCATGGTTGACCCCAATGTCTTAAAAGCGGTTGGTTATGACCCCGAAATTTACACTGGTTTTGCGGGCGGTTTAGGTGTTGAACGACTAGCAGCAGTCCTGTATCAAATTGACGATATTCGTCGTTTATATACAAGTGACCTGCGATTCCTGAACCAATTTTGATGGTCGGTTGAAATCAAGCCAGCTCGACGACGCTTATTAAGCCGATAGACATGTGAAATGTTCTCAAGTCTGGTGTAAGCCTTCTGCCCTCGTTCGACTGATCATTGTTGGGCTGAGTGCCGTAGTCTCGACGGAATTGCTCACGTCGAAGTTTGCCTTTTGCCCTCTACCTTTTGCAGTAGCCAAACCAGACTAGATAAAAATTGTTCCATTCTTATTTTTTGTCAAGGAATGGTAAAGTCTGCGGGGGAAATACTGATCCGCCTCATGATGCCTCGATGAATCGAATGGCGTGTGACGAGGAATTGGAATGAAGGCTTCATTATTTAAGCTCCTATGGCTCTCCAGCGCGACGATGTTGGGGGTTGTGTCCTGGATTGTGGGAAGCGTGTGGGAGGCTGCGGCCCAAACCCGCCAAATGGATACCACTCAGGTGAGCCAACTCTTTACAGATCTGAAGCAAAGTAGTTTTTCTGAAATAGAGAATTATCCACCACCTCGGGTTCAGGTTGTGGAACAAAATCGATCGCCGTCTCCGGCCACAGCGATCGCGGCTGGGGCCTCATCAGTCGCCCCATCCCTGCGTTTGGGTGATTATCTGGCAACGATCCCAGCCCAACCGCCCCGCCTGCCGGTGGCCTCAGTTAACGCAAGCATGGCGACTCAAGATGTGTCGGCGGCATTAGCAGAAGTCACCTCTGTGGCGGCGCTGAGTCAAGGTCAAGACTCCTTCGCCCAGGTGACCTCTGTTTCGCAACTGAGCGATGTCGACCCAGATCACTGGGCCTTTCAAGCGTTGCAGTCACTTGTCGAACGCTATGGCTGTATTGTGGGCTACCCCGATCGCACATTTCGCGGCAACCGTGCCCTCAGTCGCTATGAATTTGCCGCAGGGTTAAATGCCTGTCTGGACAAAATTCAAGAACTCGTTGCAGCCGCCACGGCTGACTTCGTTCGGCGGGAAGACCTGGAAGTGGTGAAGCGCTTGCAAGAAGAATTTGCCGCCGAGTTAGCCACTTTACGCGGGCGCGTAGAAGCGCTGGATGTGCGAACCGCAACTCTGGAAAAGCAGCAATTCTCTACCACCACCAAACTTTACGGCCAGGTCATCTTTGGCATTCAGGGACGCGGCAACAACGAAGCCGACCTGAATCCCCGCAATGGCATTCAGGACACCCGCGATCCATCCACTCAAATTACCTTTGGTTACAATGCTCAATTAAGTTTGGTCAGTTCTTTCTCGCCGCGTGACTTCTTGCTGCTGGGCTTGCAAGCGGGCAATATCAACACGGGGGCCGGATTTAACAATGCGCCCTTCTTCCTCAACGACAGCTACACCCGTCTGGGCTATGAGTTGAACACCAACGGCGGCCTCCGACTGAGCGATGCCACCTACCGAGTTGCGCTCAATAACAAACTCGCCCTCATTGTGGGAGCTTTGGGGGTGAGTCCAGTGACTGTCTTCCGTGGTCCTAATCGGTATGAAAGTGCTGGTCAAGGACCCATTTCTGCCTTTGCCCAACGTAATCCCATCATTGGCTTGGGCAATACTCAAACGGGCGTGGGTTTCGACTGGCAATTTGCAAACTGGGGGAGTTTGCAAGCAGTGTATGCGGCGGGTAATAGCTCTGGCTCTGCGGCTGATCCATCCTCCCAAGCTGGCCTATTTAACGGCCCTTACACCGCTGGTGTGCAACTGGCGTTAACGCCCCTGCGTCGAGTTGATTTGGCATTGTATTATCTGAACTCCTATTCCACGAATGCCTTTCTCAACACAGGGGTGGGGGATGACTTGATCGGCTTTGTTGGGTCTCGATTTAATACAAATGCTGTTGGTGGCACTGTTTCCTGGCGGGTGAGTCCGGGGCTGACGGTGGGCGGTTGGTATGGCTATACCAATTCTAGAGTGGTGACGGATGGCTTCAATGGCAATGTTACGACAGCCAACTGGATGGCATTTCTCAACTTCCCAGATTTGTTTGGGAAGGGAAATTTGGGTGGGATCTACGTGGGGCAACCGCCGAAGATTACCAGCAGCAACCTGAGACAGAATGGAGTTGCCAGGTTGAATGTTCCCAGCGTTATTTCTGGAACGGGTGGCATCGCGGGAGGGCAACCAGATAGTACGCTGCATCTGGAGGCGTTCTACCGCTTGCGTATTAATGACAATATCAGCGTGACGCCGGGGGTGCTGGTGTTGTTCAACCCGGTGCAAACGGGGAGCAGTGACACGATCGTGATTGGGGCGTTACGAACCACGTTCTCGTTCTAATCCTGCGCTGAAGGCTGGATAGTGGGTTTTGTGGATTGTGGCTGGTGGAGTGGTCTGCCGCGCCATGTCCAACCCCATCCAGTTTCGGTTTTGACGATGGAAGCCAAAATTATGCTGGTAACAAACATGCCGCCGATCCCGATCGCCCACCAGTAGCGAGGGGGGATGGCAGAAATGGACTGGATTTCGCGTCGCAGCAGATAGTGCAAGCAAATCGATAAAACGGCGATCGCAATGCCGATTCCTGCCTGCCAGTCGAAGCCACTAATTATCCCCTGGCTTGCAAAGCCGGTTAACCCCAACCAGGGCACCGTACACAGCCAGAGAGTCATCAGCACAGTGTATAGAGTGTTGGGTAAATTGCGTTGCGCACCGAGATACCAGTTTTTTGTCCAACCCTCCCAAAGCGCGGCGGTGGTGCGATACATGCGTAAGGTGCCCCACCCGTGGGCGATCGTGTAGGAAAGCTTTAACCCCTTTTGCTTGATGCGGCGCGCCAATTCCACGTCTTCGACGACTTGATCTGCGACTGCCCTGTGACCGCCAATCAATTCATAAGCCGATTGGCGAAATAACATAAATTGGCCAGCAGCAAAGGCGGCATCCGAGTTGGAATCGTTGACGGCAGCAAAGGGTAAACCAACGGACAATAGCCCAATGATGAGAGGTTGCGCCAGCCACTCTGCCCAGCATTGGCAAACAAGGGTGAGGACACCTGTAGTCAAGTCAGAATGATGTTTTTGAGCGAAGGCGATCGCGGCGGCGATCGCACCGGGATGCAACTGCACATCGGCATCGAGAAACAGTAGAAAATCTCCCGTTGCCTGAATAGCACCTTGATGACAGGCCCAGTTTTTGCCCAACCAGGTTTCATTTGTAGGCCGGGGTTGTCCTTTGATAATGACTAGGCGTGGATCAGCCAGATGGGTTTGCAGGGCTTGCACTCGTTTCAGGGTGTCATCGGTGGATTGGTCATCCACGACCCACACTTCCAGGCGATCAGGGGGCCAGTTGCAATGGTCTAACACCGATCGCACACACAATTCGATATTCTCGGCTTCATTGTAGGCTGGAATAATCACAGATACGGTGGCGGTTGGTTCTGGTCGGGGTGGCTCAGCAACGGGCGATCGTGGAGCCGTTGTGGCAGTGTGGCGGAGTGCTTTGAAATAGAGCAGGTTGCCAATTAAGGCTATCAGTAGCGCAATCAGGCTGATGCTGGCGAACATCTCAAACCAGGAAACGAGGGATGATTATCTGCTTTCGGATGGTACTTCATTTTTAGTCTTCAACTTGTGTTCCAGTTCTTGCAGCAGCGCAATCTGACCTTTCACAATGTGGTGCTTGGCTATCTCAACGGTGAACCAATCGGCTCGATCGACTTCTGGAAAGCTTTGAAACTTGCCCGATCGAGGCGGAAATTCTAACAGGAAAGTGTTGCTTTTCACTTGAGTTGGGTCGCAATCTCCTGCAAACGCCCAGGCTTTAACTCGTTTGCCCCCCGTTTGTTTAATTTCTGTAAGTTCAATAAATTCCCCAACTGGAACTAATCCAGTTTCCTCTTGAAACTCGCGGCGGGCGGCATCAAACGGTAACTCGTTCTCCAAACATTCACCCTTGGGAATTGACCAGCAACCCGTATTTTTTTTCACCCAAAAGGGACCACCGGGATGAATCAAAAATACTTCAAGAACTCCCGTTTTTTGGCGATACATCAGTAATCCGGCGCTTTTTCTGGCCATTCCTTTGACTTCAAACCTGACATTGAATTTACCGCAGGTTTGTCACTTTGGCCGATCTTTTATCGCAAACAGCAGCAGGCAAAGGGCAAACGGCAGCAGGCTCATAACAACAGGCAAGGCGCGTTGCAAAGACCCGACTTGGCCTAATCATTATCAGTAGAGCTATATCCTTATCCTTTGCGGCAAGGTTCTACAGAACAACCCTTTTGTAGAAATTTGTCCTGAGCAGTTGCCATTTCGTGAGTTTCTGTATGATACGAGTTGCTTACATAAACGACTCCGTTAGTTCTGCTGTTTTAACTTTTACCTGTTGTTCGATGTCCAAAAACCCTTGTTGGCGATCGCGCCTCGCATCTCTGCTTCTACCTCTCACGTCTTTAAATTCGGTTCTGTTGGCCACTCTACTTCCCGCTGTGGCTCAACAAACATCTGATATGCAGGGCCATTGGGCGCAAAGTTGTTTGCAGAAGGTCGCTCAGCAGGGAATTTTGCCCTTATATACAGACGGGAATTTTCGCCCCAACGCGATCGTAACGCGGGCAGACTACGCCACTGCAATGCAACGCGCATTTCCGCAGCAACGCCAGATTCAGCCACAGATTCAATATCGAGACATTCGCAATCATCCCAACCTGAGTGCAATCCAGTACAGTCAACAAACTGGATTTTGGTTAGATCAGGGCCGGAATGAGTTTAGGCCAGGGCAAATGGTGACGCGATCGCAGGCGTTTGGGGGATTAGCCAATGGCTTGCGCTACACGGCCAAACAACCGGCATCCAAAGATTTGCGCGGCGCGTTCAAGGATGGACGGCAGGTGCCCGATTTCTTGCGGAACTCAGTAGCGGCGGCCCTAGAAAACCGCTTGATTATTAACTATCCCGATGCCAAACGGCTCAATGCGAATCAACCAATTCGGCGAGCGGAATTGGCGGCATCTCTCTGTCAGGCGATGCCCAACCTAGCGGCTCCAGTTCCGCTGCAATATGTTGCTAGGATCGAAACTCCGATCGCAGTCACGCCTCGACCCGGTGTGAATCCTCCTGGTAATTCTGGTGCTGTCGTCGTGCCCGTGATTCCTCCCGGCAACGCCCCCAATCCTCCTGGTGGTGTGGTCAGTCCCAATCCAGTGACACCAGGCTTGCCACCCATGATGCCCCGGATTCCAACGCAGGAAATTCGCGGTGCCTGGATTACGAACATCGATAGTAATGTGCTGTTTAGTGCCCGTTTGTTGCAGGAGGCGATGCAGGATCTCGATCGCCTCAATTTCAATACGGTCTATCCAGTAGTGTGGAATTGGGGCTACACCGTGTATCCGAGTGAGGTGGCTAAGCGGGTCATTGGTCACGCGATCGACCCCCGCTATCCCGGTCTGCAAGATCGCGATCCACTGGCAGAACTGGTGCAACAGGGACGACAGAAAGGCATTGCAGTCATTCCCTGGTTTGAATTTGGCTTTATGGCTCCGGCTGATTCGGAACTGGCGACCCGCTATCCCGACTGGATTTCCCAACGGCAGGATGGTTCTAGAGTTTGGATGCAGGGCGAATATCCGCGGGTGTGGTTAAATCCGTTTAAGCCGGAAGTGCAACAGTTGGTGCTGGATCTGGTTGATGAAGTGGTGACTAAGTACAACGTCGATGGTATTCAGTTTGATGACCACTTTGGGTTGGGGGTCGAGTTTGGCTACGATCCTTACACCGTTGCCCTTTACAAGCAGGAGAACGGCGACCAGGAACCCCCCAAAGATCCCAAAGACCCGGCCTGGGTCAAATGGCGGGCCGACAAAATTACCGAGTTTATGGGACGGATTCATCAACGGGTCAAGGCGCGCAAGCGATCGGCGATCGTTGCGTTGTCACCCAATTCCTACAAATTTGCCTACGAAAACTCGTTGCAAGATTGGCATAATTGGCGACAGCGGGGCTATGTCGAAGAATTAATACTGCAAGTTTATCGGACGGATTTGCCATCCTTTGACAGTGAACTGCTGCAACCGGAAATTCAGTCGGCGCGGCTACAAATTCCGGTGGGGGTGGGGATTCTCACTGGGCTGAAGGGCAGACCCGTGCCCATGGGGTTGGTGCAACAGAAGATCCAAATCGCTCGCGATCGAGGGTTTGTGGGCGTGTCGTTCTTCTTCTATGAAACGATGTGGAACCTGAGCAATGAATCCCGCGAGTATCGGCAGGCGATGTTTGACCAAATCTTTGCTCCCACCGTCACTCGCCCAGATGTGGTCAACGGCACCTGGATGCCCTGGTAGTATGCTAATTAACGCAGGTGCGGCACAGGGCGACGGCGGCCACCGGGTGGCGGAAAAAGCGGCTGTGGTTTAGTGGTCCGGGCCGGTTGTTGCGGAAAAAGACTGGTGGGCCGACCAAAGATTTCATCAAAAAATTGCTTCATCGCCGCAAACGATCGTCGATCGGCGACTGCATCATAGGCCACTCCTTTGGACTTGTCGTTGCCAACACCGGGAATGGTGAAACTGTGAACGGCTCCGCCATAGGAAATCAGTTGCCAGTCAACGTTTGCTTCATTCATCTCTTTTTCGAAGGCAGCAACCTGGGATGGCGGCACTAACGGATCGATCGCGCCATGCAACACCAACACCTTCCCTTTAATATTTTTGGCATCCGCCGGATTGGGGGTATCCAAATTACCGTGAAAACTCACCACGCCAGCCACAGGGGCACCACTGCGCGCCAGTTCTAACACAACTCCGCCACCGAAACAGTAGCCGATCGCCGCAATGCGATTGGCCTCAACGCGAGGATGATTTTGCAGCACTGCCAGCCCAGCCTGTGCGCGATCGCGCATCAACTGGCGATTGCTTCGATAAATTCCGGCCTGTGCCCCCGCCTCTTTAGGATTGGTAGGCCGAATGCCCTTCCCGTAAATGTCGGCAGCAAAGGCGACGTAACCCATCTGGGCAAGTTGCTCTGTGCGCTTTTTCACATAATCGCCAACGCCTGTCCATTCATGCACCACCATGACTCCTGGTCGCCGCGTAGTCACGGCATCGTCATAGGCCAGGTATCCTTCTAACACCGTATTCCCCTGCTTGTACTCCACCACTTGCGTTTTCAGTGCGGCAAGGGCAGCCACAGGAACGAACAAAGCGGCGATCGGCACCACCACTAACGACAACAAGACTTTCATCCGAACCAAATCCCCCATCCAATCACAATGTCCCAAGTATAAAAGTCTTGATTGAAAATGGGAGTATCCTCCCTTCAAGATTTGAACGCGACGATCGTTCAAGGCATCGCTCAAAAACTGTTCGCTTGCGCAGGGGCGATCAAGTTAACAACCACATCCCGCTGTGGCAGAGTCTTCTTTTTCCTGAGCAGCAAAAATCTGCCTTAAATCGTCTAAAGCACCGCCTGATAGCGTTTGATAACCGTGCAGTGCAAATCGATGCCATCGATCGTAAGGATCGTGGTTCCGCTGGAAGTCTGTCACCATTTCGCTGCCCCAACGTGTGCGACCAGATGGAACATAACAGCAGCCTGTCACGATTCCAATCAGTATCCAAAACAATAGACCGATGGTTGGAAGCGTGCCAATCAATCCAGTCATTAACCCGAAAAAAGTAGCTACTACGAAAGCAATGAAACTATAGCCAAGCACAGTAGACCGCAGGGGCATTAGCAACCGCTGTTGTTCTAATGACTGGCGAAGAAAACTTGTCTGGTACCGATTCCATTGCCGCAAACTTTTGAACTGGGAAGTTTGGTGAGCCAGATTCATCACCTGCTGTTCCAAGTCCGTTGATTCGGGTGGACTTTGTTTGGCGATCGTCAACGTCCGATTACTCACATTGGGCCGTAGATTACCTTGATGGACCAATTGAGCAATCGCTAATTCAACTGCCCTGGACTTGCCACCAATCAAATAGGCTATTTGATACGCATCCAATTGAGGCTTTCGCGGTTGGTTCTCCGGTTGTCGGATGACATGACGCAGCCCCAACCCTAGCAAAATCGCAATACCAACGGTCATCACGACCCAGTTGGTGAGCATACTGCTGACAAAGTTGCCGACGGGCGAAATCTGGTAAGTCGTTGTGCAAGCAGTTACACTCAAAGCAACACTGGGAACGATCAGCCAGACTTTGAGAAAGTGTGGCTGAGGAAGGCGTTTTGGAATCACCCAATGGTCACTGAGATTGACCCGCTGCATTTTCAATTCTGTGCCAAATCGTTGATCGGGTGGCGACCAAACATCCGTTGGTGGCTCACCAAAAAATTGGCGGTAACTGGCGATCGTTTGAGCATAGAGTCGATGAAACTCTGCTCGCTCTGTGCGTCCCCCCCGCGCTGGATGATGATGTAATTGCTTCCCTAAAACTTTGGGACAAAAGTCTTCCCAGTACGATTGAGTCAGAAGAATATGCGCATGCCAGACCTGATCAACTTGATCCGATGGAACCATCTGATGATTTGCTACGACCGTTAGGAAGGCAAATTTTTTGTACTCTGCGATCGCTTTGTAAACGTAAGTCAGTGTCCAACCCTGATTCCTCATCAAATGGCGTGTAAATCCAAGTTCATGGGTTGGATCATCCAATTCAAAATTTTGCAACCGCTGATAGAGAGCGGCCTGAGAAGGACTGAGCATGGCACATCTACAAGTAAAACGTACAATCATCATGGATCGGGTTTGGAGTTGCGTAAATATTAGGGAAATGTAGTGAAGTGTAATTAGACAATTTTTCTCCGCTCTTCTCGCTGTTAATATGTGTTATGGACTGGAAAAACTTCTTAGAAGCACTCTGTAAGAGTAAAGACTATCAACTCACTGCTCACGAAGTTGAAGTATTAATGTGCTTAGACGAAACTCAGCGTCAAACCAAGAAAGACTTATTAGAAACTTATAATCGATCGTACCCAGCGATCGAGGACGAAGCATTCACTCAACGACTGAAGAATATTTATAAGAAGTTTGAAATTACTGGTCGCGGCTATAAACTGCCACAGCTTCAGAAATTACTTGCCGAAAAATATCTTCAGTATCAGAATAAAGACATATTTTTCTCTGAGGTTGGTTTATCGTATATCTATACAAGTTTTCCTAAAGATAGATTTGGCCAGGAAATTGATAACGTGATTCGTACAAACAATCCAGCCATGAAACAGGTTGATATTTTGCAAACCTTTGCTCCAAATCTAAATGACTACACTGAACATTTTATTCAATGCATTCAGCATAATATTCAGGTTCGAATCTTACTGGCATGGCCTTATTCTGAAGCAGCGAAACTACGGGAGTGTGTACTGAAACGATATGCCGATCGCAGCCTCAGTGACGAAATTAATATTTGTGACTTTGTGATTGCCAACTTGGAAACCCTAGAAAAAATCATAGGTGCTTCAAGCAATTCTCACCTCATTGATGTCAGACTATATGATACGCTTCCTTCGTTAGCAATTTACCGTGCTGGTGATTATTTGCTAGCAGCACCTTTTCTACATGGGTCACTTGCAATCCACACCTTTCAGTTAGAACTGCGACTCAATGCATCCAATCAATTCATTGCTCAAACATTACGAAAAGATTTTGAATTAATGTGGCAAGTTGCCCGTTCCTTCTATCCAGATCCTGGACGAAATTGGCGAAATGACTTGAAGATTTTATTTACGAACTAGATTTATGATTAAGACCATCAACCAGTTTGAGCGATCGCTAATTGCACAATTCAAGCTACATCCGCTATTTGTTCAACTAGATGCGATCACGTGGCCACACCTACTTGAAATTCTGATTCAGCGACGGTTTCTGTCACTCTCGGTTGTGAACATATATGAATTTGCGATCGATGCAGTTGCAGATCAGCAAATTAAACAGACCATCAGAGGGATTTTGAATGAAGAATTTCCACGCAATACAAAAGGAGTTCCCCTTCCTTCTCATCGAGAACTTCTATTTCAAGATCTGCTCAACTTGGGTGCAACATCTGAAATGATCTTGGCAACGCCCGAAACATTAATCACGCAAAAAGTGAGAAATGAAAGCTATAGTTTAATGGTCAAATATTTAGGTACAGAAAGCTTTCAGACTGCACTACTTGCATTCCTACGCTTTTGGGCAGAAGTATTGGTTTCAGTGGAGTATTCCTGTCTTTGGTTGCGAATCTCTGAGCGCTTATCGAATGAGCAATCTAGTCACAAAATCAGGTCAGAATTCTACTATTTCCACATGATTCATGACAGTAGAAATTCTGATGTGGGCCAGGAAAGTCTCCTGGGTGGCCTCACACATGCCCAAGAGTTAGCAATTCATCTACACAAATTGATTGCTTCTGAAGCAGCCTTACATAGCTGTTTAGAGGCTGAGCAGAAAGCCTTTGAATTAAAGTATCGGTTTTACGACCAATTCACTCACCTCTTAGATCAATCAACCTATTAACCTGGCAGCAAAAGATCTGGCATGACTGTAGGGTGCAGTTAGCGACAGCGTAACGCACCGCAGGTGATCGGTGTGTAGAGATCGATTTGGATTGAGATCCGAAACCATTTCGATCCATTAGTTCAGCTAATTAGCTGTAAACTTCACTGGGAGCAGGTTCTAGCCGAACACGAAGAGGACAGAACAATCAGAACTGTATCCCCAAAAGGTGCGTCCTGAAAATGCTGCCTAGGTAGAAGAGCTTGCTTGAAACCAGAGTAGGCAAAGCTTTTAAGGAATGACAGGGTGGGATTATGAGATTTCGCTAAAGTAGAAGAAAAATGGATCGAAATGGTTTCGGATCGCTTGGAAATCTCTTCTAGAGCCAGGTTGAGAAATTAAATTTGCAGAAGAAAATTATTCTGTCTCTTAGGAATGAGAATTAAATAAGATCGGTTTTTGTAGGATGTGTTAGGCGCTAGCCGTAACGCATCGCAAGCCCAGGAGTCGATGCGTTACGCTGCGCTAACACATCC
>Ga0224722_1000274_pt1 | contig 29862 bp, 29 predicted proteins | sample Balambano_FR1_Me_FD_161646 | JGI IMG/M metagenome (GOLD analysis project Ga0224722, IMG submission 161646) | Freshwater sediment microbial communities from Lake Towuti, South Sulawesi, Indonesia - Balambano_FR1_MetaG | ecosystem: Environmental > Aquatic > Freshwater > Lake > Sediment | place... | reverse complement strand
GTATTTGGGGTGGCATTATTTGTTTTAAGCACCCGCCTAAAAGCGAGCACTGCATCCTCACCAACTACACAGGCAACCGTGCCAGGTGACAACCAGCCAGACGAACCGCCTCGTCCACCAACACAAAAAACAGACTTATTGTAAAACGTGGCGGAAGGAGAGGGATTCGAACCCTCGGTACGGTTGCCCGCACACACGATTTCGAGTCGTGCGCCTTCAACCAACTCAGCCATCCTTCCTGATGAACGGGGGTAATTATAACACCAAATTAAAAACCCCTTCTTGAGGGGATGTTGATTTGGTGTACCCGACAGGATTCGAACCTACGACCTTCAGTACCGCAAACTGACGCTCTATCCAGCTGAGCTACGGGTACACAGCGGCGTGTCATGGTTTTTGACCAAATCGCCTCATTCCAAACAACAGGGGTAATTTTATCACTTATCTCTAAAAAAAGCCATAGCCACTGAAACTACTACCACTTGGATGGTTATGCTAGTATGGAGCTAATGGATAAAAACACCGCTCTAGATATAAATTTTGTGCTGCTTTCGTTTGGACTATTCCTAATAAGCTGCCTTTTGATTGGGCGTTTTTTGGGTCAGCAACTGATTAGTACCACCCAGGAAAAGACAATCAATCAACCCCCAGCTATTTACTCTGCTATTCCATCCCATCTTGCAAACGCCAATGATGACACCGTCGCCTATAAACAAGCGGATGCCCAAAGTCTTTTGGGTATGGGCGGTTGCGGTTGCCCTTCGTGTTGCGGTAGCTAAAAACGTACTTTTCTGGTGATAGTATCAACAAAATCTGGTTTATGCTCTTCAAAAGGAAGATAGGCGCTGAGGGTATCGGCAATAGTTTCCTCATCTTTGTCGTCATAATGAACGATGAGTGGTGGCATAAACCGCTTGAGTGGCAAAAGCGCGATAAAGCCTATAGCATGTTCACGAGCAACAGAAAACGCCTTAAATCCGCCGTAGGGATATAGCTTATTGCCAATATGTATGCCGTCACTGTCTATCTTATAGTGAAGTGTTTTGGGCTGACGAGCCGCAAACACACCTACAATGATGCCAAGTATTGCAACGACAACAGCCGAAATCATGTCTTTTGTAACAAAATATACTATGGCTGCTAACAGTACTGAGCCGACAGCAAGGATGCCAAACCAGCCAACACCTTTAGGATTGGCAAGATACTCTGAAGCCGTCCACTCTACGTGTACAGTGGCAGACGCTTCAACAGGTGGCGCTTGTTTTTGGGTAACCTGAGGCGACGAGACAGCTGGTTCGGTTGCTGGCTCTTTGGGGGTAGTACTAGGTGAGGAAGGGGCTTGATCTCCAGGTTTAAACACCCACCCCGGCTCCGTTGGTTGCTGACCATCTTGCATAAGGTTATTGTACACCATCAACTCATAGTGGGCTTAATGGTGACAGAACGAGCCCTAACTGTTATAATCCGTATCTGTTACGTTGTGTAGAGCTAGTCCACGAACAGGTTGTGGCATGGAGAGGTACCCAAGTGGCTGAAGGGGACGGTTTGCTAAATCGTTAGGGGGGCGAGAGCTCCCGCGAGGGTTCGAATCCCTCTCTCTCCGCCAAAAGTATACGTTTTATCTGATTATTCTAGCTTTACACTCCTGGAGAGGTCGCATAGTGGTTGAGTGCACTAGTCTTGAAAACTGGCAGGCCCGAAAGGGTCTCGAGGGTTCGAATCCCTCCCTCTCCGCCAATATAAAAGCCCGTCGTTTAGCGGGCTTTTATATTGGTTGTAAAATGACAATTGCAAACGGGAGTGGCTCTGGCGCTCCCTAGAGCAGAAACTCAGACGGTCTTAGCGAAAACAACCGCATTAATTGTTTTGGCGCCAGCATTTTTGAGCGTTCTTGCTGCTTCTTCAATTGTTGCACCGGTGGTAATAACATCATCCACCAGCAAAATATGTGCATTCTTAACAGATGATACTACCCTAAAAATACCCCTGATCTGTTGCACGCGCGTAGCGCGACTTGCTCCAACCTGTCTTTTCTGGTCAGTGCGTCGGAGGGCGTTCAAAGGGTGTAGGTTGCTATCTTTGGCTACATATTGAGCAATTTTTTGGGCATGGTCAAAGCCACGTGCCCTAACATGAGTAGTGCTAGTAGGTATTGGTACGACTAATGTATCTGGATGCAAGGCCGGCAATAGAGCTGCGAGTTCTCGACCAATAATATCGGCAGCCTCAAGATTGTAGGCAAACTTCATTTCGTGCACCAGCGAGCGGGCAGTAGCTTCATAATCGGTGCGCGTCCATAGTTGCCTGATACTGGTTTGTGCCTTGTGTGCAGCACACGTTACGGATTGGGACGAAAGCTTACCGCATACATAACAGCGGGGCACTAGGCTTGGGAGACCAGTCTCGAGGCACCAAAAACAAAGTAGCGAACCCTCACTTGTACAACCCAAGCATCGTGCCGGAGCAAGCAGGCGAAATAAGTGTTCGGTTAGCTTCATTGTGAGTAGTACTGTACACTATCTGAGTAACTGTTGTGTATATTATGTTGTAAATAAGTATGCAAAAGCTAGCCACGGTGTTAGGTACTTAGCTATACTTTTAACAAGATAAAAAATCAAATGTTTTTGGCTAACTAAGTGGAGGGTACTACAAATGGCAAGACGGAATCATGATGATGACCTCTTGATGGAAGATGAGCTAACGGCTGCCTTTCTTGGCGACGATGATATGCCAGCCGCCGCAGATGAGCCAGCAAGCGATGACCAAGGTGTGGCAGGTCCAAGTGCGGGCGATTGGGACGATGAAGAACCAGTTCCTGGGCAACTTGCTGTTGACGTCTATGAGACAAAGGATAAATTGGTCGTAAAGGCGCGCACAGCGGGCGTTAACAAGAACGACCTAGATGTAAGCATCTCTGATAATACGCTATCTGTACGCGGCACGCTGAGTGCGGGCAATGAGGATGATGTCGAGAATTACTTCGTACAAGAATGTTATTGGGGCGAATTTAGCCGCTCAATCGCATTGCCTGTACCAGTAAAAGAGGAGGAAATTGAGGCAATGCTAAAAGACGGCGTCCTTACCATCTCTTTTGCGAAAGTAAAGCAAGATACAGTGAAAAAGATTGAAGTACTCTAAATAAAGTACTTGCACAAAAAACACCCCTCACCAAGGGGTGTTTTTGATTGCCGCAGCTCCCACAGCGGAGCGGAAGCTACTGCTTTTTGAGAGACTTTAAGTAGAAATAACTCTGCCGAGTATAAAGCGCACAATAGTTTGTGCAAGCGCAACAATAACAAGACCGATGATAGCGTAGAGGATGGTGTTTTTAGCAGATGAGACACTGTTTGATTCACCACCTGAGGTAATGTAACGGAAGCCACCATAGATGATCATGATGACTGAAACAACACCAACAACCAAAGAGAAGATGTTGATGACGTCGGCGATGAGGTCGTTAATTTTTGCCGTAGCGTCTTGTGAGGTGATACCACTTTGACAATTTGAGGTAACATCTAGATTGGCCCCAGCACACAAGCTATTTTGGATATCACTTGTGCGGCTAGTGGTATTAGTGTTTGTCTGACTTAAGTTAGTTGACTCAGTAATTGTCTCTGGGGGTGTAGCCGGATCATCAACATAGGTAGCCTGCGCAGATACCGCGCCGCTAAAAAGCAACGAGAGCAGCAGGGAAGACAAAATGGCCACCCTAAAGACATTAGTTTTTATGAATTGCATAACCCTATTATACAATATGAAACTACTTTTGCAAAGATATCTGTGGGTCCTTACGTCGCATCAGTAACGCGGCCAAGGACAAAGCGGACGATGAACTGTGCAAGCGCAACAATAACAAGACCGATGATAGCGTAGAGGATGGTGTTTTTAGCAGATGAGACACTGTTTGATTCACCACCTGAGGTAATGTAACGGAAGCCACCATAGATGATCATGATGACTGAAACAACACCAACAACCAAAGAGAAGATGTTGATGACGTCGGCGATGAGGTCGTTAACGCTGCTGCCAGCATCGGCGGTAGAGGTGGCGCAGTCTGTTGCTGTTGTAGAAAGCTCTGCCCCGGAACACAAGCTATCCTGAATATTTTGTGCCTGTACACTGGATACGCCTGGCAAAGCCAAGACAACCCCAAGTGTTACTACTGCCACTATTTGCTTGATTCTTTTTAACACTGTTTTGTTTCCTTATTTAATTTGTACATTTGTTACTGTTATACCACTATTTGCTTTAAGTGCACAAGCTTTAAGCTTATTGGCCAAGTTAACCTAGGTGGTGACCCTTCTTAATACAAACTGCACCAAACCCTGGGCGAGAGCGGCTACTATTAAGCCAATAAGAGCATAGAGAATCGTGTTTTTAGCACCTGCAATACTGTTGCTATCGCCGTTGGAGGTAACATATTTAAAGCCGCCGACAATGATCATAATGACTGCAACCACCCCAATAATCCAAGAGAGTATGTTGACTACATCGGCAACCAGACTATCTATCGAAGTACCGGCAGTATTATTACAACCAGAACCACCAACCGCACCTATACCTTCACAGGCTGCATTTTTTGATGCAGGGTCAATCTGAGCACTTGCAAACTGTGGTACAGCCAACACCACACCGAGTGGCAGGGCTAGTACCGCAAAAGAAACAATTAATGATCTTAACATCTAGACACTCCTTATAGTCTTCTTAATACAAATAATACAATGGCTTGGGAAACAGCAAATACTGCGACTCCAATCAGGGCATAAAGGATGGTGTTTTTGGCCGTTGCAATACTGTTGCTATCGCCATTGGCAGAAATATACTTAAGACCACCAATCATGACCATAACAACCGATGCCACACCAACCATATAGGACAAAATATTCACAACACGCACCAATACGCCATCTTGGCCAGATATTGGATTGCCACCCAGCTCATCACTACAGGCAGGTGAATCGGCGGTTGAGGCGTCACAAACATCCTCAAATATAGGCGCCTGGGCCGAAACAGCGCCAAGACTAAAAAAACTTACGGCGAATATAGCTATAGCCAATAGAGCGATTTTCTTGATCACGTCGCTATTCTTTCTACAACAAAAGTGACAATTATAAATCCGGACATAGTAATAATAAGCCCAATTACCGCATAAATAATAGCATCGCGGGCTTTCTTTACTGCTTGTGGGTCGCCGTTAGAGATAACCAACCTAAAAGCACTAATGGCAATAATTAATACCGCCACCGCCGCAGCAATACCAAAGAATATTTGAAGGGCATTTGTGACAATGGACTCACTCAAATCACCTTGTGGAACATTAATCCTATCCGGCTCGACATTAATTGCTTGAGCAAGTGTGTGCAAAAAATGACTCATCATGCATTCCTCGGTGCTGCATTTGGAGCAGTGGAGCTGTTGGTGCCGGTAAGTACGTTGGCGGCAAAAGCCACTATACCGGTTGCTAGCAGGGTTATAATCAGCCCAATTACCGCGTTAAGTATGGTTTGCCGGGCCGCTTTTGTGCCATCGGGTTCACCTTGCGAAGTAATGTAACGAAAGCCGCCATACATCACAAAACCTATTGCCACAATTGTGCCAACTCTTAAAAGTATATCTATAGCTGCCAACCCAACTCTTGGCAAAACCTGCTGCCAATCAGTGTTGCCCAACGAATCTTCCGGAAGGTTAATCTGGCAACTACCATCAACAAAACTGATATCTAGGTATCTATACCAAGTAGGGAAGAATAAGAACGAACCAGACCCATCACACTCCGGGGCAACTGCCGCCGATGCCGTCGCGGTAGACAAACTCATGCCACCACCCAAAAGACTGATTACAAGCAGCATGGTAAATAAAAGTTTTTTCATACTTATAACACGCCGCCCGGTATGAGGAAGTTTAAGAAACCGTACATAAACATGAAGAAGAAAAGGGCAATGAGGGCGTTTCTGATGCGTTCTTTGGCGGCACTTACTTTGCTGGGATCACTCCCGGCCATCGAATACTGAACACCTGCATAAATAATAGACCCCAACACCACCACCGCCACTAAAGCGCTTAGTACGTTAATAATAATGACAAGATATCCTATAATACCGCAGTTTTCCTCGCTCAGAGCTTCGTCTCTATCTGGCTGACAATCCCCTTCTTGGTAGGTAACCCCGGCATTACTTGTAGTGGTTGTGCCCGGAGTGTTTGAGACCGCTGGAGGAGTACCTTCCGGCTCTTGCCCACCGAATACGGTACTATCACAACTTTCAGGACTAAATTGCTGTACCTGTTCTCCTCCTATTGGACCGGCGGTTACCCCTCCCTGTCGATAACACCCATCAGGATCAATACCGCCTGGAATAGTCTGAAAGGCATTAGCCGGAAAAGTGCTACAATCTGCTACCACCCCATTTGCATAACACTGGGCCGCATACACCGAAGGTGCAGACCAAATAGCAATCAAGCTAAACAACAAACCAAGAAACAGAAGGGCGCTTTTGTATCGCTCTAAAACAGGTCCAATTGTATTTATTTTAATAGACATTTAAGCCAACTATAATAAGCTTTTGGTAAAATTACAAGAGTGAGACCGTCATGTAACCAACCAAAAGCAATTTGTGATTCATCTGGGGCTAGTCTATTATTAATGTGAGATATCACCTGCGCTATGTTATTAAAATACTTAGTAAAATACCGACACGCTTTTAGCATATTTGCTTTATTTGCGAGCATTTTTTTCGTTCTTGGCATACCAGTAAAAACTTTTGCGTGGATAGACTCTTTAGGGGTAGACGAAACATTAATCAACGAGCGCACACCGTTTTTAATTTTCGAGAATGAAACAACAATAACCGACACAGCTACTGGTGCGTTCTATAGGTCTTTTCCACCCGGCTATAGGCTAAGTGATGGTGATGATTCTGCGTTTATATATTACTTAGTCAATACACAGCAGGTGCCGAACGATGCTCCCGTTGCCTCTCCCATAAATCAAGCACTTGTTTGTCCTGGAGTTATTCTTGTGGACGAAAAATCAAAAAATCTCTATTTATTAGATACGACTTTAGAGGGTGGGAGGTGCACACTTGGAGACAACAGATTGTATGCAGATTGGAATGTTGATGTGGGTGATCGTGATCCTGTAACAAGCCTAAATACAGACGCAAACCAGCGAGTCAGTATCGCCAACCTTACACCGGGCCCTGGTGTTAATGTGGCAAGTGGGGGCACTACAGGGGAGGCGGGAGCCGGGGACGACACCTGTGAATCAGCCGGTGGGGTGCTTGGTTGGATTATGTGCCCGGTATCCGACATTATGGATGGGGTGGTAGGGTGGCTTGATTCAACCATCCAGGGCCTATTGGTGGTAAACCAAGATAGGTACGGCAGTGATGGCCTGTTTGAGGCCTGGAAACAAGTCCGTAACATAGCCTATATCATCCTTATTCCTATAATGTTGGTAATGGTCATAGGTACGGCACTGGGCTTTGAAATTTTTAGCGCTTATACCGTAAAGCGGGCGTTACCACGCATGGTGATTGCGGTCATATTTATTACGCTGTCTTGGTATATTTGTATCTTTTTGATTCAATTCATTAACGTTGTTGGTGCGGGGGTGTTGGGTATTATTACTACCCCCTTCACAAGACAAGAGGATGCCCAGATTAGCCTGAGCCTTAGGGGGGCGCTTGAGCAGGCAGATATTGTACAAAGTGGGGGTAGTGCAGTAGACAGTGTAAGTTCCGGTATTGGGCTAGCAGGCATCGTGGCCGCTGGTACGTTTGCTGCCTTTGCGAGCGGCCTTGTAACACTGGGCATTATCATTAGCACCCTCTTTAGTGCGGCGATTGTGTTGTTCTTTGTCTTTTTGTTGCTTATTGCCCGGCAAATGCTGATTATCCTGTTGTTATTAGCGGCCCCCTTGGCTATTCTGGCCTGGATCTTTCCTGGTAACGACAAGATGTGGAAGCTGTGGTGGAGCTCTTTCTCAAAGCTGCTACTTATGTTCCCCCTCATTATGGCAATTTTGGGGGTTGGACGGGTTTTTGCCTTTGTGGTGGCAGAGTCTGCGGGTGGAGACAATGAAAACAGAATAGTCACCATGCTACTCATTGTGGCTGCATATATTATCCCGTTTGCGGCCATACCCTTCACCTTCAAGTGGGTAGGTGGTATCTTTGGCACACTATCCGGTATGGTGAACGACAAAGAACGAGGCTTTTTGGACAAGCGCAAGAAGGCACGAGCAGAAACGCGTGCAAGAACCAGAGAGCTGGCAGGCCAGAACAGACGCTTTAATCCAAGTGGTCGTCTTGCAAGATTTAACGGAGCAGCTGGCTGGCTGGCAGACCCTAAGAACTCTGCCAAAATAAAAATGGGAACGACCGGAGGCCGGGCATTGGCTTCTGAGCTCACCCAAAAATCAGCAGCCCAGAGTCAAGACCTTGCAAAATGGATGAGTGGTGCTGGCTTTAATCAGGAAGCAGCTACTGCGGTTATGACGGCCTTCCAGGAAGATGGCGGCAAACTTACTGATGCTGGCCTCAAACGCCAGGTGGCAGCCCTCCGTGCAAAAGGTGGCACACAAAATCTTGCTGCCGCAAATGTGTTAGAAAACAGTGGTGCATTCTTGCTCAATACATATCAGTCTGAGGAATATGGGAGAGCAAATATTGGTATGGCTGCGGGTTATGTTAAGGCTTCTCAAGGCTTCATGGGCTCAAGCGATCCGGCGGAGCTTGCAAAATATGCTAACTTCCTCAATAGCACAGCACCTGGCATGGGCGACACCTTCAAAGCCCAGGCAGCACTAATGAGCGGGCAGGGTGGAGGATTTGGCAAGGTTGGCTATAGTGAACAAGTCGATGCAGCAACTGGTGAGTATGTTGAGGGTGGTATTGCTGCGCGATCTACCCAGATTGTACGAGCAAGTGTTCGAGACTTTACTGGTGGTAAGGCCGGGCAACTTGATGCTCGTTTCCTTGCGGATAGAGACACAGAATACGAGTATCAGATACAAACCGGCACTGGGCCAGATGGAAAGCCTGTTTTTGGAGAAATACAGCGTTCTAATGCTGGCACTGTCCGTCACATACTTCGTCAGGACACATCTGCAGGCGAAGTGGTACTAAAAGACAAAACTGACACAACAAAGATCGATGTACAAAAACAAAAGGCGCTTATTGATAACCTTACACAAGCCGCTTATGGCTATGATACACCAGCAGAAACGGCAGCTAAGCTGAGGGCAGAGATTGATAGAATAAAGAGCGATTCGACTATTAGCGTTGAGCTACAGACTCATTTAAGGAACGCTGAAAGCAAGGCAACACGCGCACCAATTGATCCAGCAAGTGTTGACTTCAGAGCACCTCCTCCACCACCCGAGGACGGTAGGTAACCATGGCAACATATAAAGTCCTGCAGGACATTGAGGCAGACGATAAGCTGCTTGGGCCACTCAGCCTTAAGCAGTTTATATTCGCAGCCATATTTATTGGGCTGGCATTTATACAGTTTTTGATTGCTACCAGCCCTACACCAATTTTTATTAAAGTGCCAATAATCACGGGTATTCTGGCACCGATGTTACTCTTTGGGTTTTTGGCGGCACCAATAGGTGGCGACCAACCAACCGAAGTCTGGTTGATTGCACGGTTAAATTTTTTGTTTAAACCACGAAAGCGCATTTGGAATCAAGATGGTATTAGCGAGCTTGTTACCATTACCGCCCCAAAAAGAGAGGTGCACACCTATACCAATGGCCTATCCCAAAGTGAAGTAAAAAGCCGTCTGCACGCCCTAGCCAATACGGTGGATAGCCGCGGCTGGGCAGTCAAGAATGTCAATACGAATTTATTTGCTCAGCCAAGTTATTTAGTGGGCCAAACCGGATCAGACAGACTGGTTGACCCCTCATCTTTACCACAAGAAGTCCCGGCCATCGATGTGTCTGAATCGGATGATATCCTTGACCCTGTTCATAATTCTACCGCTCAGCACCTAGAGCAGCTTATTCAAAAATCTACTTCCGAGCACCGTGAGCAGGCCATTTCTGCGATGCAGGCTAAGAAAACCGAGGAAGCGCCAACGAACTACTGGTTTATGAACCAGTCACGCCCCACACCTGATATGCCGCTACCAAGTAATTTGTCGATGTTCTCTAATCAGCAGGTAGTAGCTCCGGGTACGGTTGATGCCCACCCAGCAGCCGAAGAAACAGCAGCCGAGCATGAACTGGCAGAGAAACTAAAAAAAGAAAGACGGGCATCGATTGAGCACTATAACGAGCACATGAAAACCGTGCAGCCACTGCATGACAGAGATGGCAAAATAATAGCTAACGAGCAGCCGGCTGAGGCACCACACCTGAACCCAGTTAATCCTTTTGGGGTTATTCCATCTCAGCCAATGCTACAAACAGACGATCAGACGCAACAAGCCATACCGGTCGTAGTAGACGCCACCACCAAACCGCTTAATCCGGCTATTGTGGGGTTGGCCCATAACGATGATTTAAATGTTGCCACCATTGCGCGGCAAGCAAAACAAATAAGCGCCGATGATGGGGAAGTGGTGATTAGCCTACACTAGCCACTGAGGGTGTAATCATTTATACTTAAGCATGATGTTTGTTCTCTATCGAAAGGGTGGAATTACTGTGGTTGATTCCGGAAATAAACACTCCGTACTCTATAGCATGCGCGGCGCAAAAAGGGGTGTACGATGAACCCCAGTAATCAGTCGGGCACGTATGGCGCGGTCCCGCCTCAGGGTGCGGTTGTAGGTCAAGCTCCTGGCATGCCAGTCTCCCCAAGCGCCCAACCAATCGCACAATCTAACCCCAACAGCACACAAAATGCTCTACAAATAGCCGAGATTCGCGATGGTATTGTCATCATGAATGATGGCTCGTTTCGCTCGGTATTAATGCTGAAGAGTATTAATTTTGATCTTATGAGCCCACAGGAGCGGGAAGGTGTTGAATATGCCTATCAGGGGTTTTTAAACGCCCTATACTTCCCGGTACAAATCTTGGTGCGGTCACAAAAAGTAGACATGCGACCATATATAGAAAAGCTCGATAAAATAAGATCCGAACACGACAACATGCTGCTGGCACTTCTGATGGAAGACTATATTAGTTTCATGACCAACATATCCCTACAAACAAATATTATGGATAAACGCTTTTATATGGTTATACCCTATATACCCACCGGCCTCGATGCACAAAAGGCGGTTGAAGCTAGTAAGAACTTTATGGGTAAACTGGTGGGTGCTTTTTCACCCGCCAAAGAGCAACATGTGGTAATTAACGAGGCCGATCTTGAAGCTGCCAAGACTGAGCTACGTAACCGTGTGCAAGCGGTGCTGGCAAGCCTTATGCAGTGTAGTGTCCAGGGTTTGCCGTTAGATACCCAGGAGCTTATTGAACTGTATTATGACGCCTATAATCCCGACACGGCCACTCGCCAGCAGCTAAAGAATTTTGGGGATCTTACTGCTCCGGTTGTCACCAAGGGTGTAGGTGAAGCACCTCAACCAAAGCTAGAAAGAGAGTTGCTTTAAAATGGCTAAAAAACAGCAAATTGACCCGGTTGCGCAAGCCCAAGCACAACGGCTAAGAGAAGAACAGGAGGTGCAGGCGGCGTTTCAAAAAGGTGTTACTGCGCTCCGTGATTTTATTGCCCCATCATCAATTGAGTTTCAGAGTGGTTTCTTTAGAATTGGCACACGTTATGCCAGAACCTTCTATGTTTATGGTTACCCTAGGCAGATATTTACTGGCTGGCTAAGTGGCATGGTTAACATAGATGAGGTGATGGATCTTAGTATGTTTGTCTATCCGGTAGAAAGCCAGGTGGTGTTAGAAAATCTCCGCAAGAAGGTTACTCAACTGGAAGCCGGTCTACAAATTGATGCCGAGAAAGGCCGCGTAAGAGACCCAGGCAAGCAAGCTGCCATTATGGATGCAGAGGAAATGCGCGATAAGTTGCAGGTGGGTGAAGAACGGTTCTTCCGGTTTGGTATGTATTTCACACTGTACGGCAGCAGTATGGAGGAGCTGGAGTTTGTCACCCATAAAATAGAATCTATGCTGGGTCAGCAGCTAGTCTATAGCAAGCCAGCAAGCGCCCAACAAGAACAAGGACTTAACAGCACCATCCCACAGTTTACCGACCAGCTGCAAATAAGACGCAACATGAATACTGGTGCACTCAGCACTACTTTTCCGTTTACATCGGCTGATCTTAGCCAAGACAATGGCATTTTATATGGCATCAATATGCATAACTCGGGTCTTGTTATTTTTGATCGTTTTAGCCTAGAAAATGGCAATTCGGTAGTGTTTGCTAAATCTGGAGCTGGTAAAAGCTTTACTGTTAAGCTCGAGGCCTTAAGAAGCCTGATGTTTGGTACTGAGATATTTATTATAGATCCAGAAAACGAATATCAGCGCATGGCAGAAGCGGTGGGTGGAGCTTATGTGCGTCTTAGTCTCAATAGCAACACACGCATTAACCCCTTTGATTTACCACAGGTAGTTGATGCAGAGGAGTCAGACAATGCACTGCGCAGCAATTTAATTACTTTACACGGATTGCTACGTCTTATGATGGGTGGAGCCCAAGCGCAAATGGCTGGAGCGCAAGGTGGCGCTATGATTGCGCCAGCATTAACACCAGTGGAAGAGTCAGATCTTGACGCAGCACTTATAGAGACTTACGCCCGAGCCGGTATTACGAACGATCCACTAACACACCAATCGCCGGCACCTACCATTGCCGACCTATACGATGTGCTCTTGCATAGTGGCAACACCGGGCCACAACTAGCCCAAAGACTACGCAAGTACACAAGCGGTACTTTTGCGGGCATTTTTAGCCAGCAAAGTAATATCAACATCAACAACCCGATGGTAGTGTTTAATATCCGCGATCTTGAGGACGAACTGCGACCAGTGGCTATGTATATTGTGCTTAATTATATCTGGAACAAAACTAAAAGCGATCAACGGCGTCGTATTTTGGTGGTTGATGAAGCATGGCAACTAATGAAATACGAGGACTCGGCTAACTTTTTGTTTAGTCTTGCAAAACGAGCTCGCAAATATAACCTTGGCATCACCACCATCACACAAGATGTGGAAGATTTTATGGGCTCAAGAATGGGGCGGGCAATTGTTGCGAACGCTAGCATGCAAATACTCCTCAAGCAGTCACCCTCGGCCGTTGACGTGTTATCCTCCGTTTTTAAACTCACCAGCGAGGAACAAAAACGCCTGAGCCAATTTCCGGTTGGGCAGGGGTTGTTTTTTGCGGGCCAAAACCATGTACACATACAAGTTGTTGCCAGTCCTACAGAGACCGGGCTTATTACCACTAACCCACAGCAGGTTGCAGCTATGCAATCTGGCGCAATTGATCAACCGCAGGGTACAATAGACCTTGATAATCGGTTAACTCCCGGAATGTAGGGACCAAAGTATTATGCCTGTTTATGACGACCAAGACACTCGCACTAGGGCAGACGATGAAGAGCTCCGTCGGATTACTGGCATCTCTAAAGAAGACGAAAAAAAGATGGAGGAAGATGCCGTCCATGACGGTGGTGTGGGTGAAAAAACCGAAAAAGAAGGCTTGTCTAGTGTCGATGCTGCAAAAGACAAAAAGGAGGCTGCCGACAGCAAAGACAGTGCTGGGTCAGAAAAAGATTTGTTTACTGGTACGGGTGCTAAAAAGGTTAGTCTTCGTACCCGCATAGCTACTCGCCGTAATGGTTTGTTGCTTGGTTTATCTGGTGGCATTATTAGCATCGCAGTAGCAGTGGTGATTTCACTACCAAGTCTACTTATTACGACGCTGCGCGATATTTTAGTGAGTAAAATGTCGAGCCTACAAACCAGTCAATCAACTCGTTACCGCCGAACAAAGATGGCCAGAATAAGTGATGCATTTTCCAAAGAAGGCCGCATGGGTAGCAAAATTATTGCTGAAATGGAGGCAGATGGCTACAGGTTCGTGTTTGGTGATACTACAGATCGTAACCGTATCACTGGCATTGAGCTGCCCAATGGCAGAGGTGGGCTGATTGGTGAAGCGGTTGGAACACACATTAGCGACTACATGGAGGTACGTCACCCGCTTCGATTTGCAAGATGGAAAACCAAGCGTATGGAGGCGTTTTACACCCGATACAAAATATCGCGCGTTTCGGTAGTGTCGGCGGCGGCGGCTCAACTAGACCAGGACCCCGAACGAGCAGTCAATAAGGCAATGGCCCGAGAGGTACTTAACGAAGACGGCACCTGGGATGATACATTGCGCGGACAACCTGGCGCCGATGAAACCGAGGCCGAGGCAAATGCAAGAGCCCAACGAGAAGCTGCAGCCAACACACTCGATGAAGACATTGCAAATGTTGGTGATATAGCCGATGATCTAAAAGAAAATGGCACTCCTTTAAGAGAACTCGATGCAGACCCACTACTAAGAGATAGTATTGAGGAAATGAATAGTGGTGTAGGAGCAAATGTATTAGAGTTTGCTGAAGTGACCGCTAAAGGCTCGTTTGGTGCACGGGCGTGGGATGCTGCAAAGGGCTTCTTAAACCCTGCAGATCTGGGAGACAAGGTGTGTATTATAAAAAAGCGCCTAAGGACAGCGACTACCGTAGCACGAAACTATCGAGCCTTGGTGCTCATGAAGTATGCAATGGTGTTTATTTCTGCCGGAGACGATGTGAGAACCGGTAACGCCCGTTCCAGCCTGCTTAGCCAACTCATGGGGCGCACCACTAAGCTGGATAGTAATGGCAATCCAATTGGCGCGTCGCCCGGCTTTGCCTATGCCCTAAAAGGGGTGTTTAGTAAATCAAAAAACGAGAGCTTCAAGGGTGGTTACGGGGTTGATGGTAAAACAAGCGGTGTCTGGAAGGGTGTTCAAGATCAAACTAATAGACTGCCGGGGCTCAGCGAAAGAAATTGTAGTGTTATTCAAAACCCGGTATTTCAGATTGGGCTCGGCATTGGTACTGCGATAGTAGGCTTCTTTACGGGTGGAACAGCAACCGCAGGTATTGTTGCAGCCAAAGAAGGAGTAAGGATTGGAATTCAAACAGTCGTTAAACAAGCCATTCAAAAGATATTTACCAAGGCATTCCTCTGGCAAACCGCCAAGAGCTTGGCACTCACCGCAGCCGTGGAATTAAGTTTTGAAGGTATCATGGTTTTGGTACAGCTACACGTAGAAAAAAGTATGAAGCTGCCGGTGACCGGGCAGGAAGTGGGGGGAAATTTAGGAGACATCCTGACTGCTGGTGCTGGCACCGCCAATAAACAACGTAGCCTTCAGGCCGGTATGGTACCGGCCACGGCCACGCAGTACGCAGCCGCCGAGGCAGACTATCTAGCCTGGAAGCAACAAGAGAAATCAAAACAATCAGTTTTTGCCAGGGTGTTTGATATGCGCAACGAAGATTCTTTGGTCTTTAACTACGGCGCTCAATTAGCGTTTTCTACTCCAACCAACCTAGAAGATGTTGACTACAAGGCCCAGGGACTTGCTAGCATTATAGGAGATGTTATCACCTTAAGGCCTTTCGTAAATGTATTTTCTTCTGTGTTGGGCGGAAAAGCCAGTGCGCAAACTTCTGATGATATAAGTTTTGAAACCTATACTACTGAAGGAGACAACCCAGGGGTAGAACTTGCCACCGACCACGCAGGAAACCTGCTGCCAATACTTCGTTCAGACATTGAGCAGATTGATCCGGTCACTAATATTGAGCAGCTTATAGGTCTTGGCGATATTAACCCTGAAACCTTAGAGCCCATAAGCGGACGTTTTGTTGGACATGTGGAAAACTGCGTTAACGCTATAGATGTCATTAGCAAAATAGAGTTTGAGAATAACCCAAACGACCCCGCCAAAGATTGTTTGGCACAAAATCCGGTAACAGTACAGTTTAAGGCTCATCTTGCATACCTTGATATGGTGGATGGAGTAGAAGCTGAGTTTTTACCAGAAGAAATAGGTGGTGGAGCGGGTACCCTACTAGATGGCAGTGGGAGTGGGGTATCGGGTCAGACAATTGCCAATTTTACGGGACCGATCATACCTTGTGAAGGGCAACCCAGAACGATTCAGAGAAGTGGCGACAGGGCAGTGTGGGATGGCATCACACCAACTGGTGTTATTGGAAAAAACAGCGCCAACCAAGACATCAACGTCTTTGTTCGTGACGCATGTGCTGGCCAGTCAAACATAAGAACGGTGGTGATTGGAGCGTCTATCCACGCCTCAGAGAATGGTGGCCAGGTTGTGGCACAGGAGCTTTTGTTTAACAAACAGTTGCCACCAGATGTTCGCATCATTGCTATACCAGAAATCAATAAGGCCGGTCTAACTGGCCAAAGCCCGCGACCAAGATTTAATGCTAACGGGGTTAATCTTAACCGTAATTTTGATTATCGGTGGGATTTAGCTCGTCCCAGTAGTATAGATACCGGCAACTACAAAGGCACTGGGCCAGCTAGTGAGCCTGAGACACAAGCAATTCAATCGTTCTTAACCAACCTCGGCAAATCTAGTCTTGTTATAAGCTATCATGACAATATTAACTGGGTCGCGCCGTCTGGACCTAACTCATCGGTTGCAAGACCAATAGCAACACGCTATGCCGCCTTAGCAAACCTGCCGCTACTAAATAACAACCAAGGTTTTGGTTTTTTTGAAGCCTGGTACGCCGCAACCACCGGCACACCAGCTCTGTTGGTTGAGTTATCTACCGACAGTTCGGCCCCTTATCTTAGCAGACATGCAGACGCGGTTGTTGGCTTATTAAATGAAGGGTTAGTGCAATAGTATGAATAGTGAAGTGATTAGTCCAAAAATCAAAAGAGGGCTTTTGATTTTATTGTTGCTCGGCGTTGGTGCTTTGATTATCGTAGGGTTTTTATGGATATCAAAACCTTCACTAGAGATTGTAATTGCTGGTGAACATAACCCATTAGAAAATCATATTGTTGTAGATGGTGAGCGACTGTTCCCTTCTGGTAAAGGGGGGGTGGTGTATAAAACCGATGCGGCTGTTGGGTCGCGGACGGTGGTGATAAACGGTCCATTTATTAAAGATGTTGAGCAAACAGTCTCTTTGGGCTTTTTTGCTAACACAAAACTTGCCATCACTATCGAGCCAAGATCGGCCGAAGAGATTGCTCTTGGCCTTGTTGACACCTCAGTAGCAACCGTACAAAACGTTCGCCTCTATGAAACAACGCTTGTATTTACCGTTTCGAGCCCTAGTGTTTTGAACGAGGAAGGCGAGGATGTCTATCCAGTACTAGCAACCTATAGTGATATTTCGCGTCGCTGGGAAAAATTAGAAAACTCAAACATTAGTGGCGATGGAGTAGAAGTATCCGATGACGGTGTTGAGTACTTTTATGGATTGGATGGGGAATAGATAATGATTTCTCACTCAAAACAAACAAGACTTTTTTTAAGAAGGGTGCTGAGTGGAGTAATTGTGTTGGCAATCTTTGCAACCACCGTTTTGACGCCATTGAGTGTTCGGGCTCAAGAAGATTGTAGTGAGGGTCAGTTAAGAAACCTAGGGGTGGCAGTTGTCAACTGTGCTGGTAATACACAGGAGTGCCGCGTCCCCACTTCTGGTTCGCCAAGCCTACAAAACAGGACCAAGGGTGGGTCAATTTATGTGCTTGGTGATTCGCTGACCGAAGGTATGCGCGATGCGGGTAACCTTGATGCTAAGCTGCGTGCTCAAAATCCAGCCTGGGAACCAACAAAGATAAATGGTGTTGGCGGAAGAGATTTACGCTGGGGCACTGAACAAGTACGAGTTGATAGTGCTCTTATTGGTACAAGTAGTTCTATGCTTATAGGGCTAGGAACAAATAATATTGGTGATGTCGTACGCGGTGACACCCCTCAACAGGATGGCAAAACTACTGTCAAGGGCCTTATGGATCAGCTAGTGACCGCCGTAAGGTCTGTTAATCCTAACATACAGCTATATTGGACAAGTATTTATGTAACCGGCACCTTAACAACATCGTATGGTACTTTTGATCTTGATGTAGCCACTCCAATTATCAATGAAGCGCTCAACGAAGTGGCGGCAGCTAATAATATCGGCATAATCCCGTGGGGTACAAGCGAGGAGGCAAAAAACCTTTTATCAAGTGATGGCATACATCCTAGTGGTAAATATCCCGAAATGGCCGATTATGTGGTGGGTCAGCTGAGCGGTACGGGCAGTCAGGTGCCCAACCTAGCAACCAATTGTGTGTGCACCCCCGGATCTGGATCTTTGGTTGGGTCTGATAATCGTGAGAAGGTGTTTAATTATTTTGTTGGCAAAGGCTACACACCGCAACAATCGGCTGGCATTGTGGGTAACATGATGCACGAATCTGGCGTTGAGCCAATGCGACTACAGGGCACGCGTCCAGGGGTAGAGACACCCTCTAGCACACTTGGTGGTAACCTCACTGCCGGTATTGGATGGGGCCTGGTGCAGTGGACGCCTCCTGGAAAAATGGTTACCCCATCGCTTGCCAACGGTGATACTAACGACACAATTGACACTATGGAGCATCAACTTGATGTTTTATGGAAACAACTAGAGGGCACTGGTGAGGGTGGTTTAGCGGCGATAAACGAAAAATCTGCTGGTGATAAATTGAAAACTGCGGACACCCCTGAGGTTGCCGCTTTCATGTTTGGTAGGTGGTACGAACGGTTTTTGAACTCTTGGGATTACGACACCTACGAGGCGTATAAAACAGCCGCGGATAGTGGTGGCAACTCGGTCACAAGACAGTTTGACGAGCGTGCCGAATCAGCCCGGAGTATCTTTACTGTCTATGGCGGTGGCAGTGGGGTACCGCAGACTGGTTCTACCACCGGCTACTGCTCGACTGGTGGGGTAGCTGGACCAAATGGTTGGGACTTACCGGGCGAAGGGCTAAATCCCATGCGCTACTTCTCACAACTACGTGAAGCGAGTGCCCCAGAAGATGCGGCCGTGCAAGGCTATTATGGGGACTTCCCTTATGGAGAGGGTACTATTGCTGGTTGTGGTTGTGGACCAACATCTTGGGCCATGATAGTATCTACACTCACAGGACGTACAGTGCTCCCTCCAGAAGTTGCAACTTGGGCACATAATAACGGCTACCGCTCCGGTGATGACGCTTGTTCCGGTTCTGCCTGGTGGTGGATAGGTTCAGCACAGTCAAGCGAACAAGAATGGGGGGTGCGAGCAAGGGAAATAACTATCGATGAGGCACCGGATTATTTAAGACAGGGTGCGCTTATTATGACTTCTGTAGGACCGGGCAGCGTCTTGCTATCGCCCGGTGGCGATGGACACCTACTTGTCATGCGAGCCATTACAGCAGATGGTAAGTTCTTGTTTGCTGACCCAAGCGACTCACGTAGTAAACGTAACGCATATGATGAGATTGGGGATTTGGGGAGTAGCCGAGCGCCGCTTGATGCTGCAACTGTTTCGAATGGACTTAAAGGGCTCTTTGTAGTAGAAAGGTTATAAAAATGGATAGAAAAAACCTCATTTTGGTGGGCTTAGGTATAGCCGTTTTGGGAATTTTTATAGTTGGTCTAAGAACCAATAGCGACCGGGGTGTTGGTACTGGACAGGAATATTCACCACCAGATGGACCAGCTATCATCACAAATGGTGGTGAGCTATTTAGTCAATTTGATAGTGGCCTGCAATATGACTCATTGCGAAGAAACTTAGCGTTTTTTGCCCGTGCCACCATAAAAGAATATGGAACAGGTCAGCAGCCAGAAGTTGTTTTTACGATAGGTTCTGATGTCAAAAAAGATGACAGAACTATTACGTTTGACGGATCATATGACAAGGCCAAGGGAAAGATACGGGTTAGTGTAACACTGCTTGGTTCAAACCAGCTAAAACTATCGGTTACTAACCTCATAAGCGAAACCAACATTGACGCGCAGCTGCCCGCAAATAAACCAGAAAGTCAGTTTATTGGGAGTTTACCTTATGAAACAGCACTTTACCGGATTGAATATAATGCGTCAGTTGGTACTTATATTGTAACCGCCTTAAGTCCAGAGCAATCGGTGCGCAGTGAGGCCAACAACTACATTGTAGGTGGCACTGGCAAGGCTATTGATATCCTAGATATAATTTATCAACCGTATCTTGATTAGTTTTTTGTTTAGATGGGTATGATGTTGCTTGCAGCCATTTGATCGTTTAGTACCAGGTCTGCATCTGTTGTGGTGATAAATGTTTGATGTGTTTGTAGAAAAGAGGCTAGCGCATGACGACGCCTACCATCAAGTTCACTAAAAACATCGTCCAATAAAAGTATTGGCTTTATGCCGAGTACCGACTCGAGGAGTTGTAACTCAAAGACCTTCAATGCCAGGAGGGCACTGCGAGTTTCGCCTCTACTAGCACGTGTTGATGCCGGCTTACCATCAAAACAGATCATAAAATCATCGCGATGCGGCCCGTACGAGGTAAATCCCCGCAACGTATCTTTTACTAAGTTATCTTCTAGTGATTTTAGTAAGGTTGTTTCATAGCTACTTATGGGTAGTTTACTCTGGTAGTGTATGGTGGTAATTGTCTTATTATTACCAGCAACCCTGTGGTACAGCCCAGGAAGTACTTCATTCATATGCGAAATTAACTCTGTACGAGCCTTTGCAAGCACACCACCAAGCTCACTGAGTCGTAGGTTCCATACAAAAAACTGCTCTGCAGATGTAGGTTGCTTGGTCTTGAGTAGTTTGTTGCGCTGAGTCAGCACTCTTCTGTATTGTTTTCTGATACTCGCAAATTGTGGTTGCGTTTGTTCTAATAGATCATCAAGATACTGCCGTCTCGCTTCTGGTTGGGCATGCAAGAGTTGCATATTATTTGGCTCAAAAAGCACCACCGGTAACCTGTGTTGATGGGTAAGAATTTTGTACTGTTTGTCATCAAAAATGTAGGTCTTTTTTGTCTTTAAACCCTGTAGTTGTAGCTTTATGGTTCTTGTATGGGCTGGCAGGGTTGTGTCTATACGAGCCCAATTTTTCTCAAAAGCAATAAGCTCACCGTCGGCAACACGATACGAAGCGCCCGTACAGCTTACCAATAACGCCTCTAAAAGATTGGTTTTTCCGCAACCATTTGGACCGACGATTATATTAACACCAGGTGCAAATTCAATTGTTTCGTCAATGTATGACCGAAATTGTTGTAAGCGTATGGCATGTATCATGTCTTCTTATAAGTATAGCGCGCCAACTAAGATCTAAGGGGCATGATGATGTGCTTGTAATCATCCTTACCAGCACTTGTTAGTAGTGAGGGGTCAAGCTTGCCATTAAATTGAAAGGTAATCTTGTCACTACTGAGCACATGTAGAGCGTCAAGCAGATATCGTGAGTTAAGTGTCACCTCACCACTACCAACAATGTCGGCGGTTGCGCTGGCGGTATTTTCACCAAGCTGTGACGCAATTGAATTGATGCTGACTTGTTTTGTCACTTCATCAACTTTTATAGTGACGCTACCTGCGCTTTCACGCGCAAACAAAGACGAAACTTTTGTGATGTTTGTAAAATCGTCGCGACCTAGTGTTGCTGATACTGCAAAGGTTGTTGGAATCAGTTTTCTATAGTCTGGGTATGCACCATCAATAAGACGGCTCACTAGTTCTATCTCGCCCACCTTAAACAACATCTGTTGTTCATCGTGAGTAATTTGCACCGCTTCTTCAGTATCACCAAGTAATCTTAGGAGGTCTTGTAGGGCACTAGCGGGTACTAACAACGAGGCCTCTCCTTTGTGTTTGCTGAGTGATTTTTCTGCAAGCCGGTAACTGTCTGTGGCAACCATGTGCAACGATCCATCATAACTATGTAGGTATACTCCTGTGAGTACTGGTCTTGTTTCGTCGTTAGAAGCGCTAAACACTACCTGTTGCAAGCCTTTTTTAAAGACAACTATTGGTACTTCCCAGCTCGTACCGCCGCTAATAGCTGGCATAACAGGAAAATCATCGGCCATAACGCCGTTAATTGTTGATGTGTATTTTTCTGCTTCAATGTGCAACTTGGCTTCGTCAAGCTCTAGATTAATGATCCCGGCAGGAAGACTCGCAATAAAGTCCTGCATCAGCCTTGCTGGTACGGTAATAGCTCCTTCTTTGGCTACTTTAGAACCAATATAGTGCGTGATCGCAATGTCTAAGTTTGTAGCCGAAACACTTAAGCGATTATCGACGGTCTTAAGGAGCACATTGCCAAGTATTGGCAGGGCGTTGCGGGTATTAGCAATTCTTGCTACCGAGCCGAGTGCTTTGTTAAGGTTTTCCTGTGTGACCTGGAGTTTCATAAATATAGTCCTTTATTTACATAGTTGTGATACTTATAAGCGCTGTGGATTATGTGTACAAACCGCTCAATAACAGATGAAAATATGATAAAAAACTGCCTATAAACTGTACACAAAAAGCAGTAGGTTAGTGGGATAAGTTCGGGCTTTTTTGGGTAGTTGTGCACGGCTTTCATGGCTGCAGATAGTTTGGTGTGTACAACCAATCTAGTTATGCCCACGCTCGTTACCAGCTTGTCCACACCATCCCCACAGTCATCAAAGACTGTGCCACACAAAGAAACACTAAGCATATAATCGTTCCTTGATTTCGCTGACATGTTGACGAATCACTGCGTCAAAAGAAAGTTCGTTCTCAACTTTCTCTACCGAATGAATTGCAGTGGTGTGATCTTTGCGTCCTAGCTCGCGCGCAATTTTGGGAAAACTAAGATGTAGTTCAGACCGTAAAATATACATAGCAATCTGACGAGGCACCACAATATCCTTGTCTCGTTTTGGTCCCAAGATATCATCAAGGGGTATTTGAAAATGCTTACTTACTCGTTCTACTACTTGGCGTGCACTTAGATGTTTTGGTCGATTTTTATTAGCACTGAGCAGGCTAGAGACAATAGTAAGGTCTGGCTCAAGCTGCCGCATTTCACAAAACGCTAACAACTGATTGAGTGCACCCTCTAACTCTCTTATATTGGTTTGGATATGATTAGCAAGATAGGCTACTACATCACTCGGAAGCTTAATAGAAACCACATCCGCCTTAGCTTGCACGATGGCGCAACGTGTTTCAAAGTCTGGGTTTTGCATATCAATACTCATTCCCCAGGCAAACCGAGATCTTAAACGCTCTTCAAGTGTGGGTATGTCTTTGGGTGGTTTGTCACTACTAATAATTATTTGTTTGTTGGCTTGATGTAGTGCATTAAAGGTATGAAAAAACTCTTCCTGAGTTTTATCTTTACCAGCAATAAACTGCATATCGTCAATAATTAACACATCTGCATTACGATAATAACCAGCAAAGTCAGTATTTTTCTTGTAGCGCACAGCATCTATAAATTCTTGAACAAACTGCTCGGTAGAGACATAGACAATGCGTGTATTAGGGTTGTTGCTTGCAATAGCATTACCAACCGCCTGAATAAGATGTGTTTTACCAATGCCAACACCCCCATATATAAAAAGAGGATTGTATTTGGTGCCCGGGTTGGCCGCAATCGCCTGACAGGCAGCATACGCAAGCTCATTACCAGACCCTACAATAAAACTATCAAACGTATACTTCTCGTTAAGTCCCTGACGATAACTGTGGCTAAGACTGTTAGTGGGGGTGGGTTGTGGTCTAGTGTGCTCGGTGGTTTGGGTCAATGGATTAAGCTCCAAGGTCTCTTCCTCGTTTTTTGGCTTACTAGCTGTGTCGTTATGAATTTTGTAATCAATATGATCAGGTACTACCTGATTTTTTGCCAACGTTTCAAGCACGAGATTGTTGTATTTTCTTTCTAGTTGTTGTTTTACAAAAACATTGGGTACACCAACTGTTAGAACATTATCTTTAAAGCGTAGTAGCCGTGTGTTTTTAAACCAGGTCACGTAATTGCCTCGAGATATACTAAGTTCTATCTCGCCCAAAACCGCCTGCCACACACGATCATCCTGCACGCTATTTCCCCCTCACTTATTACTTATCCCCACACTATAGCAAAAACAACAGACTTTTCCACAGCTTTAAAAACAACACAACGAATTAACAATAAAAAAGCCAAAAACAGGTACAAAGTTATACACATATTTTGCTAACACCTGTAAAACTGTGGAAATCTCTTGAGAAAAAGGGGAAAAGCTGCTAGTATCTATGAGTTATCATTGTTAAAAAGACATAGCCTCTAGACAAACAACACACATATAAGCTATGCCCGTAAACCAAGTTAGGATATATTGTGCCAAAACGAACGTATCAGCCAAAAAAACGAAAACGCGCTAAAGAACATGGGTTTTTTGCCCGTATGAAAACACGAGCAGGCAAGTCTGTTATTGCTCGCCGCCGTCTTAAGGGGCGCAAAAAGCTTACCGCGTAGTTTTCAATACCCGGCAACAACCAGTGTGAGGGTCTTGGCTCGTAATCGGCTATTATTAATCTATGCTTGCAAAATACCAGCGCTTTCACGGACATAACGGCGTTCGACGTGTTTATAGGCTTGGTCGAGCAACGCGCACAAACATGGCCACGCTACATACGCTGCGTAACGAAAAGGTTCGCCGTACCAAGGTGGCAATTGTGGTAAGTAAAAAGGTAGACAAATCTGCTGTGAGACGCAACCGTATTCGGCGGCGCATGTATGAGTTGATTCGTAGCGAACTACCTAACATAACCACACCAACCGAGATTGTAGTAACGGTCTATAGTGTTGAGTTGGGTGAAATGCCAGTAGCGCAACTCAAGCAACTTGTGTCTGAACTTTTTTCTAGAGCAAAACTCTAAGCTTACGCTTGGGTTGTGCCGCGGAACACGCTATTATAAGTAGACAATATTCTAGTGAAGGAGCAACTTATATGTTTACCACGCTCATCGTTCAGCCAATCTTTAATCTACTTGTTCTTATCTATGCGTTATTGCCGGGCCACAATTTTGGCCTAGCAGTTATTATATTTACGATTGTTATTCGTTTGCTTATGTGGCCGCTTGTTAAAAGGCAGCTGCACAGCGCCAAAATCATGCGCTCCCTCCAACCCGAGCTAAAACGCATCAAAAAAGAGACTAAGGGCGATCGCCAGCGTGAATCAACACTAGTTATGGAGCTGTACAAAGAGCGGGGCGTAAACCCCTTTGGGTCAATCGGGCTTTTGATTGTACAACTACCAATCCTTATTGGTCTGTATGCTGGCTTGCAGCGGATTATTAGTGATCCATACAATTTGGTCAACTTTTCATATCCTTTTATACAAAATTTACCAAGTATCCAAGAGCTGGCAGCAGATATAAGTAAACTCGATTTTACCCTACTTGGATTTATTGATTTATCACGAGCAGCGCTGGGTAATGGTGGCATTTATTGGCCAGCGATGGCGCTCGTGATTGGTAGCGCTGTCACGCAATATTTTCAAAGTAAGCAGCTTATGCCAGATGATAAAGATGCACGCAAACTGCGCGATATCCTAAGAGATGCAGGCAAGGGGGAGCAAGCTGATTCTTCTGAGGTTAACGCCGCGGTGTCGCGCACGACCCGATATTTTATCCCGGCAATGATTTTCTTTTTTACCGTTAATCTTGCCTCGGCACTTGCACTTTACTGGTTGGTAAGTGGTTTAGTTGCAATGATTCAACAAACAAGGGTGCTTAAACAAGATGAGCTAGAAATAGAGACCGAGCTTCATAAAGATGATAAAAAGAAGTCTCCACCAAAGAAAAAGGTTACCTCTACAGCACGAGTAGTAAGTATACACACTGAAGGTTCAGAAAACACACAAGCTACACCCAAGAAGACTACCAACAAGCAAAAAGCCAAAAAATCTAAAAAGAGAAAGCGCTGATTATGAGCAACAACAAGGAAGCCTCAATTTTATACGCTAAGAAGTATTTAGAGGATTTGCTGTCTTTTTTTGGCCTAAATACTGATGTGTACGCCACCTCAGACGAAGATGTTATTGAGCTAAGCATACCCTCGACCCACCTCAATGGCTTTTTGATTGGCCAGCGCGGTGACACTATGCGCTCCCTCCAGTTTTTGGTAAGCCAAGCCCTTAGAAGCAATGGCTATGAGTTGGTAAGAGTCAATGTAGATGTGGCAGATTACAAAAAGCAACGTGCCGAGCGCCTTGCTGAAGTCGCTCAAGAGTGGATTACAGAAGTAAAAAAGACCGGCAAAGCAATGCCCCTTAAGCCTATGAGTCCCGCTGATAGGCGTATTGTACACAAAGTGGCCAGCGAATCGGGCTTGGCAACAGAATCTGTTGGTGAGGGCAGGGATAGACATATTGTCCTGAAGCCAACGGACGAGATAGCAGAAGACTAAAGGTGGCTATCGTTCTGGATAAATAAAACTATCAAACTCTGATTTCACGCATTTAATCTCAAACTCTATTAAATGCCTATATTCTGGCGAGACGACCTCACTATTTCTACCAACAACAGAACCAGTACAGCTGGATAAATTACCAACCCTGTCTAAAGAGTACTCCCCAGAAATTCTACCCTTGATAAACACCATTGAAGGTTCTTGATCAACAACAAAACCATCAGGCTGAGCATCGATTATGTCGTTTATAGCCTTAACCTTCTCGAAAACAACAGTGTCTGAAGATAGTTGTTTTATGTATTTTATTTCTTGTATACAATAAATCGGGCCTTTTTCAAACTTACGCGCGGCCCGATAACAATACTTGATTCGTTTTGATTCATAGTAAACACCATTGTCAATAAACGCTTTGTCTAGCTTATCTAGTTTAATGCCCAAAGCATCAATTTCTGCGGCTAATACACCACTTTCTTTCGCAAACCTGTAGTCACCATAAAGTTTGTATCCGAAACCTAGAAAACCTAAAGCAACAAAGAAGCCTAAAATAAAATATCGCTTCTTCACCACCCTATGCTTCTTTGTGGTTCTTGGCATAACTATAAGTACTATAGCTTAAAATAGTTATTAACATAATGGTGCCAGCCATATAAAAAGCTAGGTTACTTTCTTTTGCTTTAGATATCCTAAGGCCTGGGGCATCTGTCTTGGCGGTGTTTGGAGGAGTTATAGAAATACTTGGCGTGGGTGTGGTAGATAAGCCCAACGTTGCAACATTGGTAGCCACAGAAACCTGTAATGAATTAGGGCTAGACTGGCTATTATTTGTTGCCAAGGAGGTGGCAAGCACAGTTTCTGTTTTGGTAGAGGAAGTGTCTGATTTTATTGCCACCCCGATAAGCAAATCACAGGCATCATCCAAGCCATCCAAATCAACGTCTTGATTAATGGGCTCTATAAAGCTACCGCAAGGCTCAAGTTCATTTAAAACACCATCACCATCGTAGTCTTGCTCTGTTTCTATAACATACACATATTGGCGGACGCTTAGAGGTTTTGAAAACTCATCTATCCCGTTAAGTTGTAGCTCGTGCATGCCTGGTGGCACATCGTCAGGCAAGGTAATTATAGTGGAAACACTACCAAGCTGATTTGTAACTACTTGACCAAGATCATAGGTATCAGACTTTAGAACCAGATTCACCAAAGACCCTGGTTTAAACGAATCAAGCGGATTGGTGTACTCAACAACATGTGGCACAAATTTCTTAAGCAAAGGATTGTCTGTTATGGGGTTATATTTTAGTCGATGTATAACACCGCCACCGCTTGGCACATCTAAAAACGCATAGTTTGCTGGATTAGGTATAGGGTTTGAAGTATTTTTTACGGGCATCACTGCTGTTAGGCTACTGGTCTTGAGTAAAATAGCATCCCGTAGCAATTGATGACCAAGATGATTAGGATGGAAAGAAGCTTTGCTAAACGGGCCAACATCAAACGACTCATCACCGAAAGTTAGTCCATTTATTGCTACGGTTGCGGATGGCCCCTCGCACAGTTTATGCCCATTTAAAGCACCCTCGGTGCCGACGTAAAATGCTCCAGCGTGCTCGGCAGCACTCTTGATCACTGCGTTTAGGTAGGTTACAAGATCGTTAGCCATTTCTCTTTGATATTCGTTAAGATGCACATTAACAGCACATTGGGCATCTTTGTCACTACTTGCAAGCTGTGGGTAGCCTATGACATACAGTTTTCTCGAGCCTATGTCTGTTTTTAGGATACTCTCGTACATAGCAACAAGCCTTGAGTGTTGATTTTTTATCTCGTTAGCAATCTCCAAGCGTTCTTCGTAGGTGTTATAACAACTAGAAGCGGATCCAATACAATAGCGTAGTTTATCTCCAAAACCAATATCGTTACCGGACATAGTGACGGTTATTGTGTTGGGCATGAAGTCTTTAAGTACATCAAACTGTGTTCTAACACCGGGTCTTGTGTCGTCATCCGAAATTTTATTAAAAGATACTTCATAAAGGAAGTTATTAATCACTGCGCCGGAGCAGGCAACCGACAGGAAAGAGGACACATTGATTCGTTCGTTAATAAGATAGGGGTAAGAGTTTTTAGAGGTATGACACATGTTGAGTGGTTTATTGTCTGTGCCGTCGATGTAATCACCCGCGCCCTCTCCTGAGCTAAACGAATCGCCCAGCGCCAAGTAGCCATTTGACTTATAGGTTGTGCCGTTTGCCTGCAAAAAATACTGTATAAAACGACTGCCATCACTAGGCGATCTACGGTAAAGGCTCAGCGTATTATCTCCATAAAATCTAGGTAAATAAGAAACGCTATAGCCGGGTATCGTAGCCTGTAGCCAGGTTTTTAACGACTTTACCCTACAGGTTTTGTCTATGGTAATGCGTGACTGCTCGCTACCGCAGCTCAAAAAATCAACCAAGTATACATTGGAAGATGCACCAGTACGATGTATTGTTGCGGCTGCTAGATTATTGGATGGGGATAGCCCAGCCGACCCCCACATGGGCGAGCCAGGATACTCCGCAACATAGGCGGCTATAGAACGGTAGTTTTGCATATTAAAGCGGTACAAAATACCACGGTCAGACCAGGCCAGCATATAACTACCATCAATAGACCAAGATACTGTTTGATCAAAGAAGAACCGGCTGCCATTTGCATTGAGCACCGTGTGGGTTGGTGGTTTTTGTTGGGTTAAGGTAACGGTCCCGGTTGGGTGCACGGACCTATTAAAAGATACATCGTTAACGTGCCGGAAGGCCAAATAATACCCACCTCCAGCTGGTGCGGGCGTTAACTCCAACAGCACATCCGGGTTAGGGGTAGGAGAAAGGACTGGATTGGTTGGTGAGGCGATACCAATAAAACCAGCAACCGACTCACCGGGTTGCAGCAAGTAGTCTCCTCTTTTGCTGAGCAATCCAATTTTTGTGTTATACCAGCAAACATCCTCGTATTGTATGTTGAGTGTTCCAAAAGCTCTTCTGGCAATTTTTTTCTCAATGCACTCTAGACCAGCACTTTCACCCCATTTTGTTTTTTCTATCTCGTTAAAGTCATCAAGACTAATTTCGTTACTTTGTTGCAGCAGGGTAGGGTCACCGCTAAACCAGGCAGCAGAAGCACCCACAGATAGTGAGATACCAAAACACAAAACCAATAGCAAGCCCAGTAATCCAAGTCGCCGTGTATATATGATCAAACTATGCACTTTGCCTCCTAAGCAAACGCCGTAAGCTTGAGCAAATCATACACTAATTTCTAATAATTGCAAGTAACTTATTTACCTGAATCTCGAAACCTACCATCCCACCTGTAGCAACTGGTAGCCGAGTAATACCCTCAGATAGTGCAAGGCGTAGCCTTGCATACTTCTAGGGAAACTACTCTGTAAGTG
>Ga0224722_1000273_pt1 | contig 29935 bp, 25 predicted proteins | sample Balambano_FR1_Me_FD_161646 | JGI IMG/M metagenome (GOLD analysis project Ga0224722, IMG submission 161646) | Freshwater sediment microbial communities from Lake Towuti, South Sulawesi, Indonesia - Balambano_FR1_MetaG | ecosystem: Environmental > Aquatic > Freshwater > Lake > Sediment | place... | reverse complement strand
CAGCAATATCATTCGGGTAGTACTCACCGAGAGGGCGAGCCGGAACAGGGTGGTGATCAGCAACACCGCCGGAAAGGCGGAGAACTGCAATGGTGAGTTGATATAGACCGCCATCATCAGCAGCACCACCGAGATGGTCATGTTGATGGCAATGAGAATATCGAGCGCCACCGGCGGCAACGGCAGTACCATCATGAAGACGATGGCAAGCAGCAATACCGCCAGCATGATGTCCTTGCGCTCGCCAATCCGGCGCAGCAGCTCAAGGGTGCGTTGATTCATTCTGCTCTTCCAGTTCGAGATAGTATTGATAGGCAAAACGGGCTTCATCGAGCCGCCCTGCCAGCTGGCAGGCTCGGCTGCGGCAGAGCCATAAAGCCTCGTCGGTCACGCCTTTTGAGGCCAGATAATCGACATGAGCCAGTGCCTCCTCTCCTCTGCCCAGCTTGAGCAAGGCCACCAACAGCGTACGTCGCCCGCTCTCATGTCCTGGATGGAGCTGCAGTAGTGCCGTCAACAGGGTACGGGCACGATCAGGGTGGCCGTACTGCAAATGCAGCCAGCCGGTGAGCAACAACAGATCCTGTTGCTGTGACGAAAGGGTCATGGTCATACCTTGTGCAACAGATGAAGCGTCATCTGCATCAGTTGTTCATCTTCATGCATCTGTTCGAGCAATACCGACGCTGCCATGAGCTCGTCCGTTCCCCCCTCTTTCAATAGGGTTCGCAACCCCTGCATCGCCAGAGTGAAATCCCGTGGCCGCAGCAAATCGTGAAAGCCGTGGGCGGGAGCGGCAAAGTCCAGCAGTGCTCGTTCAGCCAGGCGTTCGGGATAAAGTCGGTTGATGTGAGGTTCGATGGACTGTCCATTAGGCAACAGGGCGTAGCGTCCAGGCAAACTCTGCTCTTGCTCATCCAGAGTGAGGGCGCTGAGCTGCTCTATGCCGATATGGGCGGCAGTAATACGGCTCATCGTCTCCATCCCTTGCGAAAGAGCTCAGTGATCTCGTCAAAGCAGGCGATTGCTGGATGACAGGCTGTCGTGATCCAACTCATGGTGCCAGGGCCTCTCGTTGCAGCTGCGTCAGGGTTCTCAGCGCCTGATGCAGCAGCGGCAGAGTGACCGCTCGTTCATCCAGCGTCACAAACAAAAGCAGTTGATCCTCACTCAGCCAACCACAACGCACTGGCAAGACGGGAGCCTGCGCCGCAGCGGTAAGGGTCATCGCATGGCGAATGGCATCCGCACTCTGATGCCACGGCACTCGGCGAGCCAACCAGAGGGTGAGCCGTCCCTGATGACGCTCCAGTTGCAGCGTACCGCTCTGTTCCAGTTCCAGCTGGATCAGGTGGTGAGGATGCTCTCCAATGGGAATGCCCAGATCCTGGCAAAACTGTACCAGCTGAGGTTCAATCCAGTTCATGACGGGTCTCCAGACAATTCATCCTCTTCCCGCTCGATGGCGTTATCGAGCGCCCCCTGACAACATTGCAGCAGGTTTTGACGCTGCTCTTCCTCACTGAACAGTTCGATCGGCAACAAACGGATCAACCGCTTGAGCTCCTGATAGAGCTGCACCTGTTGCCGGGTATCCGCCAATTCCAATGCAGTTCCGACCAGCTCTACATCCCGTACCGTTGCCCAGCGCTTCTCCACCAACGCAATCAGATCGCCCATCAGATCAGAAGGCCCGTATGCCATGGGCCGCCCCCTCCTTCACCCGCTGCCACAGCTCATCTACCTGAGCCGAGAGGGTATTGAGCAACCGCAGCTTGTGCATGTCGCTCATCACCCGTTCCAACTTGACCGGATCGAGCCAGCGCTGCTGTGAGTCGAGATCAGCACTGAGTGCCTTCATCATGAAACCGGTCACCTTTTCCAGAGAACCGTTGCCAAAACGATGGTGAATATCACGCCACGCGCTGGAGAGGGCCCGATAGTCCTGCACCGCATCACGATAGAGATCCCGCAGTGCCTGCTCACTCCCCACACCCTGCCTGGCTGCTTCGGCTGCCGGGCCCGTGATGCGCGCGCCAAGTACGATGGCAGTGCCCTGCTCATCAGCCAGTTTGGCCAGCGCCTGCTCAATGAGATTGAGAGTGCCCTGCATCTCGGGGCGTCCCGCCAGGTTTTTTCGCGCCTGGCAAAGCGCTTCAAACTGCTCACTAACCTCCCCGGAATAGCTCTCCAGGTAGGCCAGAAGTTGCGATAGATTGGCCAGTCGCCCGCTGCCAAGATGACTCACCATTTCCTTTATCTTTTGCTGGCGTTCAAGCTCGGGAACCTTGTCCAGGTACTCCCCCACCAGCGCCTCGATCTCGCTGATCCGGGCATGGCTGTCACTCAGCTTGCGCTTGGACAGGGATAATTCGGCTCGTTCGGAAAAGGCAAACGTGAGCTCTTCAGCCGCATCGGCCAGGGATTGGGATGCAGGCACCAGGACGACCCGCTCGCCCTGAAATTGCCCTCTCTGCAAAGCGGGTTGCCGGGACACCTCCTCTGCCGCGCGCCCTTCAGGCTGGGCGGCAGAGAGGTAGGGGTTGCTCTGGATAATGGCCATGGAAACTCCCGTGATGAATGGATTGACGAGGATGGCATTATAAAAATCACCGTTCCTCACCTATGCCAAAATCAGCCGTGAATTTTTAGCCCTCTCCCAACTGTTTTCTAAAAAGTCCCGACTCGCGCTGAAATCCAGCTCTGGCCGCCATCACTTATAGTGCTCACCGTTTTTACTGGTGTTGCCTCCTATGAATCTTTCCTTCGACCACATTGCAGACCAACTGCGTCACGCCATTGACGACGCCCGGTTGATCCAGATCCGTGGCCGGGTCACCCAGGTGACCGGGACCCTGCTGAAAGCCGTGGTCCCCGGCGTTCGCATTGGCGAGTTGTGCCATCTGCGCAACCCGGACAACACTCTCTCCTTGCAAGCAGAAGTGATCGGATTTGCCCAGCATCAGGCGCTGCTCACCCCTCTTGGCGAGATGTTCGGCATCTCCTCCAACACCGAGGTGAGCCCTACCGGCGCCATGCATCAGGTCGGAGTGGGCGAGCATTTGCTTGGCCAGGTATTGGACGGGCTTGGCAATCCTTTTGCCGGCGGACACCTGCCAGAGCCAGCCGCCTGGTATCCGGTCTATCGGGATGCTCCTCCTCCCATGAGCCGTAAACGAATCGCACAACCCATTTCGCTGGGCATTCGCGCCATCGATGGTCTGCTGACCTGTGGCGAGGGACAGAGGATGGGGATCTTCGCTGCAGCCGGTGGCGGCAAGAGCACCCTGCTGGCTTCGCTTATTCGCAGCGCCGAAGTGGATGTCACCGTGCTTGCCCTCATCGGCGAACGTGGCCGGGAAGTGCGGGAGTTTATCGAGGCAGACCTGGGAGAAGAGGGGTTAAAAAAGGCCGTGCTGGTGGTGGCCACCTCTGATCGCCCCGCCATGGAGCGCGCCAAAGCCGGCTTTGTCGCCACTTCCATCGCTGAATACTTCCGGGATCAGGGCAAACGCGTGCTGCTGTTGATGGATTCCGTCACCCGCTTCGCCCGTGCCCAGCGCGAGATTGGCCTGGCCGCCGGTGAACCGCCAACCCGCCGCGGCTACCCGCCGTCGGTGTTTGCCGCCCTGCCCCGTCTGATGGAACGGGCAGGCCAGTCGGACAAAGGTTCCATCACCGCTCTTTATACCGTGCTGGTGGAAGGTGATGACATGACCGAGCCGGTGGCCGATGAGACCCGCTCCATCCTTGATGGCCACATCATCCTCTCGCGCAAGCTGGCGGCCGCCAATCACTACCCGGCTATCGACGTACTGCGCTCCGCCAGTCGGGTCATGAACCAGATCATCGAGCCTGAGCATCAGGCACAGGCCGGTCGCCTGCGCAGCTGGCTGGCCAAGTACGAAGAGGTCGAACTGCTGCTGCAGATCGGCGAATACCAGAAGGGTCAAGACAAGGTGGCCGACGAGGCAATCGCCCGCATTGAAGCGATCCGCCAGTGGCTCAAACAAGGCACCCATGAACCGAGCTCGCTGCCCGGGGCGCTCGCTACCCTGGAGGCGTTGACCCGATGATCAGACGTCTGCAACAGATAAAACAGTTGCGGCTGGAGCGGGCCGAGCAGCAGCTCGCCGCCCAGCAGGCCAAATTGCAGCAGGCCCATGCCCGGCAACGAGAGGCGCAGCAGGAGTGCCTTGACTACCGTCAGTGGCGCCTCGTCGAAGAAGATCGTCTGTTTGCCCTCTGTCAGGCAGAGCAGCTTGATCGCAAAGGACTCAAAGAGTGGCAACAGCAGGTCGCCCTGCTGCGAGAACAAGAAGCCCACCTTGAACAACTGGCCGCCGAACAGGGCGAGCGGGTAGCCGAAGAGCGCATCCGACTACAGGCATGCCAGCTAGCGGTGCACCGAGCCCGCCAGCAGCAGGAAAAGTTTGCCGAATTACACCGGCAGGAGCTGACAGCCCAACAAGCCCTGCGCGACTACAACGAAGAGCAGGAACAGGAAGAGTTCCGCCAGCAGATCAGGATGTGACCAGAGATGAACCGACTCACCGCCCCCCGCGCTGATACCAAGATTGCTTGCGAGCAGCACAGCTTGCAACGCGAAGCGAACAAGGCTGATCCGGCGCAGCAGCAGCGCTTCGAACAGGCCCTGCTGCTCGAGTCCGCATCACAGAAAGTGCGTGATCAAAAAAGAGTGCCAGGCAGACAGGAGCAAGAGCGTCGGTCAAAACCGGATGCCCCCCTGTCAAACAGCAAAGCGGCGAACAAGGAGGCGGAACTGGCAGAGAGGAAGTTGGCACGTCCAGCCCCACACGCCAAAGCCCCTCATGGCAAGCAAGAGCGAAGCGATTGGCAGGAATCCCAGCAGCCTCCAGCGACGTCTCCTCAGCTCCACGAGGGTATGCTGGCACCAACCACACAGCAAGAACGTGAGACAGCACAAGCCGAGCAGTCTAGGAGATTGCCGAGTGATATCACCAGCAGTCCTGAGTTACTTGCCGCAGCCGAAAGGGACGGAATCTATGAAAATGCAGCAGACCTGCCACTGACCACGGTTTCCAACGAAATACTCAGCCGGCTACAGCTAAGCGACAGCAATAAACTGCAAGAGCTCGGCGAACTGGCCACTCGGCCTGAGATCGGCGAACAACTGCAAACAGAAGATGAACCTATTGAACTGGCGCCAGTGGCCAGCGAGGAGGAGTTGCTTGCGAGAGAGAACTTTGCCGGCTCGGCCATCCGGGTTCCTCCTCTCGCGACCACGCCGGGAGATCTGCTGCTGGCCCGGGTAACACCCAGTTTCGATCATCACGAACTGGGCCAGCTGATCAGCCGGCTGGCAGTGGATATGCACCTTGAACTGGGTCGTCTGGATCGCCCCCCTCAGCTGCAACTCTCCCTGCCCGCGCTCGGGGAACTCACCATCCGCATCGAGCGTCATCAGGGCATGCTGCAGGTGGAGATGCTGGCCAGCGAACAAGGCTCCCAGTTGCTCAATCAAGGGCGCGGTGAGCTTATCGATCGCCTGCAACGTCTCTACCCCGGTGAGCGAGTTGCCGTTGATCTCTTTACCCGGGGCGACAGCGAGCAAGGGTCGCGCCAGAAACGATCCATCTATGACGAGTGGGATGCCGACGCATGACATCGATTGCCTTTACCTCCGCCTCACCGGCGGAGCTGACCCTGCAACAGCGGCTCAGCCAGTGCCGCCACCACTATGGCTGGAGCGGCGGCGAGCTGACTCTCGCCATCGCATCACAGCCAGCGTCCCTCGACTACCGGTTGCAACTGCAGTGGCAGGGGCTCTCCCTGCCGCTTTTGTGCCATGGCGCCGAACTGGCCCGCTGGCTTGCGCCGGACCTGCAACAAGCCGCGCTGTTCACCCTGCCAGAATCGCTGCAACTGGCGCTGATCGAGCGCCTTGGTCAACCTCTTGGCAACCTCAGCTGCTCGGCGCTGGCTCCGCTCGCCACCAACGAAGCTGCCGGTCAGCCGGCACTGCAGCTGCTGCTCAAACGGGAGGGGGTCACCCTCACCTTCTGGCTTGCCGAACCAGGCCCGCTGTTTGGCAAGCTGCCCACTCGACCAAGCCAACAGCGCCTAGCGCTGCCCCTCACCCTCTCCTTGCAGTGGGGGGCAATGCGGGTTGCCATCAGCGAGCTTGAGACGTTGACCTGCGGCGATGTGTTGTTGCCACCGCCTCACCCGTTGCTCGGCCAGCAGTTGCTGCTCTGCGTCGAGGGGCGACCCTTTGCCTATTGCCTACCCCATCAACAACATCTGGAACTGACTGCCATGCACAACGCTGCCGATGACAATCTCGATGCCACCCAGCTGGATAGCCTCCCCATTCAAGTTACCTTTGAAGTGGGCCGCCAGACGCTGGACTGGCACTCTCTGACCACCTTGCAACCGGGTTCACTCATCGATCTCGGTGCCCCCGTCGACGGCGAGGTACGCATCATCAGCAATGGCCATCAGCTCGGTAGCGGCAGACTGGTTGAGATCCAGGGGCGACTCGGTGTGCGGGTCGAGAGCCTCAAGAGCGAGTCAGCGTCATGATCCAGTTGCCAGACGAGCTAAACCTTATTGTCGGGCTGGCGCTGTTGGCGCTGCTCCCCTTTATTGCCGTGATGGCTACCTCCTTCGTCAAGCTGGCGGTAGTCTTCTCGCTGCTGCGCAACGCCCTGGGGGTACAGCAGATCCCCCCCAACATGGCGATGTACGGGCTGGCCATCATCCTCAGCATCTATGTGATGGCCCCGGTCGGTTTCGCAACCCAGGATTACCTGCGCCAAAACGAGGTATCGCTGGCCAAATCCGAATCGGTGGAGAAGTTTCTCGACGAGGGAATGGCCCCCTATCGCACCTTCCTGAAAAAACAGATCAAACCGCGGGAGCACGCCTTCTTCATCGACAGCACCAAACAGCTTTGGCCCAGCGAGTATGCCGATCGACTGGAGTCCGACAGCCTGCTAATCCTGCTACCTGCTTTTACCGTGAGCGAGTTGAGCCGGGCCTTCGAGATAGGGTTCCTGATTTATCTCCCCTTTATCGCCATCGACCTCATCATCTCCAACATTCTGCTGGCGATGGGGATGATGATGGTGTCCCCCATGACCATCTCGCTGCCCTTCAAACTGCTGCTGTTTGTGCTGCTCGATGGCTGGGCCCGTCTCACCCACGGGCTGGTCATCAGTTACGGAGGCTAACATGAGTCACGCCGATATCCTCCACTTCACCAGCCAGACCCTCTGGCTGGTGCTGATCCTCTCCATGCCGCCCGTGTTGGTGGCAGCGCTGGTGGGGACGCTTGTTTCTTTATTGCAAGCCCTCACCCAGATCCAGGAACAAACACTGGGCTTCGTCGCCAAACTGATTGCCGTGGTGATCACCCTGTTTGCCACTACCGCCTGGCTTGGCAACGAACTCTACAGCTTTGCCGACATGGTGCTATTCAAGGTGCCTCAGATCCAATGAACCTGGATAGCCTGCAGGGCCAGATGCTGGCCTACACCCTGTTGTTGCCGCGCTTTATCAGCTGCTTCGTCATGTTGCCGGTATTGAGCAAACAGATGCTGGGGGGGGCGATGATCCGCAATGGCGTAATCTGTTCACTGGCCCTCTTTGCCTACCCCATGGTGGCCGACACGTTGCCACCCACCATCACAGCACTGGATCTTGCCCTGCTGGTAGCAAAGGAAGTACTGCTTGGCCTGCTGATCGGCTTTGTGGCAGCCATCCCCTTCTGGGCTATCGAGGCAAGCGGCTTTCTCATCGACAACCAGCGTGGCGCCGCCATGGCCTCCATTTTCAACCCGAGTCTTGCCAGCCAAACCAGCCCGACCGGACTATTGCTGACCCAGACTCTTATCACCCTCTTCTTTGCCAGCGGTGCCTTTCTCGCCCTCCTTTCTGCTCTGTTTCAGAGCTATGCCAGCTGGCCTGTCGCACACTTCTTCCCCACCATAGGTGATCGCTGGGTCAGCTTCTTCTACAGCCAGTTCAGCCAGATGCTGCTGCTTTGCGCTCTACTGGCCGCACCGCTGCTTATCGCCATGTTTCTGGCTGAATTCGGGCTGGCACTCATCAGCCGCTTTGCCCCCTCCCTCAACGTCTTCGTACTGGCAATGCCGATCAAGAGCGCCGTTGCCAGTCTGCTGCTGGTTATCTACATCAAGTTGATGATGGACCACGCCTATAGGCAGGTACTGGCGGTCATGGATCCTCTTCGACTACTGATCCCTATTCTGGAGGCCCGATGAGCGGAGAGAAAACCGAGCTGCCCACCCCTAAAAAATTGCGAGATGCACGCAAGAAGGGGCAGGTGGTCAAAAGCAAGGAAGTGGTTTCTACCGCCATCATTCTTAGCCTTATCGGCATGTTGATGGCGATGTCCGATTACTATCTGGAACACCTGGGCAAATTGATGCTAATCCCGGAATCCCACCTCAACCTCCCCTTTACCCAGGCCCTCAACCATGTGCTGGAAAACCTGATGCAGGAGATGGCTTATCTCTGCATCCCGCTGCTCGGCGTCTCTGTACTGGTGGTGCTCGTCTCCCACTTTGCCCAGTACGGCTTTCTGCTAAGTGGCGAATCCATCAAACCGGACATCAAGAAGATCAACCCGGTGGAAGGGGCCAAGAAGATTTTCTCCATCAAGAGCCTGATGGAGTTCGTCAAATCCCTGCTCAAGGTCACTCTGCTCAGCCTGCTGGTCTGGATCACCATCGAGGGCAACCTGCAGGCGATGCTGCAACTACCCGGCTGCGGCATGAGCTGCATCACTCCGGTGCTCGGGGGCATGCTGGGCCAGCTGATGGCGGTCTGCACCATGGGCTTCGTGGTGATCGCCATCGCCGACTACGCCTTCGAACACTATCAGCACACCAAGCAACTCAAGATGAGCAAGGACGAGGTAAAGCGGGAATACAAAGAAATGGAAGGGAGTCCAGAGATCAAGAGCAAGCGCCGTCAATTCCACCAGGAGCTGCAGTCGAGCAACATGCGTGCCGACGTGAAGCGTTCCTCGGTCATCGTCGCCAACCCGACCCATATTGCCATCGGCATCCGCTACGAGCGAGGGGAGACCCCCCTGCCTGTGGTGACCCTCAAATTCACCGATGCCCAGGCACTGCAGGTTCGCAAGATAGCCGAAGAGGAAGGTATTCCAGTACTGCAGCGAATCCTATTGGCTCGAGCCCTCTATCGAGATGCGCTGATCAACAACTACATCCCTGCCGATCAGATCGAAGCGACCGCCGAGGTGCTGCGCTGGCTGGAGCAGTGGCGCCAAAACGAAGGGCTACAATGGTAACCACCATCGGGTTATCTGCGCACCGCTTCACCTAAAAATATCCGGCTTCAATTTATATCCAGTTGGCCCCTGTTCTTGCGACACTGTGCACCAATCATTAACCACACGAAGAGATGGGTATGGAACTCAATTCCCGATTGCCCCGACAGCTGCATGCCTCTCAACCCAATCAACTGTCTACCGACGAGTGGCGGCTGCTCGCAGCGGATAGACGCTCGCCAGCCGACACTTCAGACAGAGCATTGATGGCTAATCTATGTCCACAAGCGACATTCGTTTTTGACACCACCAGCCAGGAATTTCCATGACATTCGATGCCATGCTATCCGCCCTCTCTCGCCATCTTTACCTGCCTCCGCACTACCAACATGCCGATGGACTGGACATCCCGGCTGGCTCCTTCACTCTTCATATCAGACAACAGGATCGGCTGGTGACTCTGTTCATTCCACTGGGCGATATTCAGGCCACATCGCTCGCCAACATGGCTGATTGGCCAACACTCCAGCTCAGCAACACAGATGAACGTAACACCCTGCTCTGGGCTCGCGAGTGGCTCGACAAGCTCAACCAAGACATCATGGTGGATTTGATTAGCCGCATGCTGCATCAGGCACAAGCCTTGACGCTGGACAGCCAACCGTCCACAACTTTGTCAGTGTAGCGGTCAACTAAATCCGGATGTACAGATCTAGTTATCACCTGACACCGACCTCAAACCGGTGTCTTGTTTTTTACGCTACTTTAGTGCGCACTTCCTTCGGTATCAATTTCAGACCCTTCTTGAACATGCTGTAGGGCGTTTGTCCCTCCAAGCAGTCCAGCACGGTTTACAGATACACCTTGCCAACACCCTGAGCGCGCCGACGAAGAAGGTATCAACCACCACCTGTAGTGAACCTCAATCTGGCGTTCGCGAAACTCGGGGCTGAAACGCTCTAGCTGGCGAATTTGCTCGTCATTGAGCTCAATGACCTGTTCCCTGTGGGTTTTCTCGAGGCGCAACAAGCGGTCGTGTTTGGAGAGCAAGTCATGCCGTTGCCACAGGCACTGACGTTGATATCTTGCAGGGCCAGTTCTTGTGCGACCCGCAGCGGGCCCTAGGTTGGTCTGGTGAGGGAGTAATCGAGGATAGCCTGCTCAATCTCGGACGCAAGCCGGTTGGGATGGGCCCCTTTACAGCCGGGTAATTTATCGATCAAGCCCTCAGCGCCATAGGTCTGGTAATTACGGCGAATTTCATAGAACTACTGATGGCTTTAGCCGATGATCTTGCAGGCTTTGCTGAGGTTATTAAGCTCTTTGGCGAGCCCTAGCAGGTTCAGTTTGCGACGTGCAACTTTCTCGTTGGTGGTCATACAGTGACTCCAGATAACACGGTAGGGGTACCATTTTGTTATCCGGTTTGAAGCCGTATGACCACTCCCTTGTGTGAGTAACTGTCAGGTGAATACCATCTACATACAAATTATTTAAGCTAATAAATAGGGAAAACTAGGTCTGAGGTGACCACCGGTGGCGGCATTTCCTGATTTAAAAACTGGCCATGATTATAACTGTTCATCACTTTTATCCAGCCATGCTCCTCAAACTCGTATTGCTTACCATCAAGCCTGCCCTGCTCGTCATAATTGGCGATTTGGAGCACATAATCTTCAGATGAGCGCAGTTCCCAATGGCCGACTTGTTTACCCTGGTCGAAACGACCATACCAATAACGTCTTTCAGGATTGGGTATTGGGCGGAAGCCGTACTCACCATCTGTAAATATCCAATCACCATCCTGTTGACCATTGCGGTATACGCCTTTTTCATACAGTTGACCATTGTTGGCGTAACGTTGCACTAAGCCGTCGGGGGTGCCATGGTTAAAAATTATTAATTCAAGCAGTTGCCCTGAACTTGTCTCATTACGAAACTCGCCATGGAGTTCACCATTGTCATCATAGCTAAAGGTGAGGCTGGCATTTTCTTGCTGCTTCTTCCATTTGCCCGAGGGCTTGTCATTGGTATATTGACCCTGTTCGGCCACCCAACGCTTACCAGTTTCATGGTCGAATTTCACCATTTCATAGGGGCCTTCACGCTTGCCTGCGTTAAAATGCTCGCGGGTGATAACGTCTGTACCACTACGGCGCTTGACGGACTCCACATACAAGCCTGTTAATATTTTATCGAGTTCCTCGCGACGATTCACTAATTCACCTTGCTCGTAGTCTTCGCTAAGTGACCAGTTTTTGAGTAGATCGTTTTCTGTGCTCTCAATCAGTTGGCCTTTACTAAAGCGCTGCTGTTTACGATAAACCCAGCGATTACCTTGGTATTTACTGTCAGTGGTTTTTTTAATTTTCCCTTGTTCATCGTATTCAATGGCTTGGAGGGCATTACCTTTATCGTTAGTCAGTTCCTTTAATTGGATCTGACCATTCTCATAGTAAGTCAGCTGCTCACCAACCTTATAATCAGCTTGAAATCGGTAATGGCGTTTGACTTTGCCATTGTCAAAATATTCAAAATAGTCACCGTGCCTTTTGTCTTTAACGTACTCTTGGGTCGAGATGACTTGCCCATTTAGGCCCCAAGTGGTCTCAGTACCTTGCAATAAACCATCAACGCGATGTTCTTCACGGTTAAGTTTACCAAGATTAAAATATTGACTCACGCAGGTTGGGTCATTGCAGATCTTGGCGGTGACTTCACCTTCGGGGCCAAAATGTTCACTGATGCCGACTTCTTGGCCATCTTTAAAGGTGGTTTTGTAGCGGATATTGCCACCATTCCAATAACCCTTTTCTAGACCTTGTTTCACACCATTTTCATAGTGCGATTCAACATACAGTTGGCCCGTGGCAATGTATTTTTTAAGCAAGCCATGAAGTTGACCTTGCTCGTTACGAAAGCCTTGTTCATATGGCTTGCCATCCTCAAAGTAACATTGATAAGCACCACGGAATTGTTCGCTGATAATTTTTTTACCGATGTTGTTATCGGCGAGGGCGCTAGCGCAAAAAAGCATATCTTTGTTTTTGTAATAAACCTCAGCCTTATAATGACCGTCTTTTACTTCAGTCGATAGCTTTAAATAGTACTGAGCTTGTTTTTCATCTTTGACGACCTTCCAATGAGCATCGAGTAACACCTTTTCCGCATTAGCATGGGTGCTGATAAGTGCAAGTGCTCCTAGGAGGAGTTTTACTGTAAATAAACGCACAACAGCTCCTTTTTATGGCAAAGGTTTAAAGGTGAACTCATAGGGAATATCTCTGGGTTCTTTGGCTATCGTCATATAACTCACCTTGGCGGCGGGGCCTGCAACACTCAAATAGCGCCCATCGACTAGCACCTCGTTAATCGGCTGAACAGTATTTTCGGGGAGTCTAATGGTTAACAGATTACCTTGAGCATCTTCGACCTTGAAGTAATTTTTAAGATCGCTACTCGGCTCATTGCCATATCCGGTTTTTGTCAGCCAAGATTGTAAGTCGATTAACCAAGGGCGGTCTGTCACTGCCAGTTCCAAAGGCTGCCAATTGATATCACCTTGGCACCGGATCTTGCCTTTAATCTGTTTATCGTAGAAAAACTGCCGAATTTTATCCTGAGTCATCAAGATATAGGCGGCACCGTTTGGGGCATTGGAATCAAACTGCCAAGTGACTGTGTTTTTACCCTCATTAAAAGTTTGTTCTACTTCAGGTTTACAGGAAGTCGCCAAAGCCGCTGACATGGGAATATACAGATTATGACCATTATCAGTCACAAGTTTTATCCCCTGGATCGTACTTACTTCAGCTGTTGACGCATTTAGATCAGGCTTGGAGAAGCTACCTAGGCTAGTGCTGCCAAACTCGCTGGGAGGGTTTGCCAGATTTTTGTTGTACTCGGTAAATTGTACAAAGCGGATCGTCTTGGTTTGAGTCAATTCCGGCTGGTTTTTTTTCTCGATTAACACCACGGTTTTTGGGGGCTCATCGAGCTTGAGTAACAGTGCGTTGCTGGTGAGGTGATGGCTCTCATCGGCCCCAATTAATTGTTCTAGCAGCTCCTTTTCTGTCGCCGTTAACCAGAAGGGATAATTACCTTCGCGACGGGCCTCTGCGATCATGCCTTTAAACTGTTGGAAAGGCAGATTAATACTCTGATCTTCACTCTGTTTTGATATGACTTTAAAAAGTTTCGCCTCGGCATCGAGCACCTGGATTGTTAGGCTGGCATCGCCAAAGGTGTAAGGTGTTGCCAGTAATTCATCCCACGACTTTTCGACGATCTTATTCGTCTTTGGGATAAGCGTTAGCTTGGCATTAATATGGTCTATCTGCTTGATTTTATTAGCAGTGTTATCCCAACCAGTAGCAATAATATCGATTGAAGACTCAATCGTGCGATTGTAATTCCTCGCCGACCCTTTGCCATGCTGCCAGAAATGAATATCAATCGGTTTGCCACTTGCATCAAAGGCAGTTAAGTCTTCATAACGCACATCGGCTTCCATATATTGCTGACTCATATTGTGGACAAAGCGTAATTGCAGATCTTCAGGGGTATCAGTACCCCAACTGCCAATATTATCTAAAATGCCTTGTTGTTCCGGTAATAAGGATTGTATAAATGTCTCATTATTGGGGAGATACTCCCGCTGCACATCACTAATGCGGTACAGTTCTTTTTTCCGGTCATCCATATCACGGTCAGTATCGTAGGTATCATCGGCATGCCAAAGCATGCTCATGATATAAGGCCTATCCTTAGGTGCCATGACGATACGATGGGTGAAGGTGCTACCTTGGCGCTCTTCCCGTTGAAAAAACGCCATGCTCTCTAACCAACCGGTTTTGCGGTTAAGTTCGAATTTTCCATAGGCCTTATACTTGCCTTTCTCTCCTTGCAGTATGGCGATCAACTTATCTTCACTAACCTGCTCAACTGTCCAGGTTAAGCGCGCATCCATGGGGGCGCTGATGCTATAACCGACGCTAGGCTCAAGCGCTACAGGCAAGGTTGGAGCTTGTTTAAACAAGCTATTCAGAGTCACCCAGTGGTCAAATAATTCCTTGATGTCTTTATGATCCATCTTGGCAATAGGGGTCAGTTGGCGGACTGTACCATTGTTAAACTCTACATTAAAGCCATCTTTAACCAATTGAAATATTTCATTGGAGTTGCCTTTAGGGTCGATATTACTCACCGGAATCGGCATACCATAGTCGCTAATTTGTAGCATATTAGGTTGGATAAAAAAACGGGCGTTAGGAGTTAACGGCGTTGTTAAGCTGGCCACCTTGCCCTCTGCGTCTTGTACTTGGTAATCCAGCAGTAATCGTGCCTGCAGCACTTTGCGGGTTTCGAAACCATCATTGAGGTGTGAGGTGGAGATGATCTGATACTCGCGCTCAGTAGGAATGTCTGTCGACTGGTCAGAAACGCTATTATCGCAAGCCGTTAACCCAAACGTGAGCATGACAGTGGTATAAACTACCCTGCATATTCCTATAGTCATCTTAACTCCATTGAAATTTACACAATGATATTCGTTCAGAAAGTTATGGTGTTGTACAAAAATATATTGACTTATGGTATTGGCATCAATCCACAGGATGAATGAGCCATGGTTAATTAAAGCCTTGTTGTATGAATAACTGTTGGTGAGTGGGAAGCAACTTGCAAATAATACAGATTTGAATGGAATGGAGGTGCTAAGCTCACCACCATCTCAATTAGTTCCATTCAAGCTGAATCGATTTTTTCAACGACCCTCAAAAATGATAAAATAAAGACAGGCGACCATAGGTAGTTATAAAAGGCCAGAAGGCCTTTATTGGATTACTTGATAGTTTGTTTGCCGTAACGCTCTAAATAGTCGCGAGCCTTGTTGCGCGCCTCGGCTGTTTGCCCAGTCTTGAGCAAATGAGTGACACGTTCTAGGTCCGGCTGACCAGACTCAAAACCGTTTTTTACTGCCACATCCATCCAAGCATAGGCCTCGACCATATCCTGCTTGAGACCATGCCCATTCTCATAGAGCCAGCCCAAACTGTATTGAGATTTCGCATAACCGGCTTCAGCTGCACGGCGAAACAAATTGGCAGCCTTTTCATAGTCTTGATTTACCCCTTCACCTTCGACATAGATCCAACCTGCCGCATTCGAGGCCGCAGGGACCTTATTATCAGCCGCCATCAGGAACAGAGTGAGTGCCCGTTTCACGTCCTGTTTCACCCCTCGTCCTTCGCGATACATCCATCCCAGCGAATCTTGGGCCAAACCAAACCCCTGAGCGGAAGCCATGTCGAAATAGCGTACAGCCATGGCATCGGATTTGACTACCCCATTCCCCTGTTCATATAAAAGTCCCAGGTTGTACTGCGCTTCGCCATAGCCTTGATCGGCCGCTTTACGAAACAGTTCGACGGCCTTGGCGTAATCCTGCTCCACTCCTTCACCACTACTGTAGAGCACCCCTAGGCTGCCCTGCCCGGCTGCATAGTCCTGTGCAGCACTCTTTTCAAACCAGAAACGAGCTTTGTCATAGTCAGGTGTTTCACTGCAAAACGAGTAGAGGCAACCGACCAGATACTGAGCTTCGGCATCTCCTTGATTGGCAGCTTTTTCCATCCAGAGGATCGCATTGGTATTATCTTGAGCGAAGCTATAGCGCTTGCCCATGATTTTTTGTGCCTGCATGTCTCCCGCTTGTGCGGCAACCAGAACGACCTCCATCGTCTCCGAGGTCCAGTCACGAGGGACTGGTGATGTACAGCCGGTAATAACAACGGCTAGTAAAATACTCATTAGCTTCTTCATCTATGATTTCCTGATTGATACATTTTGAGATAGAGTTTTATTAAATCACGCAGTAATATCGTGACGACGTGAGCTTGAATATGATTGAGCGTTCACCTTGTGGAATAAGCTGATAGCAGTGGCCTATGGGTATTAGCGTTTGCTCGCCGATAGGCCACATCGCTAAACTAATTTTCCGACAGTTTTTGAGCCTGTCAGACTTCGTGCCAATGGGATGATCGCCCCTACCTGTGCTAATCACTCTTACTTGCTGGGGAGATAACTCCCCAGCTCTCATCATGCCCTTTTAAAAACTGCGGTGAAAATAAGCCGAACCGCACTTTAAGTTAAAATATTGGGTATGACTTATTGTTGACCACTCAGGTATTTAATTCTAGCCTTGGTCATCTCGGTTTGGCATTCATATATTTCTATTCTAGCTGATGTGGAGAGACTGGCGTTATTTGCCCGTTCAATGCCGCCACACTTATTTTCCTTATCCCATACCCAAGATACCTGTTCATTTTTCATAGATGCTCTGAAAGATGCTGGTATAGATTTCCAAATTTTGTTTAAGTGAACATCTTCAACCTCATAAGCTTTCTTAGCAATGGCAACTTTAGAAGGATCATTTCGTTGAATGATATCATCTTTAGTTATCGACAGGTATGATGCCTTAGCCAAGGACATTGTAGTTTCGTAGGCATCACCTAATGTTACGGAAATATCTTTACCATTGTCAGACAATCTTATTCTATAAGAGATTCCCTTCCATGTTAAGTTACCATTTTTATACAAGCCTCGACTTTCCCTAATAAATTCAGAGAATACTTCTGGTGCCTTCTCGGCTAACTCCATCAATTCAACCGATACTGCCATTGATACAGTTGCTAGACACTTCAACTCTGGAGATGAATCATTGGTGGTAGACACTTCAGATATACTAAAAGGAACCTTTTCAACTTGATTTTGAAAGCGTTCGAGCATCTCTGGTGAAACTGAAATTCTTGACAAAGCATTGTCATGCAATGCTACCGTTAGTGCGTTCACGGCATCTTCACGACCACACTTGAAAGGCAACGTGTCTTTTTGGGAGTCAAAAAAACCAGCATTAACTGTACTTGATAGTCCAAGTATGGATACCAAAACAAGGAATTTACACTTCATATTAATTCAACCTTGAAATTAAAGTAAATAAACAAAAAACACCCATAAAACACTGCTTTTCGCTCACGCCTAAGCAATATTATCCACCGTGCTGGGTACTACCCAAGCTATCATCACCGATGTCTCGAACATCGAGTTTATTGATAACCTATCGAACAGCGCTTCTCTCGAAAGGTGGATACATAGTTATGTCATTTTCTTTTATCCTCCCCTTTATTCTTATGCAATTCTTAGAGTTCAGGGATTAACATCTTTTGATAGGTGTTTGCCCCCAAAGAAAGGCTGCTGTGACAACAATAAATATTACCATATTGTGTGGGTCGCGGCACCAGAGCCCAGGGCCACAAACTCACTAGCGGAGTTCGGGTATTATAGTAATTTGGATCGTTGCTCTCCGAAGAGATTTCGATGCTATCAAGCTGCCAGCCACAGCGGGTGCCGCCATCAAGAGCGCCCCTGACTGAATAGTGGCCAGATTTGGGATAAATCAGAGCAAAGTATGTTGCGAGATCGCCACTGTTACGAGTACAGCCCTTGGTTGAATAGTAATTTGGCACTATGGTCACTTTGACCTCTGGCGGGATCTACCCATCAATGGTGAGCTAGCGGTTCTGCTGCGGCAGGTCCAACGGCGGGTGGTTATAATCCTGTTTGAGACGGCGCGCGAAACGCAGCCGCTTAACAGGGTGAAGCAGCGCAGGGTTAGCACTTTTATTTTCACGTTCATGATACTGGCCTCTATTTACGGGGAGCTTGCCATCGGCGGGTAATGACAAACTGCTCCGGCTCAGTCTGCCCCTGTGGAAATAGGGGTTGTAATTGGTTGTCGATCTGTTGCGCGACATGCTCACCCCTGCATATAGAGCTATCGATTCGGCACTGACAATATGTTCTGCCTGCGCAAAGAGGGCGATAGGCTTGTCCGTCATTCGTCACACTAATAGATGTTCATTGCGGTCTCTTGCTGGACAAGCAGTGCCTAAGTCCTTGCCAACTCTTGCACCCACACACCCTCGCCGCGCAGCCACGCTACCGCCCTCTCCTGTGCCACAAGGGCCACCAAAGATAAGGGGGTTAACAGGTTACGAGCGGTTCGGGTCCGCATCACAGGATACCCTTTAGTGCTTTGCCATCCCTCTGCGCTCACCGGCAGGGCATCAACCCCCGGCAGGGGGATGGCAAAACAGAAAAGCTCCAGCTAACCCATTGGCCGAGCTGGATAAAATGCACGAGACAAAACATGACCCAAAAAAATCAGGGTGGATTACAAGGCATGTCAGGGTTGAACATGAGACTTACGCCTAAATCGGCGCACACCAGTCATCGGTGCCAGAGGTACCGGCAACGATGGTGGCATCGGTCAGCACGGTAGAGAAAAAAGACTCCAGATCACCCTCGACAGATGTGCGGTCCCCCTTCAGGGTCACTTTCGGCAGCATTTCGCCGGACGCCAGCGAGTTGTACATCAGCGGCACGGCTTTGTTCAGCGCAACGGTGAACTTGAACGGCTTGTGGACACGCTGACCAGCGGGCTGACCGGATTGCGGGTCGGTCGGCACGGTCACGACGTGCTGGAACTCTTGTACCAGCATCTCGTCTTCGTGACCTTGCACGAAGATGTTGCCGACGGAATCGGAAGTGAAGGCACCGGCGGTGATGTTGCCCTGAGTTTTACCTTCGATGCTGATATAACATGGCGTTGGCATGGGTATGCTCGTAAATAGGTTGGTTAAACGAGATAGTTCTCAAGCTAAATGCAAAGACCACGCCACTTTTTTTTTGTTATTTATCAGAAACTTAAAGAAGTCCCGTCCTGCACTAGCTTAGGCGAGAGCAACATCTTGCTCGCACTGCGCATACACTCTGCAAGCTCTTGCAATAACAGCATTTTTAACCACACTAATAACAATTCATTGCCCATATAAGAATAAAACTCTGAGTGCGATAGTGTTATCTACTCCTACCTCCACCACGCCGATATTCAGACGTATCAATCCCTGCTTGAGGGCCCAGGATAATGCCTAGCTCTTACTGCTAGCCCTCAGCGTCTCCACAATGCGTTCCAGATGAAGGTGACAGTCCGAAGGGTGATACCCAGAATTTGGGCGATATCACTGGCTTGCTTCCCCTCTGCTACCCACTGACAGACCCCCAACTTCCACAAGCTCAAAGCATGACGAAATAGCATGGATGACGTACACACCCGTACGACAGCTTCGAAGACATAGCTTGATAACCAGCTCAGGAATGGGGTCACGCTAAGCTATTGATGTTCAGCACGTCGTGTGTGCGTGATAAGAGAAAGCCCCCCCGACATGGCCATTAAGCCTATGCCACGGAATGGTGATGCCATCACGAGGCTCAGCGTTTTGGACTAGGCTCCGCTCTCAAAATGCTGGTTTTCTGTTCACACATAACTCGCGCAAGTAGCGAAGGCAGAAAGTCTGTTTGATAAAAGCAGCAAAACTCTTGGCTAGCTTTTCATATCTCGTTGAAAACCGACGAAACTTCTTCAACTAACCGCAGCACACCTCCACGACATTGCGTCTGTGGTAATGCACCTTGTCCAGTACCAATTAACGCCCCTTATGGTACCGTTGCTGGTCGCTTCCATGCGGAATAGCCGCTTTATCCTTCTCCGCCGTAGCTCAGCTCGAAAGGCTTTGCTGCTATAAACCTTGTCTGCGGCAATATGCGCTGGTCGTGTTCGGTAGCCATCTGATGACCTTGGTATCCTCGCCATGGCCAACGCGCTTGTCGCATAGCTCATTTTCGCTGATTGCCCCGGTGACAGGCAGAAGCTCAGTAGTAAGCCATAACCATCAGTGACCAAGTGAATCTTACTGCCACCACGAGCAGTCAAGCGATTGATTAATTGATGTTTTTACGTGCCCCGGCAGCATCTTTGGCTGCTCTGACATTGGAACCGTCCAGGCACCACAGGTTGAAATCGACGAGCCCTTCTTCATTAAACTTGAGTTGCAGCGCTTCCAGAATAGCATCAATCCGGCCTACATCCTGCCAACGCCGGAAGGTGTTGTAGACTGAATGCCATGGTACGAAACGTACTGGGAGGTATGGCTAAGGAGCTCCGGTGTGAAGTATCCAGAGAATCCCATCGAGCACTTGGCCCGGTTCACAGATAGGGTGCCCGAGTAGACATCGAGAAGGAAAGCTAGGGCTCAATAAGCCCCCATTGTGCATCAGTCAGCTGATAACTGCGGACACGGAATGGATCGTAAGCGGTTGAGAAGATATGAGATTATATCTTCATCACTTTAAGAGCACAGCTTAGTGCTAAGAGATAAACGGCAGTCCCGAATCCTGAATTTAGGGGACGATGTTAATGATCCAACGTCTGCACGCACACCGACCGTGGCAGTAGGGTATGGTAATAGCCCTCAATGCACCTCCAGACGAAAAGCTCAAAGCCTTCGTCCTATCTATCGTGCTTTCATCAACTTTCCGCATGACCGTGACATCTCTTTGGAGATCCCAGGAATTCAGACTGACAATTACCTGATGGTGTTCAAAAAATTAGGCAGTCCAATTCAGAAGTACCCCAACACGAAGATCTATTATTCCGAGTTGTTGTGACTACCGCTCATCCAGAACGAGGAGCGGCTGATTATCCCTCTAGCAGGAGAATGGGAAGACCGGAAAACCTCGAAAACTATCAGGAATGAAAATCTTGGTCGCAAGCCAAGAAAACCTTGTTACTTAACGAGTTAGATACGGCAAAGGAAGAAGCCAAACAGGCTAGAAGAGCGGGGAATAAAGATAAAGCATGCGTGTTCTTTATTGGGGAGCAGAAAGCAGATCGACTAGAAACGTTTTATGCCAGTGATTCTCGCCTGAACTGCTCGATTATTGGCAACATTGCCTATCTGAAGTATGAATTGGCAATACCATGAAACATTCAGGACACTAGTGATATTGGTAACGATCCACGTTTCGTCAGTAGTTGTGAAAGAGGCTCCCACCAAAAGGTTGAACCGACACTTGTCCGAAGAAATGCAATCAAAGAGAAGGGCAGCCGACATCCAACCGCATACCTAGCGGCATGCTGAAAATCGCAGATGAAAAATTCAGCTTAATCAATTATTTGGGCTATAGATATGGCGGAGGAGGTGCCCGCCGCAATAACGTCCAATCAATTCTGAAGCAGTCAGACAAACTAAACCCTATCAGTAAGTTATAGGTAACTCTTGTCCGATTCATCCCAATCACATGTTACCACTGCGCATGCTCGGTGGCATACTGCGTGGCATATTCAATTCCCAAGGAGGTTACCTGATGGCAATCCTCACCGATACCAAAGCCCGCAACATCAAGCCTGAAGATAAGCCCCTTGCTCATGGTGGTGTAACTGGGTTGACGCTACACCCTTCTACTGCCAAGGGTAGAGGCAAGTGGGTATTCCGCTATGTCAGCCCACTGACGAAGAAACGACGTAATGCAGGCCTCGGGACTTACCCCGAGATCTCCATCGCCGACGCGGCTCGAGACGCACAGGTAATGCGGGAACAGCTGGCGAATAATCTGGATCCGCTAGAGGTCCGGCTGCAGGAGCAGAACAAGCCGAAGATCCCGACGTTGGAAGCATCTGCCAGATTGGTCTACGAAAGCTTGCTACCAGGTTGGAAGAACCCCAAACACGGTAAACAATGGATCACCACATTGGAGCAATATGCCTTTCCTACCATTGGCGCTTTCTCCATTGATGCGATAACTCCAGCTCATATTGCTTCAGTCCTGCAACCGATATGGCTGACGATCCCGGAAACGGCAAGCCGTGTTAAGCAGCGCCTACACGCAGTCATGGCTTGGGCATGGGCTCACGGCTATACCTCTGCAAACCCAGTAGATGTTGTGGGTCACTTACTACCGGCACAACCCAGCAAGTCTGTGCGGGTTGAACACCAGCCTGCTATGCCCTGGCGTGACATTCCTGCCTTTGTTCAGCAGCACCTGAAAACAGCGCAACAGTACGATGTAACCCGCTCCATGCTGGAGTTCTTGATCCTGACTGCATGCCGCTCAGGTGAAGTCAGAGCTATGAAGTGGTCAGAAGTAGACTTGGAAGCAAAGATCTGGACCCTACCAGCCGAGCGTATGAAAGCCAAGCAACAGCATCGTGTTCCGTTATCTCTTCGTGCAGTCGAAATCCTGATGGGGTTAAGGGGATTACATGACGAGTTGGTATTCCCTTCTCCCAGGGACCAGGTACCGCTCTCAGACACAGTGTTGACGATGTTTCTGAGAAGAACCAAAGCGGCGAGCTGTACTCCTGGCCGAATGGCCACCGCTCATGGCTTTCGTTCCAGCTTTCGAGACTGGTGCAGCGAGCAGGGTTATGCAAGGGATCTCGCTGAACGAGCGTTAGCTCATACAGTGCAAAACAAGGTAGAAGCTGCGTACCATCGCACGGACTTGCTGGACCAACGACGGCCCATGATGGATGCTTGGGCTGAATTTGTGGCGGGTGATTTACCTACCGAATAAGAAGGAAGCGGCCCTGATGGGCCGCTTCCTTCTATGTTCTTTTTTTGCGAGCCAGATATCAAAGAGTATTTACATGAGGTGCGAGGCCCCTATGAAACAACATAGTCAAGAAGCACACAACAGCGCAGTGTAGGGCTAGTTCTTGTTCGCGGACAGTTACTATTTGAATTATATCTAATCGCCTGTACTAAAATGTCCACTTTCTCAAACTGAACACTTCGAATAAAACCAGATATGGTTCTGATGAACAGGCAAATGGGCCAGACCGAAGTAATGCAGTTTTTCACAAATAAAATATGAAACTTTTATGCATTTATTGATTTGATTGGTCATATGCTTGTCTCTCACGGGATGCGCAAGAATAACATAAAGAATGGGAAAAGATCCAACTTGGGGCCCCCCTTACTCCAGTGTTAAGACAGTGATGGATAATGATGATAAGCTCACCGAGCTCTCAGTTAGTTCCATTCAAGCTACATCTATTTGGGGAACAACGCCTCCCAAATGATAATTCTTTGAGCATTACAGGATGCCAATTGATATGATTATTATTCTTTAAAAGGAATGGGGTCTCAGGATAGTTATATTCTGAATATGAATATAACTATCCTTCGGTTAATGACACTTAACTATAACTTAAAAACCAAAAATCGGACTATACTCTGAAGCGTATCCACTTCTCCGCAACCTAGAATAGAAGTCAAGCAATTCACTTTTATTTCCCGCCTGGAATGTATCTCCTGATGGGAGGAAAAAAATTGGTTTATCATTCTCATCAAACCCAGGGCTAAATGGATTCCCTGTTTCATCGTTATGCCAGACCAATTTACCGCCAGCATATCCCTCTGCGTTAATCTCTTTATTTAAATTGCCGACAATCACTTTCCCAAAATGATGAAGATTTCCCATATTTACATCTTCACTCATGCCATTGTTACCTTTTGGACTTGTGAAGGGGAGAGAGAAATTACCACCTAACAACCTTTGAGGCACTGTCAGGGGCCTTTCATTATAGGACTGATTGATGCTCGGTATAATTGTAAATAAATCGTAATCGGCTGTTATGGGTAAGCTATTGACTTTCCCTCCTCCAATTTCCGGTGGATTAGTCATTACTTTTACAGGCTTCCCCTCTGAATTTAAAACCCCACCGTTATTTTTAATCTCAAATTCTTGAGTGCCGCTCGGATACTTCGCTGAGTAACGATTTCCGCCTAAAGCATTTAAATTCCCAGTATCAATTAACTCATTAACTCGTGATTTGCTGATGGATAAAGATATAGATTCCGAGCCCAAAGCTTTTGCCTTATCAATTGATGCTTTCTGTTTTTTATATGCGGAAGGCGAAACCTTAGAGTAAACCGGGTCTTCTGCAATAAAACCTGCGGTTGGTCCTGTTGGACTGGATTTTGCCTTCATATGGAAATTTTTTGATGGGAACCCTTCTTTTAATAAAGTTTCACCCAATGGATTTGGCGCCCTTACACCAATAATTACGTTATATTTCTTTGCCGTCCGTTTAAATGCCTGAGAATATAACAATTCTGAATTAAGGCCATTACTATCAATAAACGCAACAGGATTATTCCTGACCATCCTGAACAGATTCAGCCCATCCACCGTACCAGCCGGGTCTGCACTCAGCCATCTCCCCGCCCACGGCTGATAGTACCGGTAACCGTAATAGTACAGCCCCGTCGCATCCCGTTCCTTACCCGAGTAACGAACAATTTTGTAATCTGCTTCAGTCTGACTACGCGCCGTCCACACCGCCGTGCCGCCATATGGATAATACTCCTCCAGGCTGATGACATTACCGTCCCGGTCCAGTTCGAGCCCGCTACTGCCAATCAGGTTGTCGTAACTGTAACGCACCTGGTCATTGCTGATGCCGTCCGGTTTTCCACTCTCCCAGTGCAGCACCCGCACCTGAGCACGACCTGCCTCACCGATTGTGATGACATGCAGACTTTCCGTTTCCCTACTGCCGGTTGTTGTAGTGCGCAGTTCCAGCCCAGGCAGATAAACGACTCTCCGAGTATGTGTGCTGTTATTCGTCTTCTGTGTGCTGACTTTGAGGAGCCGCTGGCTGCCCGCGTCATAACGGTAGTGCTCACCGTCGTCTGCCCCACCGTTACGCACCACTGGTGTCACCTTCAGCAGCTCGTCACGTGGCGTCCAGACCAGGTCCTGTCCCGGCTGCAACTGCATCTGCTGCCCACCTACCGTGAACAGCGCATCCACGTCTACCGGATTGTCCGTCAGCGTGCTCAGCACCCCCCTATTGCTGCGGTCGCTGATAGTGATGTTCGTGGTGTAACTGTTACTTGAGGCCGGAGTGCTATGACGTATTTGTGTCAGATTGCCTGCGTTGTCATAGGTGTAGGTGCGGGTGTAGTTGGTGTATACAGAACTGTCCATCGGAAGAGGGACGACGGTGGAGGGCTGATTGCAGCCCTGTTGACCAACATTGGCCATTTCGCGCCCGGTGGCACTCACCAGCTGATACAAGCTATCATAGGTGTAGGTATTTTCAGGCACCACTTTCTGATTGCGCCAGAAGCGGGTTGCCTCCGAGTCATTGCGGACCTTCAACACATTGCCTACCGGGTCGTAGTCATAGCGCAGGTCCTGTAGCACCTTAGCCCCGGTGGCGTGACCTGCAGGGCGCTCGGTTTTAATCCCGATCAGTCGTTGCGTTTCAGGTTCATAGCTGTAACTTGTCACCACGCCATTGCCATGCTCTTCGCGCAGCTTCAGCCCCGCAGCCGAGTACGTCAGGGATTTCACAACAACCTGCTCGATGCCGTTCTTCAGCGTCAGCCAACTGCCCGAGAACAGGCCTGCCACATCATAGGCCATGCGTTGTACGTTGCCTTTGGCATCCATGGTGGTCAGCACCGCACCGGTGGCATCCACCGTGGTTTGGGTGGCAAATACTTCGGGAGCCAACATGCTCTGCCAAGTCGATTCGTCACTGCCTTGCCAGTCAACCTCCACATCCTCTTGCAGCAACTGACGGCTGACTGATAACAAAGCCCCTGTCAGCCCGACACTATCAATTTGACTGAGGCCCGCAGTATCGTAGTGACGCAGACACTGACCAGCGAGATTGAGGTCTTGCTCAGCCGATGAGTTACCCGCCCAGATAAAGCGCTCTGTGATACAAGCCCCCTCATTTGGCGCTCGCTCAGTAAGGCTGAGCGGGCGGCCAGGCATGGTTGTATCCTCATACTGCCAGGAGCTGACAACCCCAGTCGCCGAGATACTCAGCGAGGGGCGTCCGGCGATATCGCTCAAGGTTACCGTGGTGCCATTATCCACCCCCGAGGCAAGCAAGGGCTGACCACTCAGAGAAGTTTGATATTCTACGTTGCTCACACCAGATATATGCAGTCGCGGGTCAGTACTACTCTGAAGATGGCCTAGCACTGTAAACACATACCGAGTCATCCGCTCGTCGGTCAGCTCTGGCGTGCCGGGGTGGCGGTGATAACGGATATCTCGCACGCTCAGGCCGCGATTATCCAGTATCGTAACATCCGGGGTGCCCGCAAATAGTGGGGCATTATTACTGTGCATACACAGTCTCCTTCTGGTTTTTTAGTGGGGAGGGCGCAAGCGCCCTCCCGTTAGGGTTGGCAGTTGAAAACAATAACGTCTCAATTGCCACTTTATCGGTGTTGCATTTCTCTAACGCCAAATGTAATCGCGCGACATAATCCGGATAATCCCCCCATGTTGTGACGGTAAATGCTGGCGCCAGGCAGGGCGCCAGTAAATATTGAGGGATAAGGTCAGTTGGACATGGCGCGACGATTGAGGGCGTCACGTTGCAGCCGGATAATATCCACAGGCACAGGCTGGCTAGCGCAAGAGGAGCGCTCCACGGCATTTTGCAATCGCTGACGGGTTTGTTCACTCATCTCCTCCAGAGTGTGTCGTTGTTTCTTCTGCTCAGTCAGCGCAACCGATAAACTGGTTGCTTGTGACTGCCACTGAAGCAAGCGGGATTGCAACGCTTCGCCTTGCATCACTAACTGTTGGTTATGCATACGCAAATGTTCCATGGTTTGCTGTTGATGTCGTAACCACAGTGTGCCGCCAAGCAACATTGCTGCAAGGGCTCCGACTCGCAGCCCACCCAACAGACCGAACCTCATGGATAGGCCTCTCTTGACAGTTCAAAATGCGGCCCATCTTTCAAAGTTTTCCAGTCTCCCCCCCAAACTAACGGAATACTCAAATCCTGAGCTGCCTGTTTCATCGCCTGCGCGACCAAGGCAAACGCCTGCCAATCATTCCAGGGGATGGTGCGATTTATCCAGGGGGCAATATCTACTGCATTCCCGGTCAGGTGACGACTATTCATCGTTTGACTCGCTCCAGCCGTCACTAATGCCTGTTGAGTTTCTGGTGTTCGCAACCCATCAATAACGACAAAATCGACAGGGCTTATCTGTAGTGCGAGCCGAACAACTTTCGCTAGGTCAGGGTGAATGTCGGCCAAGTGGCGCTCACTGCGCTGACTGAAGGTCCACGTCATGATTTAACCTCCGGAGTCTGTAAAATACGCAGCCAAAGCCAACGGAGCAGGCTGCCACCTAACGTACTGCAGATGCCAGCAAGAACCAGGGTCATGAGCACACTATTATGTTGTTCATAACCGTAAAAGCCTCCCAGAAAGCCGGTGAAACAGGAGATAGTGACCTGAGATATGGCGGCCATCCAGCACCATCGCTGCCCGGCCGGGCGAATGTCCATCAAATAACGAACCAACCCTCCCCAAGCAGAAAAAAAACCGACAATCAACCAAGACACTGCCTGGGTATTATCTGGTACTGAACCAAAATTCATATTTACTCTCCTTCAGGCTCTCGCCACAGGTGCGAGAGCCGGTCTGATGAATCACGTTATAGGGTGGCGGTGTCGTTCTCATCTTCACTGACTGAGAACCATGGGGTGAACAGGGTACGACGCAGATACCCTTTGGTAGTGGTCACCTGTATTGCCCGCCCTGCGGGGTCATACTGGTATGTATCAGCCCATAAATCTTGGCGTGCGTTGTCATCGTTGATATAGCGCCAGTCATTCAGGAAATAAGGTTGATATGTTCTGACCGCTTGGCCTTTGTTGTCATATTCGGTGCGTCCCGATACGACCCAACGAAAATCGGTGGAAGCAGTCGCCGGCTTACCGTCAGCGCCAAGAGCGAGTCCACCTTCTTCCGTTCGTTGCCAAGCATCGCCCGTTTCACAGCGGGTGGCGGTTTGCAACTCTCGCCCAAACCCATCGCTAAACACCACCTGTTGTCGGATTTGCTGTTCAACATCACCGTCATAGCGGTCCGTGGCCAATACAGCCACGTGGGGAGGCATCGTTTCTGCTCCCTTTTTCATCCAGCTATCAGGGGTATAAACGAAGCACTGGGCAATGGGTTGTGGATCGGAGAGTGCCAGAGCACTGTCCGTATCAGCAGGCTGGATAAACGCTGCATCACTGTAACCTGCTGGCATCCCATGCTCCGTACCAGAGAAACGGCTGCTGGTCACTCTGCCTAGCCCGTCTAGGCTAACTAGATGCACATTAGCGTTGGCATCAGTAATCTGTTTGGGAGTCAGAAAACGCCAGTCATATTGCGCTAAGACCGTCAAACCAGCGGCATCTTGATGCCTGATCGGCACACAATAATGGGCATCCCATTCCAGCGTATTGCTACCGCTTAGCGGGCTAACTCGGTAGGCCATAGGTCGCCAAAACTGATTCTCATCCCCATACAGGGTGTCGCCGGAGCGAACGACCCAAAGAGCCCTGCCAACTTCATCATCCCGAACAAACAGGTAATCCGTCTGCTGATAACCAGCCCTGAGCAGTTCATCGGTAATGTCCACCGTCGTGAGTGATTCACTCAGTGCTTGTACCATTGCGTCATCCAGCTCGGCGGTGACCGTATGAGCCTGTCGAGGGGGGAACGCAGGCTGGGTCACAGACGGGTGGTCATCCCCATCCAACCAGAATGTCTGTTGCTGTCCGGCAAAAGTGCGAGGGGGCTTATCACCAATCAGGCTGTTGTCAGTTGTCAGCGCCTCCAAGCTTAAACCGGACGGGGGTACTTGGTCTGAGCTGAAACTCAGAACATCATTGCGACTGGCATCGAGCAGGCCGCTTAACCAAATGCCCCGTTCCATATCCGCCAAATGATGCCAGCGCTGTTGTGACAGTGTCAGACGCAATACCTGCTGTTGGTCGTCATAACTGCTAGCCAGCAGTGTCTCCGGCAGGGTTTCCGGGTACGGGTTGTCAACCAATGATGACCGGCGTGGATAATTGACGTTGACCAGGCGTAGTGGCTGACCATGCTCGTCAGAAATCAAGGTGATTTGTTGCATGCACTGAGGGTCGGATGAAACACGCTCATAGTGGTAACTGCGGCTCTCAACCATAGAGGGCCAAACTACGGGCTGCGCTCCAGCAGCCACCAAGCGTACCTGCGGCCGCTGTTCTGAGACGCTATAGGGCACTCTGGCCTGTTCGCTGCCATCCAGACCGTACACTTCACTGCGCAGCAGTTGCCCTTTCAGCGCTCGCGTGAGCCAGAAGGCGTTGGCTGTAGTGACATCCCCCGGACAGCTGACCTCACCCTCCCCGCTACCAATGGTGTAGCGGGCAGGAAGGGGCGGGAAAGCCATCTCATCGCCAGACCAGTATTCTGCCAACAGATGGTCATCAATAGCTGAAAGGCCGGTGGCATACCAGTTACGCGTCAACAATGGCATGGCCAATTCGCTTGCACTTCCGCGAGCCGCTGACGTATCGGTGTCCTGAACCTCTACGTACCCAAATCCACGAAATTCACGCTCCTTCCCGTCCCAGGCGCCGTGACGGTAACGCACCTCGCTGACCAGTCTATTACCAGTAATCTCATCCAAGGTTTCAGTGCGCCATAGCATGTGGAGCGGGAATGGCAGATAACTGCGCGGGCCTTTCCCTTCCTGTTGTTGCATGCCCGCTTTTTCATCCAACCAGAACTGGGCTGAACTACGGTAGTGCAGTTCTTGATGCGCTCCCATGTTGTTGTTGGTCTCGTTGAGCAGCCAGGGTTTTTCCACCGACAGTGTTAATACCCAGTGGGTGGGGGTGGGATGGGGAACACTCAGC
>Ga0224722_1000272_pt1 | contig 29935 bp, 21 predicted proteins | sample Balambano_FR1_Me_FD_161646 | JGI IMG/M metagenome (GOLD analysis project Ga0224722, IMG submission 161646) | Freshwater sediment microbial communities from Lake Towuti, South Sulawesi, Indonesia - Balambano_FR1_MetaG | ecosystem: Environmental > Aquatic > Freshwater > Lake > Sediment | place... | reverse complement strand
CCCCTCCCCTAAAGGGGAGGGACTAGAAGTGCGCGACTTCGGCCATTCCGACGACCCTCGCGTGCAGGCCCAGCTTGACCGCCTCGCCGCACTGAGCCTGCCCCAAGGCCGCCTCGGGCTGGAGACGATCGCCAAGCTTATGGAGCGCCTCGGCAATCCGCATCGCATGCTGCCGCCGGTGTTCCATGTCGCGGGCACCAACGGCAAGGGTTCGACCTGCGCATTCCTGCGCGCGATGCTGGAGGCGCAAGGCTACCGCGTCCACGTCACCACCTCGCCTCATCTGGTGCGCTACAACGAACGCATCCGGCTGGCGGGTGAGCTGATTTCGGACGAGGCATTGGCAGCGGTGTTGGCCGAAGTGCTGGATGCGGCGCAAGGAAACGGGGGGGACCTCGGCCCCAGCTTCTTCGAAGTCACCATCGCCGCCGCCTTCCTCGCCTTCTCGCGCACTCCGGCCGATGCCTGCGTGGTCGAAGTGGGCATGGGCGGGCGCTTCGATGCGACCAATGTGCTGGAGCCCGAGGCGCTGGCCGCCTGCGGGATCGCGGCGCTCGGCCTCGATCACGAACGCTTCCTTCTGGCACCCGAGGAGGGCGTGCCCACCGAGCCATTGGCGCGGATCGCGTTCGAGAAGGCGGGGATTGCCAAGCCGGGCGTGCCGCTGGTGACGCTGCACGGCACCTATCCGCCCGAAGCGCAGGCGGCGATTCGCGCGGTCGCCGAGCGCACTGGCGCGCTGCTATACGAAAGCTTCGATGACTGTTACTTCGTGAACGACAACGAGATCAGTTACCTGCCCAACGCGGACACATATCCGTTGCTCGCCCCTTCACTGCCCGGCGATCATCAAAGACTCAACCTGTGTCTCGCCATTTCGATGCTGCTGCAACAGCAGCGAATCATGGTTTCCGAACAAGCCATCGGTGCTGGCGCAAGTTCCGCGCGCTGGCCTGCGCGAATGCAGCGTCTCGGGTCAGGACCGCTGACCGCACTCGTCAGCCAGCCACTCTGGCTCGATGGCGGCCACAACCCCAGCGCGGGCGCGGCCATCGCGGCACATTTCGACGGGCCGCTCCACCTCGTCATCGGCATGATCGAGGGGAAAGATCCGCGCGCGATCATCGACCCGCTGGCGGGCCGCATCCGCAGTCTCACGGTGGTTCCGGTGCGCGGGCACGAGTGCCATCCCGCCAGCGCCTTCGATCCGGACGCCCGTGCGGCCAGCGATGTCGAGGACGCGTTGCTGCACATCCCCTCCGACGACTTCCCGATCCTCATCGCCGGATCGCTTTACCTTGCAGGCGAGGTGCTGCGATTGAACGGGGAACTGCCCGAATAAATCCTCCCCCTCGGTTGCGCGACGGGGAGAGACTTTCAGGTCTCGCCACCCTCAACCCCCGCGGTCCCGATCGAGGCGTCGATCAGCCCGGCGCGCATCATCAGCCAGAACAGCACGATTCCCGGCAGCGCGGCGATGGTGGTGAAGAGGTAGAAATTGACGTAGCCAAAGCTCTCCACCAGCGCGCCCGCCGTGGTACCCGTCAGCACCCGCCCGACAATGCTCGCCGCCGCCGAGATCAGCGCATATTGCGAGGCGGTGAAGCGCAAGTCGGTAAGCGCGGCGAAATAGGCCACCACCGTCACCCCGCCGATGCCGCTAGCCACGTTCTCGAACAGGAAGGTCGCGGCCATGCCGAGGTTGGTTTTATCGACCGCTGCGAGCGCCGCGAAACTCAGGTTCGAGACCCCCATCAGGACAAGGCTCAGCAACACCGCGCGTTTCATCCCGAGCCGCGAATAGAGCACGCCGCCGATGAATATCCCGATCAGGAAGGCCCAGAAGCCCACACCCACATCGTAGATCGCGATCTCGTCATTGGTGTAGCCTTTGTCGTCAAGCAGCAGGCGCACCGTAAGGTTCGCCAGCGTATCGCCGATCTTGTGGAGGAGGATGAACAGCAGCACCAACACCGCCCCTTTCCTCAGGAAAAACTCGGTGAAAGGGCCGTAGACCGCGCGCAAGGCTTCGCCGATGCCCTTGGCCCGCTCCGCCACCCGGCGCCGCGCAGGCTCGCCCAACACCAGCGCGGTGAGCATCGCGGGGAGCGCGAACAGCGCACAGACGAGATAGGCAGTCTCCCATCCCGCGCGCGCGGCCACCACCAGCGCCAGCGCGCCCGCACCCGCCGATCCGATCCGCCAGCCATACTGGGTCATGCCCGATCCCACGCCCAATTGTTCAGGCTTCAGCGTCTCGATCCGGTAGGCGTCGATCACGATGTCGAAGGTCGCGCCCGCAATCCCGACGAGAATTGCAGAGGTCGCCACCCAGGCGATGTCCGCCGCCGGATCGACAAGCGCAAGATTGGCGACCGCCGCCATCACCAGCACGCCGACCAGCAGCATCCACGACACGCGCTGACCCAGCCTGCCGATGACAGGCAGCTTCACCCCGTCGATCATCCACGCCCACAGGAACTTGAAGTTGTAGGCGAGGAATACCAGCGTGAAGGCGGTGACGGTCTTCTTGTCGATCCCGTCCTGCGCCAGCCGCGACGTCAGTGTCGCGCCGATCAGCGCATAGGGAAAACCCGAGGACACGCCGAGGAAGAACGCGGCCAGCGATTCCTTTTCGAGATAGGGCCTTAGCGCATCCGCCCAGCCGCGCTGCGGGCTCGCCCCGATTTCGCTCATGCACGCATGTCCTTTTGCTTGATCCCGATCTCTGCCACACTCAGCACGGACGAGAGGATGAGAAAAGAGCGATGAACGCGCCCCCGACAGATATGCCCAGCTTGCGCCCCACGCCCGGCCAGCTGGCGCTGGCCGAAGCGATCCGCGAGGGCCGCGCCAAGATCGCGCAGGGCATCCAGCGGGTTCCGGCGGCGAATTACACCTGCCCCGATCACTTCGCGCGCGAAAAGGCGGCGCTGTTCGACCGACTGCCGCAAGTGCTTGCGCCGTCCGCGCTTTTGCCCGGTCCCGGCATGGCAGTGCCGCACGATGCGAGCGGACGCCCGCTCCTAATCACCCGCGACAACGACGGCCGCGCGCACGTTTTTATCAACGTCTGCCGCCACCGCGGGACGCGGCTGGTCGAAGGCGACGAAGTCAAATGCACCAAACGGCTGGTGTGCCCCTATCACGCCTGGACCTACCGGCTCGACGGCGGATTGCTCGCCCTACCCCGTCCCGAGACCTTTCCGGGGCTGGACAAGGCGGATTACGGTCTCGTCGAGCTGCCCAGTTTCGAGGCAGGCGGGCTGATCTGGTTCGCGCCCGCGCAGGGGGCCGATTTCGGCGATGCCGAAAAAGTGGGCAGCGATCTTGCCGCCTTCGGCCTGCCGGGCTCGCACCTGTTTCGGCGCAAGCTCCACACGGTGCACGGCAACTGGAAGCTCATCATGGACGCGTTCCTTGAAAGCTACCATGTGACCCGGCTCCACGCCGCGACCATCGGACCGTTCTTCAAGGACGGGATCACCGCAGGCGACCAGATCGGCCCGCACCAGCGTTCGGCCGTGGGGCGGCTAGAGGAGATGGAGGGCATCGACCTCACCGACATGGCTGCCTTGCGCCGCGTGGTGACTTTCGCCTACCAGCTGCTCCCCGCGACCGTGATCGTTCCTAGCCCCGATTACGTCAACGTGATGGTGCTGATGCCGCAGGCGGCAAACCTGACGCTGGTCGAGGACTTCATGCTCATTCCCGAACCGCCCGCGACTGAAAAGGCGCTGGCGCATTGGGAGAAGAGCTGGAACCTGCTCGACGGCGGGGTCTTCGCCTCGGAAGATTTCCGCGCTGCCGAGTTGGGCCAGCAGGGGTTGCAATCGGGCGCGGTCAGCCACCTCACGCTCGGCACGCTCGAAGGCGGGATCGCGCGCTTCGACCTGATCGTGAACGAAGCCTTGCGGGCGGCGAACTGAGGGCCTAGGCGCGGCCCCCATGCCGACCCAGCCCCCCCGCTCCGAAAACCGCCCCGAGGGCGCCAAAGCCGCCGGGCCTCGCCCGGAAGGAGAACGTATCGCCAAACTGCTCGCCCGCGCCGGGGTCGCCAGCCGCCGCGAAATTGAGCGGATGATCGCCGACGGCCGCGTGGCGCTTGACGGCAAGGTGCTCGATACCCCCGCGACAATCCTGCCCAGCCTGCGCGGCGTTACTGTCGACGGCAAGCCCGTCACCGCCGCCGAGGCAACCCGATTGTTCGCCTTCCACAAGCCAACCGGCCTCATCACCGCCGAGCGCGACCCGGCCGGGCGCGCGACGATCTACAGCGCGCTGCGCAATGCCCTGCCGCGCGATGCCGGACGGGTGATGCCAGTGGGACGGCTCGACCTGAACACCGAAGGGCTGCTGCTGCTCACCAATGACGGCGGGTTGAAACGCCAGCTCGAACTGCCTGCCAGCGGCGTCCCGCGCACCTACCGCGCGCGCGCCTTCGGACATGTCAGCCAGGCCCAGCTCGATGACCTGATCGAAGGCGTGACCATCGACGGGGTGCGCTACGGCGCAATCGACGCCAATCTCGAACGCGGTTCGGGGCGCAATGTATGGGTGGAAATGACCATCACCGAAGGCAAGAACCGCGAGGTGCGCCGCGTGCTCGAATATCTCGGGCTGAAGGTTAACCGGCTGATCCGCACCGGATACGGCCCCTTCGCGCTCGGCGATCTGCCGCGCGGGCAGGCGGTCGAACTGAAAGGCAAGCTGGTCGATCGCTTTCTTGCCGATCTGGCAAAGGGCGCGCGGCGGTGAGGATCATCGCCGGCGAATGGCGCGGACGAAAGCTGGTCGCACCCCGGGGCGAGGCTACCCGGCCGACATCGGACCGTGCGCGCGAGACTCTGTTCGCGATGCTGGTCAGTCGCCTTGGCGATCTCGAAGGATTGCAGGTCGCCGACCTGTTCGCCGGGTCGGGGGCGCTCGGGCTTGAAGCGCTGTCGCGCGGCGCAGCGCAGTGTCTGTTTGTTGAAAACGACCGGCTCGCAATCGACGCGATCCGCGCCAATATCGCCGCGCTCGGGGCGGTGAGCCGCGCCCGGGTCGAGCAAGGCTCGGCCACCCAAGTGCGCCCCGCCCCGGCGCCCTTCGACCTGATCCTTGCCGATCCGCCCTACGGCTCGGGCGCAGGGGCAGTGGCGCTCGACCGGCTGCTGCGGCTTGGCTGGATCGGCGCGCAGACGTGGATCGCCCTCGAAACCGTCACCAGCGAGGACGTGGCGGTCAAAGGGCTCGCAATCGAGGCGCAACGCCGGGTCGGCAAGGGCAAGCTCAGCCTGATACGGCTGGCCGCTTCTGATGCCGACCCGGGTCCCCCTGAAGGTGCCGGTTAGCTCTGTGAGGGCGCAACCTGCGATTCGATCTGGGCCCAGGTCGATTCGCGCTGCGGTTCGACCATCTGGCTCAGCCGCACCTTGTCACTGTCGGACAGCGCCCAGAACATCTTCTGGCGCTCCTGAGACAACGACCAGTAATAGGCTTGGGTCTCGGCCGGCCAAGCCTTGAACGCAGCCTGCTTGTCCGCCGGCCAGGCCTGCATCGCAGCGTCCTGTTCCTCCGGGGTGGGCTGGCCCGGCGCAGCCATGGTCGCATCGGGAGTGGGAGCGTTTTCGGACTGGCTTGCTGCGATCGCAGGCACTGCCGCAAGCGACACGGCAAGGCCGCTGGCGGCGATATTCTTCAGGAACTTGTGCATGGGTATCTCCATCATTGACGAACCCAAGCAGCGACGAACACAATGCTGTCCGGCCGCGCGATCCCCTGCTAGCCAGACATCGCGATTATGGCACCGCATCGACGCGCAGCAATCCCGCCGTCTGCCCCCACATCCCGGCCATGCCACGCCCGGTCGTCAATTGTGGCGCAAAGGCGGCAGGCCGAGGAGGGGTGCGTGCGGTGACAGGGCAAAGCCATGCCGGATGGCTTGCCCGCGCGGTGATTGTTCCCTACTTGTTCGGGCAGCATCATGAGCGTCAACCTGCCCTCCCCCGCGGTTCCGCCCGAATCCGTGCCCGCCTACGCCGCGCGCCTCAATCCCGCGCAGCGCGCAGCCGTGCTCGCCACCGAAGGCCCGGTGCTGATGCTGGCGGGCGCAGGCACCGGCAAGACCGCCGCCCTGACCGCGCGGCTCGCGCATCTGGTGGCGACGCGCCGGGCCTGGCCCTCGCAGATCCTGTGTGTCACCTTCACCAACAAGGCGGCGCGTGAGATGCGCGAGCGGGTGGCGCAGCACCTCGGCCCGGGGGCCGAAGGGCTGCCGTGGCTGGGCACCTTCCATGCCATCTGCGCCAAGAAGCTGCGCCACCATGCCGAACTGGTGGGATTGCAGAGCAATTTCACCATCATCGACACCGACGACCAGTTGCGCCTGCTCAAGCAGCTTGTGTCCGAAGCGGGGCTTGACGATAAACGCTGGCCCGCGCGCCAGCTTGCGGGGCTGATCGATCGCTGGAAGAACCGCGGGCTCAGCCCCGCCGATCTCGATGCAGCCGAGAACGAGGCCTATGCCGATGGCAAGGGCGCGGCACTCTACACCCGCTATCAGGAGCGGCTGAAGGCGCTCAACGCCTGCGATTTCGGCGACCTGATGCTGCATATGCTGAACATCCTGCGCCAGCATCACGACATCCTCGCCGATTACCAGCGCCGCCTGCGCTATATTATGGTCGACGAATATCAAGACACCAACGCGGTCCAGTATCTCTGGCTGCGGCTGCTTGCGCAGGGGCATCACAACATCTGCGTGGTGGGCGACGATGATCAGTCGATCTATTCATGGCGCGGCGCAGAAGTCGCCAACATCCTGCGATTCGAAAAGGATTTTCCGGGCACGCAGGTGATCCGGCTGGAACAGAATTACCGCTCTACTCCGCATATTCTGGGCGCGGCCTCGGGCCTGATCCGGGTCAACAGCCAGCGCCACGACAAGACCTTGTGGACCGAGGTGAACGGCGGCGACAAGGTCCGCGTCATCGGCGTGTGGGACGGACCCGAGGAAGCGCGCCGGGTGGGCGAGGAGCTTGAACGGCTCGAACGCGAGGGCGCGCGGCTCGACAGGATCGCGATCCTGGTTCGCGCGCAATATCAGACCCGCGAGTTCGAGGACCGCTTCATCCAGATCGGCATCGCCTATCGCATCATCGGCGGTTTCCGCTTCTACGAACGCGCCGAAATCCGCGACGCGCTCGCCTACCTTCGGCTGATCGCGCAGCCGCAGGACGATCTGGCCTTCGAGCGCATCCATAACGTCCCCAAGCGCGGGCTCGGTGCCAAGGCGCTGGAGGCGATGCACAGCCACGCCCGGCGCACCGGCCTGCCATTGGCGGCGGCGGCGCTGCAACTCGCCGACAGTGACGAATTGCCCCGCCGCAGCGCGATCACCATCGGCGCGCTGATGCGCCAGTTCCTGCACTGGCGGCAGCAGGCCGAGCTGCTCAGCCCATCCGATCTCCTGCGGCTGGTGCTGGAAGAATGCGGCTACAACGCCATGCTCGCCGCCGACCGTTCGCCCGAAAGCGCAGGCCGCGCCGAAAACCTGTCCGAACTCGCGCGCGCGATGGAGGAATATCCCAGTCTCGGCGATTTCCTCGAACATGTCAGCCTCGTCATGGACAATGACCGCGCCGATGCCGAGGAGACGGTCACGATCATGACGATCCACGCCGCCAAGGGGCTGGAGTTCGACGATGTGTTCTGCGTCGGCTGGGAGGAAGGCGCGTTCCCCTCGCAGCGCGCCATCGACGAAGGCGGCCTCGCCTCGCTGGAAGAAGAACGCCGCCTTGCCTATGTCGCGATTACCAGGGCACGACGGCGCTGCACCATCCTGCACGCCGCCAACCGCCGCATCTATGGCCAGTGGACGAGCAGCATCCCCTCGCGCTTCATCGAGGAATTGCCGGGCGAGCATGTCGAGGCGGAAACGACCCTGACCGGCGGGGCGAGCCTGTGGCGCGCCAACTGGAGCGAGCAGGACGATCCCTTCGCCCATGTCGCGCGTGACCGGCCCGAGCGCGCGCAGCAGCGCGGCCCCGGCTGGCAGCGCGCGGTGGCTGCGGGCTACGATACCCGGCCCGCCCGGGTGCCCGAAAACACCCGCTCAGCCGCCAGCTTCGCCGCCCGTGCGCGCAGTGACATCGCGATCGGCGCGATGGTGAGCCACGCCAAGTTCGGCACCGGCTGCGTGATCGATCAGGAGGGCAACAAGCTCACCATCCTGTTCGAGGATGCGGGCGAGAAGCGGGTGGTGGACAGTTTCGTGACGGTCTTGGGCTGAGCCCTTACCCGAACCCCACGTCGAGAAAGCTCGGCCGCGGGCCGTTCCATTCCCCTGCGGGCACTGGGTCTTCGTCCTCGTGGTAACGTTGCGGTGCGCGTTCCGGGCGGCGAGCCTCGCGGCGCTCGTCCCGTTCTCGGCGGGGCCTGTGTTCGCCGCGCTCCTCGCGCGGTTCGTCCTTGGCGCGGCGGGGTTTCTTTTCGCGCGGCTCGGCGCGCTCCGCGGGCTCGACCGCAGCCCTCGCCGCTTCGGCCTTGGCGATCGCTTCGGACAGATCGACGCGCACGTCGTCCTTGCCGAACACCGCAATCGCGCTGCCGGTCAGCTTTTCGACATTGGCGATAGCCTCGGCGTCTTCATCGGCGACGAAGGTGAACGCCCGCCCCTTTGCGCCCGCACGCCCCGTCCGGCCAATGCGGTGGACGTAATCGTCCGGGTGCCAGGGGGTGTCGAAGTTGAAGACGTGGCTCACGCCCTTGATATCGAGCCCGCGCGCGGCGACGTCCGAGGCCACCAGGATATTGACCTCGCCGTTCTTGAACCGGTCCAACTCCTTCAGTCGGCTGGTCTGGTCCATATCGCCGTGGATCTCGCTCGAACGGAAGCCGTGGCGGCGCAAACTCTGGTTCAATTCGCGCACCGTGGTCTTGCGGTTGGCGAAGATGATCGCGGTCTCGACAAGATCGTTCTCGAGAAACCAGCGCAGCGTCTCGCGCTTGGCACGCGACTTCACCGGCACCTTGAAGGCGGTGATGTCGGCATTGGTGGAGGCTGCACGGCTGACTTCGATGCGCTTGGGATTGGTCAGGAACTTCTTGGCCAGCTTTTCGATCGGCGGGGGCATGGTGGCCGAGAACAGCATGGTCTGGCGCGTTTCAGGGAGCTTAGAACAGATGAACTCGATATCGGGGATGAACCCCATGTCGAGCATCCGGTCAGCCTCGTCGATCACCAGCAGCTCGCATCCGTTGAGCAGGATCTTGCCGCGCTCGAACAGGTCCATCAGCCGCCCCGGCGTGGCGATCAGCACGTCGACCCCGTCGGACAGGGCCTTCAACTGGTCGCCCATCTGGACGCCGCCGATCAGGAGCGCCATCTTGAGATCGTGGTTCTTGCCGTATTTCTCGAAGTTCTCGGCGACCTGTGCGGCAAGTTCGCGGGTCGGCTCGAGGATCAGCGAGCGCGGCATCAATGCACGCCTGCGCCCGGCGGCCATCACGTCGATCATCGGGAGCACGAAGCTTGCGGTCTTGCCGGTCCCGGTCTGGGCGATGCCGATGAGGTCTTTCATCATCAGCACGGTCGGGATCGCCTGCGCCTGGATTGCGGTCGGCGTCGAATAGCCCGCGTCTTCCACGGCTTTGAGCAATTCGGGCGAAAGGCCGAGATCGGCGAAGGTCATGCTTGGCGGCGGGTCCGGATTGGTGGGCAGGGGTGCTGCCGCGATTGCTGGCTCTGGCGCTGGTCATGCCGCCAGAAGCGCCTGCGCCTTTGCGCAAGCGGGCGCGAAAGTCAAGAAAACGCGCGCGCGGACCCACGCGGCCCCGTCCGCACCGATGGGCTTACTCGCGCACCTCGACAAGTTGGCGCATCGATGCCACCTCACAGCGCGCCCCGCTGCGCGATTGCAGCAGGTCACGTTCGATGCACAGCTTCCCGTCGCGGTTCTTCTCGACATAGAAACCCGAATAGAAATCGCGGGCCCGGCACGCCTTGCCGAGGTTGACCGACAGCATCCGCCGGTCTCGCAGGAACAGCACCAGACGGTTGCCGCTGCCGGTCTGCACTCCGGCGATCCCGGTCAGGCTCACGCATTTCTCGCGCCCGCGCTCCTCGAACCGCGGCGCGAGTTCGCGCTGTGGCAGTTCGGCGAGCATATTGGCGCGCGCTGCGGGCGGTTGCGGTGCGATCCGCACAACCACCCGCTGTTCGATCCGCACCTGCCGCACAGTTGCGCCTGATCGCATCGCAGCCAGCGGATTGGCCACCGCCGCCGGGCCCTGCTGCGCGGCGCTGTCGCATTGCGGAGCGGACAGCGACAATCCCGAAGCACTACCCGTATTGGCCAGCCGCGCCCCAGCTTGGTCGCCCGGTGCCAGCACCGGCAAGATCAGCGCCAGCGGCGCCGCCAAGGCCAACAGGCTGTGCATGATGCGGGACAATCACTCCGTGAAGATGGGCCGGCGCACCGGCGGTGCGGATACAGGAACACGCCGTCATCCCGCATATCACCGGCAATTGAACCGTGGCTTAACTGCACGGCAAGATGCACCGAAACCACTGGCACAATGGCGCAAGCCTGTGGCAAGGATGACACGATCATGGCCACGACATCCCACCCGAATGCCGCCGGATTTCTCGATGCGGCGGCCGCATTGCTCGGCGCGCGCGGGCTGACCACCGATCCCGAGCGGATGGAGCCGTGGCTGACCGACTGGCGCGGACGTTATACCGGGCGCGCGCTGGCGCTCGCCGCGCCCGCCTCGACCGCCGAAGTCGCGGCGCTGGTTAAACTGTGCGCCGCGCACCGCGTGCCGATCGTGCCGCAGGGCGGCAATAGTGGCATGGCTGGCGGCGCGACCCCGGATGCAAGCGGCACCGCGCTGCTGCTTTCACTGCGGCGCATGGACGCGGTTCGCAGCCTTCATGCCGAGGCCGGGCAGGTCACCTGCGAGGCCGGCGTCGTGCTCCAGCATCTCCACGATGCCGCCGCTGCAGCGGGTATGCGCTTTGCGCTGACACTGGGTGGCAAGGGCTCGGCAACGATCGGCGGGCTGGTCTCCACCAACGCCGGGGGCACGCAGGTGCTGCGATACGGCACGATGCGCGCGCAGGTGCTGGGGCTGGAAGCGGTGCTCGCCGACGGCACGGTGTTCAATGGCCTCACCGCGCTCAAGAAAGACAATCGCGGCTTCGATCTCAAGCAATTGATGATCGGATCGGAAGGCACCCTCGGGATCGTCACCGCCGCCTGCCTGCGGTTGCTGCCCGCCCCGATTGGCCGCGTCACCGCATGGGTCGGGCTGGGCGGGATTATTGCCGCGCGCACACTGCTCGGCCGGATGGAGCGGGCGATGGGCGAGGCGCTCGAAGGGTTCGAGGTGATCCCGGCGCATTGCCTCGCCAGCGTGCTTGCGCACCTGCCCGCTGCGCGCGCACCCCTGGCCGGGGCGCATGCGTGGCATGCGCTGATCGAATGCCAGTCGGCAAGCAGCGAGAGCGCGGATCTGCGCGAAAGGCTCGAATCCACGCTCGCAGACACGCTTGAAGCCGGGTTGATTGCCGACGCGGTGATCGCCGCCAACGACACCCAGGCCGAGGCTTTCTGGACCTTGCGCGATGCGATCTCGGCGGCCGAGCGCGCGGCGGGACCGGCGATGCAGCACGACATTTCGGTGCCGGTCGAAAGGATGCCCGAATTCATTCTTGCCGCTGCATCCGCAATCGAGGCCGCCTTTCCCGGCACCCGCGCAGCGGCGTTCGGTCATCTGGGCGACGGCAACGTCCACTTCCACGTGCTTGCCCCCACAGGGGCGGTGCGCGGCGAATGGGAAACGCGTGAGGGTAAGGCGATCAGCGCCCGCGTGCACGATCTGGTCGCCCAATGGGGCGGCTCGATCAGCGCTGAACACGGGATCGGTCAGATGAAGATCGATGAACTGGCGCGCCTGCACGATCCGGCGGCGCTGGCGCTGATGCGGCGGATTAAACATGCGATGGATCCCGAAGGCCTGCTCAATCCCGGCAAGCTGATCGTCTGAGCACACCGGCGCCGACGCCCGGGCAGCTTGCACCTGTCGCCGCAAACGCCTAAGGGCCCCGCACAAGGGCGGGCTGGGCCCGACCGGGCAATCCAACCCCACCTCCCCAATTACCGGAGACGACTTCATGGCCAGCGCGCCGCAACCGCAACTTCCGTTGTTCTACAAAGACCTTCTGCCGCTCAACAGCCGCGATCACGCGGACTGGAAGGCCGGATCGCTCGAAAGCGCCGCCTTTCTTGCCGAAACCCACGCGATTCCCTTGACCTCGGACGAGTTCGTCGATGCCCAGCGGCACTTTCCGATCGTGTTCACCGCCGGAGACAACCCGCTGCCGATCGCGCTGTTCGGGCTTAACGAAGGGGTCAATACCTTCGTCGGCGAGGACATGAAGATCAGCGGTGAGATCTACGTGCCCGCCTATGCCCGGCGCTACCCCTTCATCCTCGGCAAGCTGCGCCCGGATTCGGACGACATGTCGCTGTGCTTCGATCCCAGCGCCAACCTCATCGGCAAGCGCGACGAAGGGCTGGCGCTGTTCGACGATCAGACCCAGCCGACCGAATACACCCAGGGCGTGCTCGAGTTCTGCAAGCGATTCGAGGAAGCCGGGCAGCGCACCAAGTCGTTCATGGACGAGCTCGGCAAGCACGACATCCTGATGGACGGCGAAATCGCCATCACCCGCAACGATGCGCCCGACCGGCCGTTCATCTACCGCGGTTTCCGGATGGTCGATGAAAACAAGCTGCGCGACCTGCCGACCGCGACGCTCGAGGCGATGCACAAGAACGGGATGCTGGTGCTGATCTACGCCCACCTGTTCTCGCTCAATCTTATGCGCGCGCTGTTCGAGCGCCAGCTGGCGCAGGGCAAGGTGCCGATGACGCCGAGCGGGAACGGCGCGCCTGCGCTTAATTGATCCGGGCTGTAAACGCGGCGGGGCGCACTTGCTGGTAGCCCTGTCCGCTTGAAACTGGCCGGTGCCGTTCGCATATCTGGAATGTCGGCGGTGCGTCCCCTCAAGCGCTCGCCGATCAGGTGCGCGGCAACGCCGCCTGCAACCCCTGAACCTTGACCACCTCGTGCTCCCCCCCCCTCATGCACGGGGTGGTACTTGTGCGAGCAGGCCTATTCCGCCACCTGCCGCAGCGCTTCGCCCCCGCCCAGCAGCGCGGTTTCCGCACCCAGCTCGCGCACCAGTGCCGCCAGCAGCTGCGCGGTCGCGGCAAGCCCCTCGCCCGGCTCGCTCAATTGCCGGTCAAGATAGCGTGCACGGCACACTTCGATTTGAAGGGCATGGACCGCCCTTCCCGGCGCGCCGTGGCGATCGAGCACATATCCTCCCGAATAGGGCCGGTTGTGCGCCGCGGGACTGCCAAGGTTGTCGCAGCGCAGCAGTGCCCGACCGGTGAGAGCATGATGGCACGAAGCCCCAAACCGGTCGCCCAGCACGATTCCCGGCGGGCTCGCCTCTCCCTCTCCGGCACGCAGCGGCGGCATCGAATGAAGGTCGATCAGCAAGGCTGCACCCCACTCGTCACGGACCTCGGCGAGCCGGTCGACGAGGAACCCGTGATAGGCGCGGTGAATCCCGGTGATACGCGCGGCAAGCTCGGCGCGCGCCAACCGGCCGCGCCAGATTTCACCGAAGCCCGGCAGGCGGCGCGGCACCAGTCCCAGCCCGCTGCGCGCACGGCGGTTGCCGCTCGCGGGCGCAACCGCACTCACGCCCTGGTCGGCGCGGCCGCCTTCGACCATGTCCCAGTCAATATCGTCCTCGGCCCGGTTCAAATCGAGCAGCGCACGCGGCGCGTGGGCGATCAGCAGGCCCGCGCCGGTCGCCTGCGCGATCGCAATCGCGACCCGGTCGACGAAGCGGTCTTCGAGCCGCAGCTGCGCGATCGCGCTGTCGCGCATCCGCGCCAGCACCGACGGCGGATAGCTGCGACCCGCATGCGGTACCGCGATCACCACCGGCAGCCGCATCTTGCGCGGCGCTGTGTAGGTAAAGGCCGGGGCATGCGGGCTGAGCCCCGGCACGCGCCCACCGCCGATGGCGAGGGTGTCCTTGCCAAACAGCGCGGCAAGCGATGCGTCATCTGTGCGGGGAGCGGAAACCATGCCGACACGCAGGCTGCCGACTTTGCACGCCGCTGTCAAAGCCTGATCGCGCGCGCTGCACGCGTGATGTCTGCACCCGGCGCGAGGCGGCACACAAAGATTTCTTAAGCCGGGCGTGCTAGGCCTGCATCCATGACATCCTCATTGCCCCCCCGCATCCTGCTCGCCGAAGACGAAGAGGCGATGCGCACATACCTCGCCCGTGCGCTCACCAATGCCGGGTATGAAGTGCGCGCGGTCGATCGCGGCACCGACGCGGTCCCGCTGCTCGAAACCGGTGATTTCGACCTGCTGCTCTCCGACATCGTCATGCCCGAAATGGACGGGATCGAGCTCGCCCAGCGCTGCGCCGAGATCAGCCCGCGCACCAAGGTGATGTTCATCACCGGCTTTGCCGCCGTCAGCCTGCGCGCCAGCCGCGAACAGCCAAGCGCCAAGGTGCTTTCCAAACCGTTCCACCTGCGCGATCTGGTGCTTGAGGTCGAACGGATGTTCGAGGACGCTGGCGAAGCGCGGATTTAGGGCAATTTCGAATCGCTTGCACCGCCTGCGGTGCTGCGTTAATGGGCGCCTCCGCTTCGAAAGAGGCGCTAACGATGGTGCGGGCGTATAGCTCAGTGGTAGAGCACTATGTTGACATCGTAGGGGTCGCAAGTTCAATCCTTGCTACGCCCACCATCGAAGAAAGCCCCGCAAACCAATGGGTTTACGGGGCTTTTCTTTTTCGCCGACGTGCTGCGATCACAACACGCCAGCGCGTTCAGAACGAGCAGGGCATCTCTGAGGCGGTCTGGTCGCGTGTAATCTCGCTGATGAACAAGGTGAAGGCGCCCTCCGAACCGATCGTCAGCGTGCCGCCCATTGTCCCAAGGCAAGCCGAAGTAAGCACCATTTCGCGCCAGCCCTTGCCCTCGGCCACTGAAAGGGCCGCGGTGAGATCAAGCTCTTCTCCTCCCGCAGAAAGCCTTACCGGTGCGGTCGGACGCTTTTCGACCTGATAGGCAATGCGCCAATTTGTGCTGGCTTGCGGGCCGGAAAGCGCAAGCCGTGCGCCAGGGGAAAAGGCGATGCGCCGCGCATCCTCTTGCGCGCGGCGATCAAACCCGGCCGCGACAATGCCGTTGCCGCTGCCGCGCAGATCGGGAAGCACCGCGTTGTCGGCCACGGCCTGCACCTGTGCGCCGAGGCGCCCGGCGGCAAACCACACCGCACCGTTGTCCGCCCCCAAAAGATCGCACGTCTCATCTAGCGGCGCGAGGCGCGCCGTGGCGGAAAGATCGAGGCCGTAACCCAATGGGAACAGTGCCCCTTGCGCCGAATTAACAGGCGTGCCCTCGCACGTGGCCGGCCAGCTGAAACCGAGCCGTCCCGTCGCGGGCTGCCGGGCGAACAGCACGTCGGCCACGCCTGCCCCCTCACTTCCCGGAAGCCAGGCGGCAACAAAGGCATCGGCAGCGTTGAGTTCGCGGTTCATCCACAAGGGCCGTCCGGACAGGAACACCGCGACCGTGGGGATCCCGCGCGCGCGATAGGCCTTGAGCAGGTTCAGCCCCTCCTCGTCGCGGAAGGCGAGATCCTTCCGGTCCCCGACAAACTCAGCATAAGGTTGCTCGCCAAACACGATGATCGCCACATCCGGCGCGGATGCACCTGGCGCGTCGTTTGCCAGCACCGCTGTCCCACCAGCGCGAGCGGCTGCGGCCGCGATCCCGGCATAGATCGAGGTGGCACCGGGAAAATCGGCCGCGGTCAGATCGCCGCCACCCTGCCAGGTGACCGACCAGCCGCCCGCCTGCTGCGGAACATTGTCGGCGGCGCTGCCCGCAACCTCGATCCGCGCGCCGGGCTTGAGCGGGAGGACGCCGTGGTTCTTGAGCAGCACCAGCGATTTGGCCACGGCTTCGCGGGCGATCGCGCGGTGTTCGGGCGATCCAAGCAGCTCCCATCGCCCGGCGTTGGCCCTTGCGGACGGCCTGACCTCACCTGCAAAAATGCCGAGTTGCTGCTTGAGCCGCAGCACCCGCAGCACCGCCTCATCGAGCCGCGCCTGCGGGATAGTGCCGTCCTTGACCTGCACGAGAAGGTTGGCATGGAGCGCCTTCCAATCCTCAGGTACCATGTAGACATCAAGCCCGGCCAGCAGCGCCTCCGGGCAATCCGCATTGGTGCAGCCTTCGACCTGTCCATGGCCGTTCCAGTCCCCGACGACGAGACCATCAAACCCGAGCCTGCCGCGCAATTCATCGGTCAGAAGTGGGCCGTTGCCGTGCATCTTCGTGCCATTGATCGAATTGAAGCTCGCCATCACGCTCGTGACTCCCGCCTTGATAGCGGCAGGATAGGGCGCGGCGTGGATCGCCATCAGCTCGGCAAGGTCTCCATCGACATCGCCCTGGTCCACCCCTTGCGCGGTGCCGCCATCACCAAAAAAATGCTTGGCAGTCGCGGCGACCTTGCCTTGTCCGAGAAATCCGGGCTCACCCGCCCTGCCCTGCAGGCCCTCAACCATCGCCGCACCGAGCCGCGCGACCAGCGCCGGGTCTTCTGAATAGCTCTCGTAAGTTCGGCCCCAGCGATCATCGCGGGCGACCGCGATGGTGGGCGCAAAGGTCCAATCGATGCCGGTCACCTCGATCTCGATCGCGGTCGCTGCACCGATGCGGCGGACGAGGTCGGCATCGCCGGTCGCACCAAGCGCGATATTGTGCGGAAACACTGTCGCACCGATGATATTGGCATGGCCATGGACCGCGTCGGTCGCCCACAAGGCCGGGATCGCCGGTTCCCCGCGGGCGAGCGCCGCGCTTGAAGCCTCCCAATAAGCATCGGCCAGCCGGAGCCATTCGGCTGCGGGCGCCTTGTCGTTGCCGCCCGGCCCCGAATTGCCGCCATTGAGGATCGTGCCGAACCGGTATTCGCGCATATCGGCAGGGGTGATCGAACCGATGTCGGGCATGATGATCTGCGCGACCTTGCGCTCCATGCTCATCCGCTCAACCAGGTCCTCAGGCGTTGGCGCGGCGCTGGCAACCGCTTCGGGCATCGCCACCGTTTGAGGCGGGGCCACGGTCGCACAGCCTGCCAGCAGCACGGCAATGCCAAAGGGTGCAGCCACAATTCCTCGCGTCACCAGACAAGTCCCTCCCAAGACCGTTGATTGACTGGTCAAAAGCCTTCGCTCGAATGCTTTGAGAACGTTATCAAGATATGCCAAGCCGCATCGGCTTTGGCAAGTATCAAGGGCCGCGCCATAAACGCCCGGATCGCCGCGCAGGGCGGGCAAATGACGCGAGCAAGATGGCGCTCGCAAGTGAGAGTGCCGCAAAGGCTGCGAACAAGGCGGCAAATCCGAAGGTCGGCACCAGCAGCACGGTCAGCCACGGCATCACCATGGCGGGCAAGGTATTGGTAAGGTTGAACAGTCCTAGATCGCGCCCGCGGTGCATCGGCGATGGCAGCACCCGCAAGGTTTGGCTTGCATGCAGAGATAGAAACACCGCCGCCGCGATCGCGAACAGCACGTAGCCCGAAATCGCGGCAGTCAGCGTCGAGGCGGCAGCCATGATGCTCATGCCGATCGCGCACAACAGCGCGCACGCGGCGAGCGGCTGGATCGGCCGCCCCGAGCGATCGGACCATCGGCCCACCACCATCGAGGCAGGCACCGCCGCGACGAGCACCACGCTGAAAATATTGGCGGCGGTGTTCTCGGAAAAGCCGGGCGCAAGGTCGCGCAGCCAAAACAAGAGGAAGGCGAACATGCCGCCTTCGGCAACCTGGATGAAGAAGCGCGCCAACCACATGCGCCGAACTGCGAGCCCCGGGTGGCGCCGCGCGGGCGCGGCATCCCCGTCCGTTTGGCTAGAGAGCAATTGCGCGCGCGCGCGTCCGCGACCGAAACCGAGTGCGGGCAGCACCAGCATCGAGACCAGCGCCGCAACCCATGCCAGCCGCTGCGCAGGCGGAACAAGATCGCTGTATGTCACCAGCGAACCCGCCAATGCACCCAGCGCCGGTGCCAGCGCAAGCGCACCCCCAAGCCTGCCCTTCTGGCTGTCGGGGAAACAGTCGCCCGCCCATGCCATCAGCGGTGCCAGCATCAGGTTGAGCCCGACCTGCCAAGCCATCAACAGCACGATTAGGGTCGCAAGCGAGTTCGCCTCACCGATGGCGAGCAGCAGCAGATTGGAGCTGACCAGCCCGGCGAAAATCCACCCGCGCCTGTTGCCGGTGCGATCGCTGAGCATGCCGAACGCGATATTCGCAAGGCTGGCGGTCGCCGCGCCAAGGAATGTCACCTGCGCCAGCCCAGCGACATCCTCGCCGCCGGCCAGTTCGGCGACGAACTGCGGCAGCAGGACTGTCAGGAGCGGCACGTAGGCGACCGCCCCGCCCGCCGCGGCGAAGGCGAACAGGATCAGGAACCAGAGCGGCTGCGAGGGCGCCTGCGGTCCGGTCAGGGGCGCAATGCTCAACCCGCCCCCGGCCGCACCGTTGCAGCAGCCGCCGTCGAGGACCGCTCGACCAGCGCGGCGGGCACTTCGATCACGGGCTCGCCCGCGTCGGTGCCCGGCCCGGCGATCAACCGCTCGACCGCGCGGGACACCGTTTCGGCAATCGGCTGATCGATCGCGGTCATCGGCGGCTGGGTGAACCTTACGATCGGGGTGTTGTCGAACGAGATCAGCGACAGGTCGCGCGGCACGCCGAGCCCACGATCGCGTGCGACCTCGAGCGCGGCCAGCGCCATCTGATCGTTGCTGGCGATGATCGCGGTGAGATCGGGATTGCGGTCGAGCAGCGCGCGGGCCGCCCGGGTGCCCGATTCATAGCCGAAATCCCCTTCGGCCAGCAGACCATCGCAGGGCAGATGATGATCGGCCATGGCCTGTTTCCAGCCCGCGACCCGCCAACCGCTGAGACTGTATTGCGCAGGCCCGGCGATCATCGCGATGCGGCGATGGCCCAGTTCGATCAGACGGTTCGTGGCAAGCTGCGCGGCGCCCTTGTCGCCCATCGTCAAGGCGACGCCGGGCCCGGCCGCATCCGAACCAATGCGGGCAAAGGCGATCCCGCGTTCGCAAAGCAGCTGCGTGATCAGCCGGTTTTCCGAATGCGGCGGGGTCAGGATCACGCCGTCGGGCTGGAGTGCCGAAATCGCGGCGCCCAATTCGCGCTCGACATGATCGGAATGGGTGTCGATGAGTTCGACCATCATCCGGTAACCGTGCTTCGAACAGGTCAAGATCCCGCCCAGCAGCATCTGGTCGACCCAGTCGGTCCCGCGGCGTTCGCGCCAATCGGCAAGCGTGCGCTCGCGATCATTGATGGCAAGTATGATATAGGATCGCGACCCGCTCATCCGCTGCGCGGCGAGCGAGGGGACATAACCGAGGCGCTCGATCGAGGCGCGCACCTTGTCGCGCAGCTGCGGGCGCACATTCGGCCCGCCATTGACCACGCGGCTTACCGTTTGCAGCGAAACGCCCGCATCCTCGGCCACGTCCTTGATCGTGACTGTCTTGCGCCCACGCGCCATTGGTTCCGTCTTTCCACCACGCCTATCGCATGCACGCGCGACCTCTATCGGGATCGGCTGCGCAGCGATAGACCCTGATCCAGTCGATCGCGAATTGTGCAGGAAAGCTCTTGCCGGCCATCCCCATGGCGTTGTTTTCTTCCGAAAGCCTCCCGCCCACGGCAAGGTTGGCCATGATGTAGAAAGGCTGGTCGAAAGGTGCGTTGGGGTTGCCCCGCGCCAGCGGAGAGGCGCTGCTCCACTGGTCGGCGGTAACGCTCAGATGCACCCTGTCATCAACAAGGAAGCGGATCAGACCTTCGCCCCATTCGACCGCATAGACGTGAAAATCATCCGAAGGCAGGGCAAGATCGGGCAGCGCGCTGCGCGCATCGACGAACAAATTGCGGGGCGCCAGATCGCCGAAGTGGAGCGCACTAATGGTGCGGTTTTCGCCCTTGCCGCCTTCGCAGACCGTACATTTCGCACCGATATTGACCGCCTCCAGAATGTCGATCTCGCCCGACAGCGGCCAGGGTCCATAGACATCATCTGCGGGCATCATCCACACCGCCGGCCAAGTGCCCTGCCCCGGCGGCACCTTGGCGCGCACCTCGATCCGGCCGTATCGCCAGGCATGCAGCCCGCGGGTGCGGACCTTGCCCGAGGTGTAGCTCTGGGTGAGTTGCGGATTGGGATTTTCGGCAATCTCGGGCGGGCGGGCCGGTCCGGTGAAACGTTCCTTCCTGGCCTTGAGCAGCAGCAGCCCGTCTTCGACCGCGATATTTGCGGGCCGGTCGGTATAGCATTGGCGCTCGAAATTGCCGCCGCCCCAACACGAAACCTCGGGTGTCCACTTGGTCCGGTCGAGCGTATCGCCGTCGAATTCGTCGGCCCACACCAGTTCCCACCGCGAAGCGCTGGGTGCAGCCGACCCCGCTGTTGCCGCCCCCAGCAGCACGGCCGCTGCCAGCATCCTCGCCTTGCACAGCGCGCCCGCGGTCATGATTGCGCCCTTGCTAGAAATCGAAGCGCGCGAGGAAGGTAAAGCGCCGGTCGTTGCGGAAGGCCGAACGCACCACGCGGGTGCCCTCGAAATCGATCACCTGACTGGTGCGGGTCACCTCGTCGAGCAGGTTCACGCCCTGCACGCCCAGCTTCAGCCCGTCCATCACCGTGACGAACACCGAGGCATCAAGCTGGCCGGTGGATTCGCCCCAGATCGGCGAGAACGGGAAGATGTCGTCGCGCGGGGTGATAAGGAAAGCCGAGCGCCAGTTATAGGCCGCACGGGCCGAGAGCCAGTCCTTCTCGTAGAACAGCGTCGCGTTGACGGTGTGTTCCGAAATCCCGGCCAGCGGCTGGAATGCGGCGAAGGAGCCGGTGTTTCCGGCAAGATCGGTGTTGGTGAAATCGGAACCATCGACATAGGTGTAGGTCAGCAGCGACCCGAAGCCACTAAGGAAACCGGGGAGGAAGTCATAGGTCTGCTGGTAGGCGATTTCCGCGCCCTTGAGCGTCCCGTCCTGCGAATTGACCGGACCGTTGACTTCGACATCGAGCGAAGACCCGCCCGGGCTGACGAAGTTGACGACATCGATCCCGCTGTTGATGATCCCGCCGATATCCTTGATGAATCCGGTTACAGTCAACGATCCGACGCGGTCGAAATACCATTCGACCGAAAGGTCGTAGTTCCAGGTTTCGATCGGGCGCAGGTTGCGGTTGCCGGTGAACAGCTGGAACAGTGGCCCGGATTCCAGCGTCCCCTCGGCACGCAGGTCGCCGGTATTGTCGCCGATCGCCCCGCCGGAGCGGAACGCACCCAGATCAGGTCGACTGATACCCTTGGACACGGCCCCGCGGAACACAAGACCGCCGCCGGTATCGAGCAGAACGTTGAAACTGGGAAGCCAGTTGTCGAAGGTGACCGCACGGTCTTCAATCACGATCTCGCCAGTATGTGCCGCAGCGAATTCAGCGAGGCGCGCCGGGGAAAGCGAACAATAGGCCGGTGCCAGCGGCCCCGGAGGCGCGGTGAGGCACGCGCGTTGCACCTCCTCGACCTGCACTACTCCGTCGCCGTTCCCGCCAGATTCGACCGCGTCGAAGAACGCGCCGTTCGGGAACCCGAGGATGCCGACAGCGGTGACTTCGGTTTCGACATAACGCAGGCCGAAATTGCCGATCAGCTTCCAGCCATTGTCGAAATCGCTGCCGTAATCAATCCGGGCGTAGGCGGCCTTGGTCTCTTCGGCGACTTCGTTGATTTCCGGTTCGCAGAACGGGTTGCACGGGGTGGTGATCCCGGTCACCGAATTGGTGAAGGTGCGATTGCGGACGCCAAAAAACGGGTTGGGGGTCTGCGAGAAGATGTTGATCGCGCGTGCCTGATCGGCTGATTCGCCCGCAAGATACTCGCCGAGGAAATCGTCCCCGCCGAAGAAGAACCCTCCCCCCGGCAGCGGCGCGGGTGCATTGCCGCGCTGGAAGCCATTGTCGAACGGGCTGCGCAGGTTGGAGAAACCCGGGAAATCATCGACAAAGGCACCGCCCGCGATCGCGAATTCCTGTCCGGGCAGGCCGGTGAAATAGCGACCCGGCTGGAACCCGCCAGTCGCTGCGCAGCCAGGCCCGGCATTCCACGGCGCGCAGCCCGCGCGCCCGGCCCAGACTGCCGAAAGGTTGCCCCAAGTGCTGAAATTGGTGTCGCGCGTCACCCGGTCACGGTCCGACCAGCGCGCGCCAAAGCGCGCCTTCTTGAAAAACCCGGTGTCGGAAATGTCATATTCGGCATCGAAGCGCAGGCTATCCAGCTCGCCCTCGTTGCGTGCGATGCTGTCGAGCAGGAACCAGTAATAGGTGTTCTGCCCGCTGGTGAAGTAATCCGCCGGTGCACCCGGAGGCGCAAGGAATTCGACCTGCGGGGTGCGCCCAGTCACGTCCACCGCGATGTTGGCCCAGGTGTTCATCGTCCCGATGACCGAATCCTGGCGCAGATCGGATTCGATCCGCTGCGCCTCGAAATTGATCCGGAAGCGATCGGTGATGCTCCAGTCGATATCGAGTGAAAGGTCCTGCGTGGTCGCTTCGGTGGCGCGCTGGAAGCGCAGCAGTTCGAGCGGGATGCCGCCGCGGCCGAACGGGTTGGCATAGGCATCGCCGATCCGCTGGCTCAAGACCCCGCGCTGGAAGATGCCGTCCTCGTCGAACTCCCATGTGCTGCCTGCCGCCGGAACCGGGAACAGCGCATCATCATTAACCAGCGCGATGGCCGCGGCCTCGTCGGTGAAGAAACTGGTGTCGGCGCGCAGCCATTCGAGCGTGACCAGGAAATTGCGGTTCGGGCTTTCGTATTGAATCACCCCGGACCACGCTTCGCGGTCGCGCTCAAGCTCGGTGGTGCGCACGCCTGCACCCTTGGGCACCACGACAGCGCCATCGGGCGGGAAGTTGTCGGGGGTGAAATTAGTGGTCCCGCCGAATCCGCCGCTGCCGACCGGACGCACGCGGAAGCACGGCCCGTCAAGCGTGGCGGCACGGTAACAGGGATCGCCCAATTGCGAGGCATCGGTGCGGCTCACCAGTTCCGAACGGGCATAGCCCAATTGCACCCCGATGGTGCCGGCGTCGTTTTCGAAGGTGGTCGAACCGGTCAGCGAAAAGCCGGGCGACCATTCCTTTGCAAGGTCGCCGTAATTGGCCTCGATCGTGCCGGATAAGTGCGTGCCGGGCCGATCGAGCGGCTTTCGCGTCACCAAATTGACGGTGCCCGCGATCCCGCCTTCGATCATGTCGGCGGTCAGGTTCTTGAACACCTCGACCCGGCCGAGCAGTTCGGGCGACACGTCGTTGAAGCTCAGCACCGTGCCGCCGGTCGCCGAGAAGATGTCGCGGCCATTCAGTTCGGACCGCACGAACGGCAGGCCGCGCACGATCACCCCGGTGCCCTCGACCGAGAAGCGGTCTGGATCGGAAGGCTTCTCGAAGCGGCCAATATTAACGCCCGGCACGCGCTGAAGCGCCTCGGCGACCGAGCGGTCGGGCAGCGCGCCAATGTCCTCGGCCGTGATCACGTCGACGAAGGTATCGGCCCCGCGTTTGATGTTCTGCGCATTTTCGAGCGATGCGCGGAAGCCTGAAACGATGATTTCGCCATCGTCATCGTCGTTCGTGACCGAGCCGTCGGCGGGAGGATCCTGAGCGTCGGAATCCTGCGCGCGCGCAGGCGAGGCCAGCGCAGCGGACAGAGCAAGGCAGGATGCAGTGCCAAGAACCAACAAACGACGCGACGGTGCATCAAATGCGAAGTGCATGATGTTTCAATCCTCCCCTTCCCCTGCGAAAGATTCGTGCCGTCCGCAGCGGGTTGCAGATGCATTCTTAGACCAAGTTGTTAGCGTTCTCAAGACTTGTAATCTGCGCTTCATATTGCATTCTGGCAACACTGGACGGGACCGACGAATCCCGCCGCAGCCGGGTCGCAGAAGCCCATCGGAATCGAGGAAAACATGGCCATTCAACATATTATTATCGTTGGAGGGGGAACGGCCGGGTGGATGGCCGCGGCGGCGCTGTCGCGGCTCAAGGCTGGACGACCTTTGCAAATCACCCTGATCGAATCCGAAACGATCGGCACGGTGGGGGTTGGCGAGGCAACGATTCCACCATTCGTCGGCTTTAATCAGCTGCTGGGGGTCGATGAACGCGAGATGCTCAGCCAGGTCGGCGGCACCTTCAAGCTCGGCATCCGGTTCGAAAACTGGAACCGCATTGGCGACAGCTATATCCACCCCTTCGGTGCCTATGGCTATACCATGGGGGGCATCTCGTTCCATCATGTCTGGCACCGCATCGCAGGCGCGGGCGACAAGCGCCCGATCCAGGTCTTCAACCTCGAGACCATGGCCGCCTATTTCGGTAAATTCGCACGGACCGAGGATTACCGGCGAGACGATCTTCCGCCGGTCAACTACGCCTATCACCTCGATGCCGGACGCTATGCTTCCTATCTCAGGCGCTTTGCCGAGGCGCGCGGCGTGGTGCGTCAGGAAGGCAAGGTTGTCGATGTCGCGCTCGACGGCGAAACCGGATTCGTGAGCTCGGTAGCGCTCGATGACGGACGGCTCTTTGCTGGAGACCTGTTCATCGATTGCTCGGGGTTTCGCGGCCTGCTGATCGAACAGGCGCTGGAAACGGGATACGAGGATTGGAGCCACTGGCTTCCGTGCAACCGTGCGGTCGCGTTGCCGTGCCAGCGCGAAGACGGCAGCCCGCCCGCCCCTTTCACCCGCGCCACCGCGCATCGCGCCGGCTGGCAGTGGCAGGTGCCCTTGCAGCACCGCAACGGCAATGGGCATGTCTACTGCTCGGCGCACATGGAAGATCACGAGGCGCTCGACATCCTGCTCGCAAACATCGCGGGCAAGCCGCAGGCCGATCCCAATTTTTTGCGCTTTACCACCGGGCGGCGCAAGAAGTTCTGGAACAGGAACGTGATCGCGCTGGGACTTGCTGCCGGGTTCATGGAGCCGCTCGAATCCACCTCGATCCACCTCATCAACACCGGGATCGACAAGCTGCTGTCGCTGCTGTCGCTCGATGGCGTGACGCAAGCGCAGGAAGACGCATTCAACCGCCTGACGGCGCGCGAATATGCGCGCATCCGCGATTTCCTGATCCTACATTACAACGCCACATCGCGCGATGATTCCGATTTCTGGAACTATGTGCGCACCATGGCCGTGCCCGACACGCTCACCGAGAAGGTCGAGATATTCAAGGCCAATGGCCAGATCTTCCGCGAGGAGGACGAGTTGTTCACCGAAACCAGCTGGGCGGCGGTGATGATGGGACAGGGCATTGCGATGGGCGGCCACAATGCCATGGCCGACGCGCTCGATGCCGGAAAGACGCTTGCGGAGGTTGACGAGATGGAAAAGTCGATCCGCTTTCTCGTCGACAAGATGCCGCCCCACGCCGATTATCTCGCCCGCTACTGCCCCGCCGCGGCAGCCGCCTGACGGGGGTGGCACGCTTGCAAGCGCGTGCTCCTCTGCTAAAGCCCGCGCGGGATCTTACACAGCTTCCTGTCGATCACGCACGACCTCCGCGCACACGGGGGCCAGAAGGATAGGGCCACAGCCATGCAGAAAATCAAAGTTGCCAACCCCGTCGTCGAACTCGACGGCGATGAGATGACGCGGATCATCTGGCAATGGATCCGCGAACGGCTGATCCTTCCCTATCTGGATGTCGACCTGCATTATTACGACCTTTCGATCGAGAACCGCGATGCGACCGATGATCAGGTCACGGTCGATTCCGCCAATGCGATCAAACAGCACGGGGTCGGCGTGAAGTGCGCAACAATCACCCCGGATGCACAGCGGGTCGAGGAATTCGGCCTCAAGAAGATGTGGAAGTCGCCCAACGGCACGATCCGCAACATTCTGGGCGGCGTGGTGTTCCGCGAACCGATCGTGATCGAGAACGTGCCGCGGCTGGTGCCGGGCTGGACCGATCCGATCGTGGTCGGTCGCCACGCCTTCGGCGACCAGTACAAGGCGACCGACACGCTGATCCCCGGCCCCGGCAAACTGCGCCTCGTGTGGGACGGCGAAAATGGCGAAAAGATCGATCTCGACGTGTTCGACTTCCCCAGTGCGGGCGTCGCGATGGCGATGTACAACCTCGACGATTCGATCCGCGACTTCGCCCGGGCGAGCTTCAATTACGGGCTCAACCTCGGCTGGCCGGTCTACCTATCGACCAAGAACACGATCATGAAGGCCTATGACGGGCGCTTCAAGGATCTGTTCCAGGAGGTGTTCGAAACCGAAGGCTTCGCCGAGAAGTTCAAGGAAAAGGGCATGGTCTACGAACACCGCCTGATCGACGACATGGTCGCATCCGCGCTCAAGTGGTCGGGCAAGTTTGTGTGGGCATGCAAGAACTACGACGGCGACGTGCAGTCCGATACCGTGGCGCAGGGGTTCGGCTCGCTTGGGTTGATGACCAGCGTGCTGCTCAGCCCCGACGGCAAGACCGTCGAGGCCGAGGCTGCGCACGGAACCGTCACCCGCCACTACCGCCAGCACCAGCAGGGCAAGGCGACCTCGACCAACCCGATCGCCTCGATCTTCGCCTGGACCCGCGGGCTGATGTACCGCGGCAAGTTCGACAACACCCCCGATGTGGTGCGCTTTGCCGAAACGCTCGAGCGCGTCTGTATCGCCACAGTCGAGAAGGGCCACATGACCAAGGATCTCGCGCTGCTGATCGGCCCGGGTCAGGCATGGCAGACCACCGAGCAGTTCTTCGAAACGATCGTGCAGAACCTTGAAACCGAAATGGCCGATTGGAGCTGATCGCTTGGCACCGGCGTGCCACGCGCGGCACGGTACGTCCGCCCGGTCGCAACCGACAGGCCATGGGTGACAGCACCGCGCCCGCACGCTAGTCCTTGCCTGTGGCCGGCGAACTTGCACCCTCCCCGCTTCTGTCCGATGCGCTGGTGATCCTGGGTGCGGCCGGGATCATCATCCCGGTGTTCGCGCGGTTTCGGATCACCCCGATTATCGGCTTCATCTTGATCGGCGTGCTAGTCGGCCCCTATGGTCTGGGCTCGCTGGTGGACCGGGCACCGTGGCTGCGGTTCGTGACCATCGCCGATGCCGAGGACTTGCGACCGATCGCCGATTTCGGGATCGTGCTGTTGCTGTTCGCGATCGGGCTGGAGCTCAGCTTCAACCGCCTGTGGCAGATGCGCAAACTGGTGTTCGGGCTCGGGGCGCTCGAACTTCTTATCATCGGCACCGCGCTGGCGGTATTCTTGGGCCTTGCAGGCAGCGTCAGCTGGACCGGCGCGCTGGCGCTGGGATTTGCGCTGGCGCTGTCATCGACCGCAATGGTGCTCCCGATCTCCGGCACGCGCACGCCGGTCGGCCGCGCCGCGCTGTCGATGCTGCTGTTCGAGGACATCATGATCGTGCCGATCATCTTCGTCCTCGGCGCGCTGGCCCCCAATGCGCAGGGTGATGGCTGGGAGGACCTGTTCGCAACGCTGTGGCAAGGCGCGCTGGTGATCGGCGTGCTGCTCGCGGTCGGACGCTTTGCGCTGCCGCGGCTGTTTGCGCAGGCCGCGCGCACCAAGAGCCCCGAGCTGTTCCTGTCGGCATCGATGCTGGTGGTGATCGGCGCCAGCCTGACCACGGCTGCGGCAGGCCTGTCGCCGATCGTTGGCGCGCTGATCGCCGGGCTGCTGATCGCCGAGACCGAATACCAGACCGAGGTCGAGCTGATCATGGACCCCTTCAAAGGCCTTGCGCTCGGCGTGTTCCTGATCACCGTGGGAATGAGCATCGATCTTGTCAACATCGGCGCGCAGCTCGGCCCGCTGGCGCTGGCTGTGACAGGCGTGCTGATTTTCAAAGCGCTGGTGACTGGCGTGCTGCTGCGGCTGATGGGCGCGCGCCGCGGCACCGCAGCCGAAACCGGGGTGCTGATGGCGAGCCCCTCCGAGACAACGCTGATCGTGCTCGCCGCTGCATCGAGCGCGTTAGTCATCGACCGCGAAACCGCGCAGTTCTGGCAGACCGTGACGGCAATCGGACTTACGATCACGCCGCTGCTGGCCAAGCTGGGCGTGGCGATCGCGCGCCGGGTCGATTCCGTCGGTGCGCACCCCGGCGATGACGAAAGCGACGAGATTCGCACAATAATCGTCGGCGGTGGACGTGTGGGGCGGCTGGTTGCCGATATGATGGAGGCCCATGGTCAGGCCTATGTGATGATCGATTCCGACCCCGATTTGGTCGCTCGGGGCAGGCGCGACGGCTACCGCGCGACCTTTGGCGACGCTGCGCGCGGCGATGCGCTGGCGCGGCTCGGGGTGGAAAGCGCCCCCGCGGTGGTGCTGACGATGGACGAACCGGTGCTTGCCCAACGCCTCGTCACCAAGCTGAGGCAGGCCTATCCTGACCTGTTGATCGTCGCCCGGGCGCGCGATCCGGACCATGCTGCCGCGCTGTACCGCGCCGGAGCCAGCCATGCGGTGCCCGAGACTCTGGAAGCGTCGCTCCAGCTGTCGGAGGCCGTGCTGGTCGATATCGGCGTCGCGATGGGCCCGGTGATCGCCTCGATCCACGCCAAGCGCGACGAGTTCCGCGAACAGCTGGAGCGCGACGGGGGGCTGAGCGAAAAACCGAAGCTGCGAACGTCGGGCGGTACGGCCCGGGGTGCGGCGGGTTAGTTCAGCCTCCAGTAAACCCTAAGCACAAAGGGCCGTGCATCCGGAGGGCTGTTCAGCCGCGCCGCCTTCTTGGCCGCATCGCAAGTCTCGTAAGCCAGACGCGCCGTGAAGTCGGACAGAATCGGGCGGCAGGACACCGGCTTGCCCTCGGCGTCGAACAGCAGGGCAACGGCAACCTGCCCCATCACTTCGTTGCGCGCCGCCTGCCGGGGATAGTCCATCGGCACGATGGTCACATCCGCCTTGGTAAGGCTTTGGTCTTCGGGCGGGATCACGCCGTCACCGAAGATCACCGGGCGGCTGTCGAATTCGGGGTATTCGCTGCTACTCGGGATGAACAGGGGCTCTCCTTCGGACTTGTAAAAGGGCAGGCTGATGCGGGTGCGATAATTGGCGCGCGTATAGCCGAGCTTGAGGAAGGGGTCCGCCCGGAACCGCCCCACAGCCTTGGCATGGACACACAGTTTCTCCCCCGCTTCGGCGAGGGTCCCTTTCACCGTGGCGCGGCAATCGACGACAGTGCCCGCAGGATCGATCGTCAGATCGAGTTCAATCTCGTTTCGGATTGGCTCGGCGCGGAAGGCCTCGAAATAGGGCAGCAGGATCGGATCGATGTCGCCAAGATCGAGCGTGCCCGCCCCTGTCACATCGAACACGTCGCCCGCGAAGGTAATCGGCTCGCGTGGCTGCTGGGCTGCGAGGGGAGCCGCTGCGGTCAGCACCAGTGCGGCGGCGAGTCTGTGCCTCACGCGCCCATCGCGGCCTTGACCGCCGCCAGCGCCTCGGCGGCCTTGCTGCCGTCGGGCCCGCCGCCTTGCGCCATGTCGGGTCGGCCGCCGCCGCCCTTGCCGCCCAATGCCTCGACGCCCGCGCGCACTAGGTCGACCGCGCTGAAGCGCGCCGTCAGGTCGTCGGTCACCGCTGCCGCGATGCTCGCCTTGCCGTCATTGACCGCGATCACCGCCGCCACGCCGCTGCCCATGCGCTGCTTGGCCGCATCGAGC
>Ga0224722_1000271_pt1 | contig 29939 bp, 29 predicted proteins | sample Balambano_FR1_Me_FD_161646 | JGI IMG/M metagenome (GOLD analysis project Ga0224722, IMG submission 161646) | Freshwater sediment microbial communities from Lake Towuti, South Sulawesi, Indonesia - Balambano_FR1_MetaG | ecosystem: Environmental > Aquatic > Freshwater > Lake > Sediment | place... | reverse complement strand
GAGGGGGCGGGGGCTGGTGGTTCGACCCCGACGATCTGCGGCACGCATTCAACCGCAAGACCAAGGCCATCATCGTCACCAGCCCGCACAATCCGACCGGCAAGGTCTTCACCCGCGACGAGTTACAACTGATCGCCGATCTGTGCATCGAACACGACGTGATCGCAGTCACCGACGAAATTTACGAGTTCATCACCTACGACGGCGCGCAGCACATCCCGATTGCAACGCTGCCCGGCATGGCCGACCGCACCATCACCATCAGTGGCATGAGCAAGACGTTCAGCGTGACTGGCTGGCGCTTAGGCTATGCCATCGCCTCGGAAGATTTGATGATCGGCGTGCGCAAGGCGCATGACTTCATGAGCGTGTGCGCGGCCACGCCGCTGCAAATCGCGGGCATCACCATGCTCGGCCTCGGCGATGACTACTACGCACATCTGAAGGACGACTATGCCAAGCGTCGTGAGTTTGCCGTGGACATGCTGCGCGAGGTCGGCTTCAAGCCGGTCGTGCCACAGGGCGCGTATTACATCATGGCCGACTTCAGCGCCATCAGCGACGAGGATGACATTACCTTCGGCCTGCGCATGGCGAAGGAAATCGGCGTGGCGTGCGTGCCCGGGTCGCCGTTTTTCTCGCGGCCTGAACTGAGCAAGAACATCGTGCGGTTCGCCTTCTGCAAGAAGGACGAGACTTTGCACGCAGCGGCGGAGCGGTTGCAGAAGTTGAAGGCGGGCTAGTCAGCCTCATCCGCGTGGTGTCGCCTAGCTAGGGATTGCACAAACCGCATGCCTGCCAATATTTGAAGTACGCGTTCGGGAGAGAGCGAGCCAATGTATTCGCCCAACTGCGCTAGATCAACGGTGGATACTTGTGACACAACAACGATGCTTTGCTTGGGCAGATTGGCTTCGCCAATGTCGAGCAGCACATTGCCTGGCGATTTTGCCCGTGTCATGTTGGTCGTCAATCCGCACATGACCACGGTTGTGATTCGGCTGTGATTTAAGATGTCGTCCTGAATGACAACATGCGGGTGCGGAATGCCTAGCTCCGTTTCGTTCGGCGCATGTAATGACACCCAATACACCTCGCCTTGATTAATCTGCATTGATTGTTGCCTTAAAGTTGGTACTTCCTGCGCAGCATATGTTTTGTGCTGACTCAGCGTCCACATTCCTATGCCGACACCCAGATATCATAGTTACAGCACACCTCTACCCCTCCACCTTCAACCGATACCCCACCCCCGGCTCAGTAATCAGGTAGCGCGGCCGCGCAGGATCGCGCTCCAGCTTGTGGCGCAGTTGGCCCATATACACGCGCAGATACTGCGACTCCTGCGCATACGCCGGCCCCCACACTGCCTTGAGCAATTGCTGCTGCGTCACCACTTTGCCCGCGTGCTGCACCAGCAGAACCAGCAGCTTGTATTCGGTCGGCGTCAGATGCACCTCTTGTTCACCGACGAACACCTGCCGCTTCTCGATGTCCACGCGCAGATCACCCGCGCAAAACACCGGCGCACTCGCGCCTTGCGAGGCGGATGCCGTGTGGCGCAGCGCCACCCGGATGCGCGCGACCAATTCGCCCACGCCGAATGGCTTGGTCAGGTAGTCGTCCGCGCCGGCGTCGAGCGCGTCAATTTTGTCGTGCTCCTGCTCGCGGGCCGACAGCACGATGATCGGCGTCGCCGTCCACTCGCGCAGCCGCTTCGTCACCTCCAGCCCGTCCATGTCGGGCAGGCCGAGGTCGAGCAGGATCAGGTCGGGTTTGCGCGCGGCTGCCAGCGCGATGCCGTCGCTTGCATTGGCCGCTTCGATGACGTCGTGCTCGTGGGCGGCCAGTGAGGTGCGCAGGAATTTGCGGATGGGCTGCTCGTCGTCCACGACGAGGATGCGGGCCATGTGCGCAATTGTAGAGGGCCCTTCCCCAACCCTCTTACCCCATTCGGGGCACAAGCCCCCGAGGGGAGAGGGTTAAAAGAGCGGCAACGTGAACTTGAACGACGCCCCACCGCCCTGGCGATTCTCGGCCCAGATGCGCCCGCCATGCGCCTCGATGATCGCGCGGCAAATCGCCAGACCCAGCCCGGCACCCGCCGACGCGCTAGTCGCGCCATTCGCGCCGTCCGTCAAGCGATGAAACTTGTCGAAGATGCGCGCCTCTTCACCCGGCGGCAGCCCCGGCCCGCGGTCGGCCACTTCAATTTGCACGGCGCGCTCTCGCTCAACATGAAAAGCCGACACTCCAATCGGCGTGCCCGCCGGTGTGTAATTCGTCGCGTTCTCCAGCAGGTTGATGAACACCTGCGAGATCAACACGCTATCGAGCGGGATGAGCGGCAACTGAGCCGGCACGTTCACCGTCACGTCGCGACCATGCAACTGCTTCTCCATGCGATCGAGCACATAGCCAATCACTTCTTCCAACGGCTGGGCTTCCTTGTTCACCTGCATCGCGCCGGATTCGAGCCGGGTCATGTCGAGCAGGTTGCGCACCAGCGTGTTCAGCCGCTCGGCTTCGTCATAGATAGATTGGGTCAATTCGTGCTTGGCCGCCGCATCCAGATGCGCATCCGTCTCCAGCATGGTGCTGGCCGCGCCGGTGATGGCCGCCAGTGGCGTGCGCAGATCGTGCGAGACCGAGCTGAGCAACGTGTTGCGCAATTGCTCGGTCTCGATGCGCACATGCGCCTGCTCGGTTTCCTCAGCCAGCTTGGCGCGCTCAATCGCCAGCGCGATCTGGTTGGCAAACGTCTCGAGCAGGCGAAGTTGCTCGGGAGATTGAAACTGTTGTGCGTTCGCCGGCAACACGCCCAACACGCCCACCGTGCCGCGCGAGGCGGTCAGGGGCAGATACAACGCCCGCGAACTGGCGAGCGTCTTCGTGCCCAGCCCAGCCGCTTCGGCGTGGTCGTAGGTCCAGCGCGCCACGCCCCGGTCGCGCTCGTCGGTCGCAAAGCGCACATCGCGCAGGCGAATATCGGAGCTTTGGGCCAACTCCTCCTCGCTGCGCAACGCCCCGTCGCGATCCGGCAACAGCATGGTCACCTTGCTGTCGAACACTTGGCTGATGTGGCGCATGGCGCTCTGAGCAAGGTCGGTGATCCCGCGCGTGCTGGCCAACTCGCGGCTCAACTCATACAGCTCTTGCGTGCGCCGTTCGCGCTGGCGCGCCTGTTCAGTCTGGCGCCGGCTGCGGGCGACCAGTGTCCCCACCGTCAGCCCGACCGTCGCCATGACTGCAAAGGTGATAAGGTAACGCGTGTCGCTCACCGCCAGCGTGCCGCGCGGCTCGACGAAGAGAAAATTAAACGTGACCACGCTCAGGATCGCCGTGAGAAACGCCGGCCCACGGCCGCACCGGAACGCGGCCACCAACACGCCCAGCAGAAACGTCATCACCACGTTCGCCTCGCTAAACTGCAACGAGTCAATGACCAAAGCAGCGGCGGTGCAAACGCTGTAGATGCCCGCAGCCCAGGCGTAGTTTGGCCAGCGGCTGGTTGGCGCAATCGTGATGGGCGGCCCTTTCGGCTCAGTGTCGTCGTGTTCACCGTGGATGACGTAGACATCAATCACGCCGCTCTTGCGAATCAGCGTGTCCACGGTCGAGCCAAACAACAGCTCACGCCAGCGCGGCTTCTCCGGCTTGCCCACCACGATCTTGCTGATGTTGTGCCGCCGCGCATAGGTCAGGACTTCGTCAGTGATGTTGTGCCCGCTCAGCATGGCCGTCTGCGCGCCAAGGTCTTCGGCCAGCCGCAATGCCCGCGTCACCTGTTCGCGTTTGGCCGGGTTGAGCTGCCCGCTCTCCGGCGGTTCAACAAAGACGACGATCCAGTCTGCGCGCAAGCCGGTGGCCATGCGTTTAGCTGCGCGCACCAGCCGTTGCGCCAGCGCGCTCGGGCCGATGCACACCAGGATGCGCTCGGCAGCGGGCCACACATCGGCGATGGCGCGCTCGCGCTGATACGCCTGCATCTGCGCATCCACGCGTTCGGCCGTGCGGCGCAACGCAATCTCGCGCAGCGCAGTGAGATTGCCCTTGCGGAAGAATTTCTCGGTGGCAATCGCAGCTTGCTGCGGGCGATAGACCTTGCCCTCGCGCAGGCGCTGCATTAGCTCATCAACCGTCAGGTCAATCAGCTCGACCTCGTCGGCCTGCTCGAAAACCGAATCGGGGATGGTCTCGCGCTGAATCTCGCCGGTGATCTGCGCGACCACGTCGTTCTGGCTTTCGAGATGCTGGACGTTGACCGTGGTATAGACGTTGATGCCAGCGTCGAGCAACTCCTGCACGTCCTGCCAACGTTTGGCGTGGCGCGACCCTTCGGCGTTGGTGTGCGCCAGTTCGTCCACCAGGATCAGGGTCGGCTTGCGCGCCAGCGCGGCGTCGAGATCGAACTCGCGCAACTTGATGTTGCGGTATTCGAGCGTGCGCGTCGGCAGGCTCTCCAACCCTTCGAGCAGCGCCTCGGTCTCTTTGCGGCCGTGCGGCTCGACGTAACCGACCACGACATCCACGCCCGCTGCCTTCTGCATGCGCGCCGATTCGAGCATGGTGTAGGTCTTGCCCACGCCCGCCGACGCGCCAAAGAAAATCTTGAGCTTGCCGCGCGTTTGCCCGCGCTCGTCGGCCTGCGCACGCGCCAGCAGCACATCGGGGTCGGGGCGCTCGAAGTCGGACATGGTTCGATTGTATGTATCCAGTTCGGATACGGCGCAAAACGCAAAACGTAAAGCTTCCCTCTTTACGTTTTACGCTTTGCGTTTTACTTCCCGTCCAACGCCAGATTCAACTGCAAGACGTTCACGTGCGGTTCGCCCAAGATGCCGAGCGTGCGACCCTCGGTATGCTGCGCGACCAGTTGCTGCACCTGCTCGACACTGAGGCCGCGCGCTGCCGCAACACGGCCGACTTGAAATTGCGCCGCCGCCGGGCTGATGTGCGGGTCAAGGCCGCTGCCCGAAGCGGTGACGAGGTCAACCGGTATCGGCGCGGTGTTGGATGGGTCTGCTGCCTTGAGCGCGTCAATGCGCGCCTTCACGATGCCGGTGATCGGGTTGCCTTCGTCATCCTTGAACGCATCCGTTCCATCGCCGATGAGCGCCGGGTTGAGCGGGCCATAGTTCGAGCCGGATGACACGGCCGAGTTGTAAGCGAATGGGCCCGTCGCGCTCAGGCGGCCCCAGAAGTATTTCGGGTCGTCGAAGTTCTGGCCAATCAGCGATGAGCCGACGATGTTGCCGTCTCTCACGATCAGGCTGCCGTTGGCCTGCGCTGGAAAGATGATTTGGGCAACGGTCGTCACGAGCAGCGGATAGATGACGCCGGTGATGATCGTAAACACGATGATCGCGGCGACGGCGGGTCGGAGTTGTTTGGTCATGATAGTGATTGCCTTCGCACGTCATTCCGAACCGCTTCGCGGTTCGGAATGACAGGCTTACTTGATTCCCAGCAGCGTGAGCAGCATGTCTATCAACTTGATGCCGACAAACGGCACGATCAGGCCGCCCAAGCCATAGATCAACAGGTTGTTGCGCAGCAACGCCGCCGCGCCCACCGGGCGATACTTCACACCGCGCAACGCCAGCGGGATCAACGCGATGATGATGAGCGCATTGAAGATGACCGCCGACAAAATTGCCGACGACGGCGTTGCCAGCCCCATGATGTTGAGCGCGTTGAGCGCCGGATAGGTCGTCGCGAACGCGGCCGGGATGATGGCGAAATACTTGGCCACGTCGTTGGCGATGCTGAATGTGGTCAACGCGCCGCGCGTCATCAGCAACTGCTTGCCGATCTCGACGATCTCGATCAGCTTGGTCGGGTTGCTGTCGAGGTCAACCAAGTTGCCCGCCTCTTTCGCCGCCTGCGTGCCGGTGTTCATCGCCACGGCCACGTCGGCCTGCGCCAGCGCGGGGGCGTCGTTGGTGCCGTCGCCGGTCATGGCGATCAGCCGCCCGCCCGCCTGTTGCTCGCGGATAAGCTTGAGCTTCATCTCCGGCGTGGCTTGTGCGAGGAAGTCATCCACACCCGCCTCGGCCGCAATTGAAGCGGCAGTGAGCGGGTTGTCGCCAGTGATCATGATGGTCTTGATGCCCATGCGCCGCAGCTCGGCAAAGCGTTCCTTGATGCCGCCCTTGACGATGTCCTTGAGCTGAATCGTGCCGAGCACGTGCTTCCCATCGGCCACGACTAGTGGCGTGCCGCCGGACTTTGAGATTTGATCTACGCTGGCCCGCACACCCTGCGGGAAGATGCCGCCCTGCCCTTTCACGTAGGCCTCGATGGCATCGGCTGCGCCCTTGCGCACCGCGCGCCCGTCGAAGTTCACGCCGCTCATGCGCGTCTGCGCGGTGAACGGCACGAACGTCGCGCCAAGTTCGTGCACGGGCCGCTCGCGCAGATTGAACTTCTCTTTGGCCAGCACCACGATGCTGCGGCCTTCAGGCGTCTCATCGGCCAGCGATGACAGTTGGGCTGCATCAGCCAGATCGCGCTCATTCACGCCATCCGCCGGGACGAAGGCCGTGGCCTGCCGATTGCCAAGCGTGATCGTGCCGGTCTTGTCGAGCAACAACACGTCCACGTCGCCCGCGGCCTCAACTGCCTTGCCGCTCATGGCGATGACGTTGGCCTGAATCATGCGGTCCATGCCCGCGATGCCGATGGCGCTGAGCAGTCCGCCAATCGTGGTCGGGATCAGGCATACCAGCAGCGCGACGAGCACCGTCACCGTGATGGGCGTGCCCTGACCAGCCGTGTCCACTGCGTAGATCGAGAACGGCAGCAGCGTAGCGCAAGCCAGCAAGAAGATGATCGTCAGCGCGGCGAGCAGGATGTTGAGCGCGATCTCGTTCGGCGTCTTTTGCCGCTTCGCACCCTCGACCATGCCGATCATTCGGTCGAGGAATGTCTCGCCGGGGTTGGACGTGATGCGCACGATCAGCCAGTCGCTCAGCACGCGCGTGCCGCCGGTGACGGCGCTACGGTCGCCGCCGCTCTCGCGGATGACGGGCGCGCTTTCGCCGGTGATGGCACTTTCGTCCACCGACGCGACGCCTTCGATTACCTCGCCGTCCATCGGGATGAAGTCACCCGCTTCGATCAGCACCACATCCCCTTTGCGAAGAGAACTTGAGGAAATATTTTCGATTTTGGATTTGCGATTTTCGATTGACGCGAAGATTGAATCGGCAATCGGCAATCGCAAATCGGCAATCCGTTTGGCCTGAATATCGCGGCGCGCCTTGCGCAGTGTCTCGGCCTGCGCCTTGCCGCGGCCCTCGGCCATCGCCTCGGCGAAGTTGGCGAATAGCACGGTGAACCACAGCCACAGCGCGATTGCGCCGATGAACCAGGCCGGCGCCTCACCCTGGCCGATGAGTGCCTGCATGAACAGCACCGTCGTCAGGATGCTGCCGACCAGCACCACGAACATGACCGGGTTCTTGATCTGAACGCGCGGGTCGAGTTTCTTGAATGAGTCAATCAATGCCCGTCGAACAATCGGCGGATCGAACAGCGGGCGAGCTTTCTTTTCCATTTTCGATTTTGGATTTTGGATTTTCGATTGCGATCTCGGTCAATCCAAAATCGCAAATCGAAAATCCAAAATTACTGCATCATCTGCAATTGCTCGACGATCGGGCCGAGGGCGAGCGCGGGGATGAACGTGAGCGCGCCAACGATGATGACGACCGCGATGAGCATGACGACGAACAGCGGCGTGTGCGTGGGCAACGTGCCAAGCCCGGCCGGCGAGGTCTTCTTGCGCACCATCGAGCCGGCAATCGCCAACGCCGGGATGGCCAGCCAGTAACGTGCGAACAACATCGCAAGACCCAGCAACAGGTTGTAGAACGGGTTGTTGGCACCCAGCCCGGCGAAGGCGCTACCGTTGTTGTTGCCGGCCGACGAGAAGGCATACAGCACTTCGCTGAAGCCATGCGCGCCGGGGTTGAAGATCGTCGCCCGGCCCGCGTCGCTCACCACGGCGACGGCTGTGCCAGTAAGCACGACCACGCACGGGATCAGGATGATCAGTGAGGACATCTTCATCTCGAATGCCTCGACCTTCTTGCCCAGGTATTCTGGCGTGCGGCCCACCATCAACCCAGAGACAAACACGGCGATGATGGCGAAGATCAACATGCCATACAGGCCCGAGCCGACGCCGCCGTAGATCACCTCGCCCAGTTGCATCAGCCACATCGGCACGAGGCCGCCCAGCGGCGTGTAGCTATCGTGCATGCTGTTGACCGAGCCGTTCGAGGCGGCGGTCGTGGCCGTGGCCCACAACGCCGAGTTGGCGATGCCGAAGCGCGTCTCCTTGCCCTCCATGTTGCCGCCGCTCTGCAAAGCGCTGGCCGTCTGATCGACGCCCATGCGGGTGAAGGCCGGGTTGCCGCTCTGCTCGGCGGCCACTGCGCCGATCAGCAGCACGACGAAGATGGCCGTCATGGCGGCCAGCACGGCCCAACCCTGACGCGTGTCACCGACCATCTTGCCGAAGGTGTAGCACAGCGCCGCCGGGATTAGCAGGATGGACAACAGTTGCAGAAAGTTCGACAGCGGTGTGGGGTTCTCGAACGGGTGCGCTGAGTTGACGTTGAAGAAGCCGCCGCCGTTGGTGCCCAGCTGCTTGATCGCGATTTGCGAAGCGGCCGGGCCCATCGGGAGCAGTTGTTGCGTCACGGCAGCACCGTCGCCATCAACCGTGGCCTGCAATAGATTCGCAGGCACATACGCGCTGAAGTTTTGCACCACACCCTGCGACACAAGAATGAGCGCCAGCACAAGCGAGAGCGGCAGCAGGATGTAGACCGTGGTACGGGTGAGATCCACCCAGAAGTTGCCGATGCTACCCCCCAGCCCCCTAAAGGGGGTGCTCGCTCCCTCCCCCTTTAGGGAGGGGGGCGTGCGCAGGCCGCGAATGAGCGCAGCCAACGTCGCCATGCCGGCCGCTGCCGAAACGAAGTTCTGCACGGCCAGGCCGAGCATCTGTGACAGGTAGCTCATGGTGGCTTCGCCGCCGTAGCCCTGCCAGTTGGTGTTGGTGGCGAAGCTGATTGCCGTGTTGAACGACGAATCGGGCGTCACTGCGGGGAAGGCTTGCGGGTTGAGCGGCAGCGCACCTTGCAAGCGCTGCACCAGGTAGACGAACAGAAAGCCGACAACCTGAAAAAGCATCATGGCGACGGCATAGACCTTCCAGTCCATTTCGTCGTCTCGATGGGTGCCGAGCACGCGGTAGATGCCGCGCTCGACCGGGCCGAGCCAATTGACCTTGCCGTCGAAGACGTTGGCCATATATGTGCCCAGCGGCCTGGCCAGCGCGATCAGCACGATCATATACAGCGCGATCTGAATGATTCCTTCGATCGTCATCAAAACTTCTCCGGCTTGAGCAGGGCGGCGAAGAGGTAGATCATGAGCGCGAGCGTCACGACCGCGCCGATGAGATAGAGCACATTCACGGCTTGCGCTCCTGGGGAGTCTGGGTGGCGTCGTTGCCCATCATGCGGCCAAACGCGCCGATGAGGCCAAACGACAAGGCGAAGAAGACAGCCGCGACGGCTAGGTACAGAAGATCACTGAGGATGTCCACTGAGTTACGCTCCTTGAATCAGGAGGAGCGTAGGACACAAGCCCGCAAAGAGGGCGTAAAGGTCAGTCGCGTGGACGTAAGGGAAGTGTAAAGATCGCGTAAGGAAAGACGACGGCCCTCCACGTGAAGGGGGAAGGCACCTGGAGGGCCGTCATCGTCACCGCTGCCAATACGCGTCCGAAGGACGGTGGCGCGCGATAACCGGTGCATAAGCCGCCGGCTGATCCCGACGGACGATGATGATGCGGGTGAGTGCGACGCGCTTGCCAACGCCTGCGCCGGCGTGCTCGCCGCGCACTGCGCACAGCATGCGCTCCAGCGTCTCTTCCAGCATCCCTCGCATAGATTGGTTGAATCGGTCGAGCATGTCTGTTGCCTCCACTTCATTCATGCGGACTTGCCTATCGAACACGACAGTCAGGATAAGCGCAACCACACGCCCCCGCTGGATGTTAACGAGACGATCACATCCACTCGCGGAACCGCCCCTGTTCCGCGAATTGCATACGGGCAACAACATTCACATGACGCTGAGTTGACGAACCTTTAAGGTCTCTCACCACTCTGCGAAAGACCTAAGCAAAAATCGTGCCGACAAGGCCTTGTCTTGTCCGCAACGCCCTTTGGCCGCGCCGCTCGAAACCTACGCTGCGCGCAAACGGTCACACATGCAATTCTCGCAACATTGGCGCATCGTTAGCGCAGCGATAGCAAGATCACTGCCGCAAAAATCAGCCCGCCGCCAGCAATTTGCAGCGCATCCAACGGTTGTGCAAGAAACACCGCGCCAAATAGCGCCGTGCTCATCAATTCGCTGGTGCTGATGATCGAAGCTTGCGACGCACCGATGCGCGCTACGCCGGCCAGAAAGAACAGGATCGGTAGCGCAGCCGAGAGTGCGGCCAGAACCAAGACCGCGACCCACGCTTCGCCCGTCGCAGGCAAGCTCAATTGGCTTGTACCCAGGCCGAACAGCGCGCACAGCAACCCGGCCGAGAGTGTGATCACACCGCTCGACAATTGCGGCGGCACGCCCACTTGCGCCTTTGCGCCGATGATGATGTAGGCCGAGTAGATCAGCGCGCACGCGATGCCGAGCGCGACGCCGAGAGCATCATTTGCAGCTTGGGGCGCGCCGAGCGTCAGCAATGTCCCAACCGATGTCAGCCCCAGCGCAATCAGCTTGACCCGCGTGAGTGGTTCCTTGAGAAACAGCCGCGCCAACACAGTCACGATGGCAGGATAGGTGTAGAGCAGGATGCTGGTGGTGGCAACGGGGATGCGCAGCGACGATGTCAGATAAGCCGATGACTGGCCGATGTAGAGCGCGCCCATCAACATAAATGCGCCGAGCTGTGCCGGCATCAGCTTCAATGGTGCGACGCCGCGCGGCAACATGACCAACCAGATCAACGCGGAGGCAATCGAAAAGCGCAGCGCCAGGGCCGTGATGAGGTTGACGCCCTGTGCATTGACCAAACGGAACAGGATGGGCAGCGTCGCGAACAACACGCCCGAGACAAATGCCAGGACGATGCCGGTCAGGCGGCGATTCATGCGACGCCTACGCTCTGGGCTCTACACCGCCGCCACATAGCTGCGCAACAAGGAGGCGCGGTGATCTTTCTCGTCTTCGCTGGCGGTCAGCACATGCAGCGCGCCGTAATCCTGGATGGCCAGCGAGGCCGATACCGTGCCGGTGATGGCGGCGCGCACCGGGTCGCCATGCTTCACCAGCTCGGCCATGAAGCCGCCGCAGAATGTGTCGCCCGCGCCAGTCACATCCAGGGCACGCACCGGCAACGCGGGCACATGCCAGAACTGGCCGGTGTTGCGTTCGTGCACCAGCGCACCCTCGGAGCCGAGCTTGATCACGACGATGCTCGGCCCGCGCGCGGCGAACCATTCGGCGCACTGCCGGGCGTCCATCTCGGCCGGCTCGTCACGAAAGAGGCTCTCCACTTCCTGGTCACTGGGCATGAACACGTCAATGTGGCCAAGCATGTCCTCGATGTAAGGCAAGAGTGCCGGCTGCATGGCGCGCTCGCCGGGGTCGGCGCTGACGACCTGCACGCCGTGCTGGCGCGCGGCTTCGGGCAAATAGCGCTGTGTGCGGATGCTGATGGGGGCGATGTGCAAACCGATGATGGAAGTGGGAAGTAGGCTGTGGGCTGTTGAGAGTTGCGATCCACTTTCTGCCCACGCCCCACCGCCCACGGCCCACTGCGCAAAGTACTGCGCCAAGTCCTCCGGCGTCACCGCCAACGGTTCGTAGTGATGCGGGTCGTCCTGGCCGGGCGTGGAGTGCACATAGTCGCGCAGGGCTTCTGGCAACTCCGCGCCCACGCGCCGGAAGTGCGCGGCCGGGTCGGTGTCCACACGCGTGTCGTTGTCGAGGTAGGCGTAGAAGGTGCGATGATCCTGCGGGCCGGGCACTTTGCGGATGCCGCGTGTGTCAAAGCCATAGTCGCGCAGGTCATCCAGCCAGCCGAGCGGATAGCCATCGCCGATGCGGGACAGGATGGCGACATCATCCAGCCACGCCTTTGCGCCCGCGGCGGCATACAAAGCATTGCCGCCCATCTCCATCAGGCGCACGTCGCCCTGAGCCGTGATGACGTAGTCGGTGCGAAGCCCGCCGCAACAAACAAGTGTGGAGTGTGGAGTGTCGAGCGCCGAGTGAGTCATGCGTGCATCAAGATTGCAACTCCGAACTCACAACTCGTCACTCGCAACTCACTTTGCGAGTGCTACCAATTCGCGCACCCGGTTCACATCCCATTCGACCGGGACACCGTTTTGAGCCGGAATGCCGCGACGGATAAACGCGGCGTGCACGATGAAATGATTGGCGCGGTTGACGAAGAACTTCATCGCCTGCATAGACACGCCGCCGCCAAGCACCAGCGGCACGTTGAGCTTGAGCGGCAGGACTTCGTCGAACATGCGGATGGACTGCTCCGGCGTGCGGCCAGTCAAAATCAAGCCGTCGGCCCGGCCGAAGTCCACCGCTTGGCGGCACATCTCCGGCAATGGCACGTGCGCTACCGGCTCGCCCAGGCGGTCATACACATCGGCCATGATCTTGATGTGCTCGGCGTTGAGGTGGTGGCGCGTGCGGATGGCCTCATACGCGCAACCGGTGAGGATGCCTTCCGCCTTGACCATCGCGCCGACATAGACCTTGATGCGCACGAATTGCGCGCCAATCGCGTTCGCGATCTCCAGCGGCTCCTTGGCCCCGTGCTGCATCAGGCACACGCCCAGCGATGCATCTGGGAACGCGCGCCGCAGCTCCTTGCCCACCGCCGTCATATGCGACACGGTGTGCTCGGCAATGTGTGGGGCGAGCGGCGTGTCGCTCACGTCCTGAAAATAAAAGCCGCGCACACCGCCATCGTAGGCGATCTGCGCGTGCAACAAGGCGTGTTCGATGATCTTGTTGAGCGGATAAAAGTCGGGCCGGAACGATTCTCGAGACGGCAACAAATGCAGGGCGGCAATAATGCGGGGGAGCTTCGCGGAGTCGGTTGTCATAGTCATCCCGTATGTTCAGATTCACCCTCGCGGGCGAGTCGCAATTGTAGCGGCTGGCGCGAAAAAGGGCGCAGCACTGCCACGCCCATGATGATGCTCACGGCGGATTGCCAAATCCGCCACGCGTTGCAGGATCCGGCGATCCCGCAAGCGCTAAGCAGCATCCTCAATGCGCCGGCACGATTTGCGCACAATCAGCTCAACCGGGATGGATTCCCGCACGGGTTCTATCAGTTGACCATCAATCGCATTCAGGAGTAACTGCGCCCCGCGCTGGCCCGATTCGAACAGCGACTGGCGCACGGTCGTCAATTCCAGATAGCCAGCCACGTCCAGATCGTCATAGCCGATGACCGACACATCATCTGGCACGCGCAGGCCGGCGTCGCGCGCTGCTTCCATCACCCCAATGGCCTGTGTGTCGCTGGCGGCAAACACAGCCGTGGGCGGGTCGGGCAATGCGAATAACTCCAGGGCGCAGCGGTGGGCTTCGGCGCGGCTGTGGCGGCCGTGCTTCAAATAGTCATCGCGCAGTTCGATGCCCGCCACCTCCAGCGCCTGCTGATAGCCTTTGAAGCGATACAAGCTGGCCGCAGTGGCGCTGAACACATCGTCGAGCACGTCAGACACATAGGCGATCTTGCGGTGGCCGAGTTCGATCAGATGCCCGGTAGCGATGCGGCCCCCCAGCACGCTGTCCTCCATGACCGATGGCAGTTCGGTGTGATGCGTGTCCACCAGCACGACCGGGACGCCAGAGGTCTTGAACGCCTGAGCCTGGGTGTCGTTGGGGGTCAACGTCACCACGATCACGCCATCGGCCCGGTCGGGTCGCGGCACCTCGGCCAGATACTTGTCGCGCTTCTGCACCGACTCCACGTTGAAGACGATCATGTCGTAACGGCTGTCGGCGAAGACGCTGTCTATGCCGCGCAGCCGCTCAACGAACGAGGGGCGGGTGAAGAAGGGGACGATGACGGCGACGGTAAACGTCTTGCCCAGCGACAAACGGCGCGCGGTAGGGTTGGGCACATAGTTCAGCTCGGCCACGGCCTGCATGACCGTCTGCCGTGCGCGTTCGCTGACCAGGCCGCTGTTGTTCAGCACTCGGCTGACTGTGGCGACGCCCACTCCTGCACGTTTGGCGACATCTCGGATTGTTGCTGGCATATTGAAGTTGGGTCGGACGGGCTGAAACCGATTTCATCATATGAACCGCATGGGCGATGTCAACTGCTCCGCACAACAGTTGAGCAGTTTAAGAGAGCGTCTTGAGATCGCCAAAGCCAAGCACCTCGAGCGTCCCCGATCCCGTTTCACGTTCCGTGCAACGGAACGGGGATCACGGGAGAGGCGGCCTTGAAGTTGTGTAAGAAGCTGGAGCTTCACTGGCCGCCGAAGTCGAGAGGGCGCGGTTTCAGCCATGACGCCGCGTTTCTCGACTTCATCCTGCGTCCAGCAAGCTGGACTTGGATTTCGCTCGAAATGCTTACTGTCTCTTCTCAAGACGCTCTCTAAGCGAACTTGCGCGGCGCTGGCGCAGCCGAGAGCGCATCCAGAATTGCCCATTCGTCCGTGTCCAATTGCCACCCCAGCGCGCCGAGGGCTTCGTCCACGTGGCTCGGCAAATCCGGGCCGAGGATCACAGCGTTGACGTCGGGCTGATCGAGAAGCCAGCGCAGTGCCACTTGCGCCGGCGTCTTGCCGCGTGCCGCGCCAATCTCAATCAGGCAGTGCACCACGGCGTCGGCCTGCTCGGTCATGGCCTGCTCAAACTGGCCCGCATGCGGTTCGCCATCCGACCACGGCGTGCCCGGAGGCACGGGCTGACCGCGCCGGAAGCGGCCCGTCAACAGACCCACGGCCAGGGGGCTGTAGGTCGTGATGCCCAAGCCGTATTCGCGGCAGACCGGCAGCAGCTCCGGCTCCAGCTCCCAACGGTTGAGCAAGCTGTACTGATTTTGGATCGAGACGAACGCGTTCAAGTTGCGCACGTCGCTGCACCATAGCGCCTGCACCACCTGCCATGCGGCAAAGTTGCAGCAGCCGATGTAGCGCACCTTGCCCTGCCGCACCAGGTCGTCCAGCGCGCGCAACGTCTCCTCAATTGGCGTTGTCTCGTCAGGCGTGTGGAGCAGATACAGGTCAATGTGATCGGTCCCCAAGCGCCGCAGGCTGCGCTCGCACTCGCGCAGGATGTGATAACGCGACAGGCCGGTGTCGTTCGGGCCTGGGTCATCCTTGACCTGCGCGCACACCTTGGTCGCCAACACGACATCGTCGCGTTTGCCGCGCAGCGCCTTGGCCAGCATTTCTTCGCTGCGGCCGTAGCTGTAGTAGTTGGCCGTGTCTATGAAGTTGATGCCAGCGTCGAGCGCTCGGTGCATGGTGCGGATGCAGGCGTCTTCATCGTAGTCGGCCTTGAACAACGAGGCACGAAATGCTGCCCCGAGGCATAGCCGCGAGACCTTGAGGCCGCTCTTGCCGAGGGCGTTGTATTCCATCACCATCAGCTCCAGCCGCTCGCGCCCTTCACACTCCACACGGCACCCGTGGTGTAGGTGTTGCGCTCGGACGTCAGCAACTCGATCACTTCGGCCACTTCCTCGGCGTCGGAGTAGCGGCCGATGGGCGTGCCCGGGTTATCAAGATGCTCTTTGCTGAAACGCGGCACCACCATCTGCGTCAGCGCCCGGCCCGGTTCGACGCCGTTCACGAACACGTTCTGCTTGGGATAGGCGTTGCCCAGCGCCATCACCAGCGACCACACCGCGCCTTTGCTCACGCCATACGGCACGTTGTGCGTCGCGCCCAGCCGCGCCCCGCTGGTGATGGTGACGCAGCGGCCCCACCCACCCTTTAGCATATGCGGGATGGCCGCCTGATGGCAGTAAAACGCGCCGTAAACATTGACGCGCATGATGCGGTCGAAATAGTCTGCCGTCATCTCCAGGAACGGTGTCTCTTTGCCGAAGATGCCGGCGCAGCACACCAGGATGTCGAGCCGCCCAAACGCATCAACGGATTGAGACACCATCTCGCGCACGTGCAGCTCATTGCTCACGTCGGTTTGCACAAACAGCACGCGCTGGCCGAGTGACTCGATCTTCGCAATCGTTTCAGATGCTTCTGCTTCGTCTAAGTCAGCGATCACGATGTCGCGGCCTTCCTCAGCCAGGCGGATGGCGGTTGCGCCGCCGATGCCGCGCGCCCCGCCGGTGACAATGGCGAGCCGGCGTTCTTTGGGTGCTGCAAAACGGAGAGTAGGCATGATGACGATTTACGATGTCTGATTGCCGATTTGCGATTGACTACGACCGCACGTCAAGCACGTTGATGCCAAGTTCCTTGGCCGTCGCGTGAAACAGCGCGCTGACCTGCGGCAACTCCTCGGTCGTGTTGCCTTCGGCGATGACCGGGTATTCAGGCGACAGCGACTCCATGCGCGCGAACAGCGTCTTGAAGTCCACCAGGCCTTTGCCGGGGCAGCCTTGATCTACCCGCACATTCAAGTGGTTCACCGGCCACGCGTCCTTAGCATGGCAACTGATGATGTGATGGCCGAGTGTGTCGAAGTCGCGGTGGATGGCTGTGGTCGAGTCGTAGACGGTCTTGAGGGTCAGCCAATTGGCCGCGTCGTAGTCGCTGCGCACCCAGGGCGAGCTCACCTCATCGAGCACCGCGCGCGTCACCTCGGCGCTCTCCAGCGTCACGGTTTGCGCGCCCTCCAGGCTCAGATACACGCCGACAGCCTCTGCTGCCGGCGCACACTCCTTCAACGTCTTCACCAGTTGCGCCCTTGCCTGCGCCGTCCAGTTGTAGGGATGCGGCCACCATGAGGCCGCGTGCACGCCGGCGCTATCGGGATACATCGAGCCGGGGCCGGTGTCTATGCCACGCGCACCCAGCCAGCCCGCCAACTGCAACGCGGCCTGAATCGTCTTCACCGATTCGCGGCGCACGCCTTCGTCGGGCGCGACCATGTTCTGCCAGAAGCCGGTGGCCTGATACATCTGCACGCCCTCGCCGGCCAGCACATCACGGGCGCGCTGGGCCATGTGGCGCGGCGTCTCGCGGGGATCATTGGCGCGGAAGCGGGTGAAGATGCCGCTGAACCCCAATGCCCGCACCTGGCGGCACATCTCGGGCGTGAGGTCGTTCATGTCTGCGGGCAAGAAGCACCCGCTCATTCCAAAACGCATATGTGTAGAGAAACCTCGCGGGTCTACGCACGAATCGTGCTGGTCAGAGGCCATGACATAGACCCGCGAGGTTTAGACAGCAATCAGTTGAGATCGAAATGCGGTCGCAGCGCGCCGGGTTCGATCTCGTCCTGTGGCCGTTGGTAGCGGTTGTCGGTCGAGAGGCGCATGCGATCCACCGTAAGGTTCGGTAGGGCCTTGTGGATGGTGTAGCTATGGAAGAACAGCGCATCACCAGCCCGATAGTCGGTCGTGTGCCATTCCGGCTCCTGTGGCTTGGCCAGCTCGTCGGGATACACGCCCCGCCCGCCGACAGCGCCCTCGAAGCGCGCGGTGTGCTCGATGAAACCGCGCTGGTGCGAGCTTGGCCAAACGGCCAACCCGCCCAGCTCGATCGGCACATCGCCCAGCGGCATCCAGCACGAATACGTTTCAACTGCACCACGGATGTAGAAGTGATCCTGATGTGGCGGCGTGGTCGCCTCGACGAAGTTAGGAAAGGTCATGCGCCCGATGCGGCGCGGGTGCACCAGCGGCGTCTCACAATCCAGCAACCTGGCCGCGACCGCCATCAGCGCCGGATGCTCAGGCAGCGCATGGAAGTCGGGCATCTTGAGCACCTTGCGATACACCGCCATGTAGTCGGGCTTGCCTTCCATCGTCGGCTGCACACCGCCGCGCAAGCTGCCGTCCATCAAATCGTGATTGCGGTCGTCTATCCAGCCGGCCTCGCGCTGGAGTTCAAGCACTTGCCGGCGGACATTCAGCACCACATCAGCGGGCGCTACGCCGCGAAAGAATAGATAGCCGCGCTCGGCCATCTCGGCCCGCAGGGCAGCCGCATCGGCGCTGGCGTCGGATTCGACAAAGGGGATAAGGGTGTCACTCATAGTTGTGCTGCTAAACAGCGCGGGGATTCTAGGTGAGCTACGGTGTGGCGCAACTGTAAGGGGTTGCATTTCTAAAAGGGGATGCGCCGTGCGATTGGAAATCGCGGCTATAGGGCTTTCAGCCAAGCGTCGGCCTGCGCCGACGCAGGTATTGTCCGCGAAGGCGGACAATCAGCCGAAGGCTCCACAGGCGCGGTTTTCAACCGCTTGCCCTTTCGGCGGAATGCACCCCGTAAGCCCCGCCTCATGCGGCTGCGCTACACTCACCGCCTATGAAGTTCATCCGCTCGTTGAGCGATTGGGTGATCGAGACGCCGCTGCTGGCCTGGTCGGTATTCATCGGCTGCATGGGCGCTTTTCTCATCGGCACGGTGGGCTGGTATGGCAGCTTCTTCGGCGAGGTGAATGCCCCGCTATGGAGCTATCCGTTCATCCCCGATTGCCCGCTGGCGGCTGGCCTGTTCGGCGTGGCCGTGCTGCTCATGCACTACAAGCGCGGCAGCAACCTGCTTAATCAACTGGCGGCCGTGTTCTGCATCAAATACGGGGTGTGGACGATGAGCTTCTGGGCGCTGTATTGGTCGCGCACCGGCGACGTCGAATTCAGCAGCCTGTTCAGCGGGCCGGTCATGTTCGTCGCCCATCTCGGGCTGTTCATCATGGGCTTGCTTTTGCTGCAATACGTCCGGCCCAGCGTGCGCGATTCGCTCATCGTGCTGGGCTGGTTTGTGCTGAGCGACATCGTGGATTACGGGCCGATTGCCGTCGGTCGGATCGGCGGCTATGGCTATTACCCGCCGCTGCCGTGGGTGAACGGCGACCCGGTCGCGCTGACGCCAGCCATGATGTGGAACGCCATCGTCATGACATGGCTGGTTTCCGGCGGGTTGCTGGTGCGGGCACTGATGCACCGCAGCCGGGAATCCAAACAACCCATGACCGCGCGGGCATAGCGCGACGCGCATCGGCCGACAGAGTTAGCGGGTTTGCCATGCAATTAACTGATGTTACGCACTTTGCAGAACATATCTCGCAAAGAACGCCAAGTGCGCCAAGTTTCTTTGCGAACTTGGCGACCTTCGCGAGAGGTTCTGCGTAGCGTGAACAGTTAACCTGGATACCACACGACCCGTGGATCGCTGGCGTCGCGCTGGTAGTCCCAGGCCGAATCAATCAGCCGGGCCAGGTCGTAACGCGGCCGCCAACCGAGCAGGAACTTGGCTTTGGTGTTGTCGAGCCAGGTCGAATGAAATTCGGTCTTCACCGGCACGGCCGCCAACCCGCGCGTGCGTAACAGATGCACCGCGACCGCCTCATAGTTCACCGGCTCGTCCATGCAGATGTTGAACGTGTGCTGGTGCGCTTTGGGATGATCAAGCGCGCACATGATCGCCTCGACCAAATCGTCCACGTGCACGAAGTTGCGCTGCACTGGTTTGCCGTCGGGGTCGAGCATGAGCGGGATGGACTGCGAGTGCACATACATGTCGGCTGCGTCCGGCCCAACCAGATCGCGCCAGCGCGGCCCACCGAACACGTCCTCGCCAAACGATAGCGTGTATTTGAAATCATCCTGAGCCATGATCCACGGCGCGCGCAGGCAGCAGCCGTTCAGGTTGTATTGCACGTAATACTGCTCCAGCATCACCTCTTCCAGCACCTTCGATAGCGCATAGCAGCCGGCGTAGGCGGTGTGGCGTTGCGTCTCGGTCACGGGGATGGGATGCGGGTAGACGAAGTGGCCCATGGCCGCGTCGCCGCCGATCAGGATGAACTGCTTAAACGTCCGCGACGCGCGGCATGCCTCCAGCAGCCAGAACATGCCCTTGACCGCGACGTCCATGATGTCGCTGGGCGTCTCTTTGCACGTCGCCAGGTGCAACACGTGCGTCACGCCCTCCATGGCGCGGGCCACGTCGCCAGCGTCGGCCATGCTGCCGCGGATGACCTCCAGGCGCGGCTGCGGGTCGAGCACACGGTTGTGGCACAGCCCACGGGCGACCCAATCCTCGAAGCGCGGCTCGGCCAGGAAGCGAGTGATGAAGGCGCGGCCGACTTTGCCAGTCGCACCGGTGATGAGGAGGCGGTTCATGGTCTTATTTCACAAACCGATACCCCCGCCCCGGCACGGTGAGAATGTGCTTGGGCGCGGCGGCATCCGGCTCGATCTTCTCACGCAGGCGGCGCACCAGTTGGGCCAGGCTGTCGTCGCGGATGCCGCGCTGCAACACCTTGTCCTCCGGCCACACCGCGCGGATGATGTCGTCTTTCTCGCACACCTCGCCCGCGCGCGATTGCACATACGTCAGCAGCAGGTTTTCTTTGGCCGTTAGTTGGGTCGTGTCGAACGACGCCGCGCGGCCGCGCATTAGCAAGGCATGACCGGCCAGGCCCGAGTGCTTGATCTCGTCGTCACTCGGTTGGTCGGCCCAGAATTCGTCCACGCGCTGCTTCACCGCCGGATGTCGCGCCAGCGTGTCGAGGTCGAGCGCGCAGCCGGCGGCATATGCCTCGGCGCAGGCCTTGAGCAACGACGGGTAGCCGCGTGAAATGGCGATGAGTTGGGCGGCAACCTCGTCGCCCCAAACTGCGCCCTGCCGCTGTGCGTAGCGCGCCACGTTCCAGCGCGCATCGGCCTCGCTCAGCGGGCCGACCCAGATCGTGTTGGCATACAGCAGTTCGGCCATCTCCGAGTGCGCATCCAGTGAGTGGCGGGTAGCAATGACGTAGGTCAAGGCGTATTTGTGGGCGTCGCGCAGCGAACGCAGGTTGTTGAACAGCGCCCGGTCGGCATCCTTGACCACATCGTCGAAGCGGTCGAGCAACAGCGTCAGCTTCTTCCCACCCTCGACTTGCTGCGAAATTGAAACATCCAGCGCCTCGTAGTCGTCTACGGACGTAGATGCAGGCGATCCAATTGCCCGCCCGATCAGCCGGAACAAAGCTGCCGTCGTGCGTTCGTTCAGGCGATTGCAATCCACCAGGGCGAAGCGGTGGCTGGCAGGAGCGCCGGCGCGCTGGGCGCAGTGGGCCACGAAGCCCATGACGTTGCTCTTGCCCGCGCCGCTCAGGCCGAGCAATGAGACGCTTTCGCCCGCCTGAGTTGCGCGCAGGATGCGTTGGACTTCAGCGTCGCGGTAGGTGGCGGGGTAATCGTCCCAGGTGGACATGGGTTTCGGTTGCAAGTTGCAAGTTGCAGATTGGAGATTGGAGATTGCAGATTGGAGATTGGAGATTGGAGATTGCCGAATGGGCGTTGGCGATTCTATACTTCACTTAGAAATTCAGCATTCAACTATGACGCGGCGCGCGAGGATTGCCCTGTTGCTCAGTGGCGCAGTGATTGCACTGCTGTCCATCGCCCTGTTGGTGATGTCAAACGCCCCGCGCGCCGGTCGCATCGTAGATCAGACGCGCATTCCGCCAACCGTGTTTGCATCGCCATAAGGGGGACCGAGCGATGGACGCCAAACGCTTTTTCAACGCACTTGCTTTTATTGGACTGATGCTCGTGCTGGCCGCGTGTGCATCCGCGCCTTCTTCCGCGCCGGCCGAACCTGCTGCACCTGCTGCACCCGCTGCCCCGGCACCTGCGGCGACGGAAGCGCCAGCCGCCGCGCAACAGCCCACCGCAGCACCTGCGTCTGAAGCGCCAGCCGAAGCACCAGATGCGGAGGCCCCGGCACAACCCGCTGCCACCTCATCCGACCGCACACCGGTCGAGCCGACGTCGGTCAGCGCCGGTAGCCAGCCCGTGCCGGCACAGCCAGCATTCAGCGCAACGCCCCTTCCAACGATTGCGCCAACTGTGACGGCCGCGCCCGCGCCAACCGAAAGCGCATTGCAAGTCGCTACCCCTGTCGTCACAATTCCAACGACTGCCGCGCCTACATCTACGGCCACGTCTATCCCGGCCAGCCCGACGCCACCGCCACAACCCACAGCTACAGCGTTGCCGGAGCCAACGCCCATCACCGTTGTCCAAGTGATCACCCAGGAGGCGCGCATCGTCGAGCTGGAATGGCCGCCGCAGATGCGCCTGGGTGAATCGGATCTGGTGCGGCTGGCACTGATCCCATCGGCCGAGGGCTACACTGTGACGACCGAATTTCAAGGCAACCAGACCGTCACGCAGTCCGTGCCGATTGAGCGCCCCGTGGGCTACGACCTCAATTTGATCGGGCGGCTGGACGGCGTTGGCTTTGCCATCGCGCCCGAAGCCGAACAACGCACCAGCCTGCCGGCGGGTGTGCCGGTCACGCTGCGCTGGACGATCAGCCCACAGCAATCCGGCCAACAGCGGTTGTCGGTGTTGCTCAAGCTGCTGTGGACGCCCATCGCCGGTTCTCCCGCCTCGACCGCACCGCGCGAGGCACAGATTTATTCGCGCGGGCTGGACGTGCAGGTCGGCTCGATCATGGGCATGACGCCGGCACAAGCCAGCGCCATCGGGTTGATGGGCTTGGCCTTGGGCGGCGGGTTGAGCGCACTGGCATTGGCCATCGGGCGTGGCCGCCGCACCGCCGCTGCGGAGGCGATCACCGCCGCCAAGCCCAACGCCGCACTCGCCATCGAGCCGTTGCCCGGCATTCACGTGTCCGACGACGAGCAACAGTTGCTGCGCACGCTGTTCCGCAAATACAGCCGGGTGTCCATCGAGCGCGAGTTTCGCTCCGGCTATTCTGGCGCGCGCACGCTGTTGTGCCTGCCCATCCGCGCCGACGGCCGGGCCGACGCCTACACCATCGCCAAGATGGGCGAGCGCCGCGCCATCCAGCACGAGTTCGAGAACTACGAGGCCTTCGTCAAGGACACTCTGCCGCCGGTGACGGCGCGCATCCAGGAGCCGCCGGTCACGCTCACGCCGGTCGGCATCTCATCGCAGGCCGTGCTGCGCTACACCTTCATCGGCGAGCAAGGCAAGATGCCGGTCAGCCTGCGCGAATCGTTCCTGGCCGACCCGAATCCGGCGCTGGTGCGCAAGTTGTTCGAGACGTTTGGCCCGAACTGGTGGCTGCAACGCTCACCCTACAGCTTCCGCCTGTCGCAGGAATATGACCGCCTGTTGCCGGCCCACCTTGTCGTTGAGCTATTCGAGTCGAATACGCGCGCGGCGGTCACACTCAAAGGCGACACGCCACCGGCCGAACTGGATGTGAACGTGGGCGATGTGGTGACGCTGCGTGACTTCCCTGTCATCGAACAGCGGCCCGACGGCATGAGCTACTCGCTCACCGGCCAGTCTGCTCCAGGGCAGCCACCGTTGCGCATCCGTCTGCTCAGCCCGGTCGAGCCGCGCAAGCCCGGCATATATCGCGTCGTGGGCAACCGCGAGACGCTGTTGCGCGGCTATGTGGCCGGGCTTGATCTATTGGGCCAACCCGACCCGCTGCGCAAGCTGGCTGAGACCGAACACCGCAGCATCGCCGGCACGCAATCGCCCATACACGGCGACCTGAATTTGGAGAACGTGTTGGTGGGGCCGGGCGGCTTTGTGTGGCTGATTGATTTCGCACACACACGCGAGGGCCACCCGCTGTTTGACTTCGCACACCTGGAGGCCGAGATCATCACCCAGGTCATCGCGCCGCAAACATCTGCGCCCGACTATCTTGCGATGTTGCAGGCGTTGGATGCGCAAACGCCGGACGGCCACACGCCGCAGGCGCTCATCGCCTCGGTGCGGGAGGTGGCGTGGCGGTGTTTGTTCAATGCCATGCAGAAGCGCGAGTACTGGCTGGCGCTCTACATGGCCTGCCTCGGCGCGCTCAAGTTCACCAACCTAAACGCGCATCAGCGTCACCTGCTTTATCTCACCGCGGCGCACGTGGCGCAGAAGTTTTAGGTGGATTGCGACCCGCTCAACTTCTCGATCACCTCGGTCGGCAGCGAGTGCTCGACCAATGTGCCGCCCAGTTTCTCTAGTTCGGCCACGACGACGGGCTGCTCGTCCGGCTTGACCAGCGTGATGAGCGCCGAGTGACCCGCATCGAGGCTATCGCCTACTTGATGCAGGGCTGCATCCGGGAAACCCGAATCGGACATAAAGCGCTCGGCGGCATATTTCGTCTCGCCGCCTGCCGTGACGCCAGCCACCGGGCCAAGCATGCCGGCGAAGTTGTAGACCAGCCACGTCACGCCTTGCGCCACCGACCCGGCCACATCGCTGACGAGTTCGCGCCTGTCTTTGGTCTCGCTGAACTCGATCTGGCCCTGCGCGTTCTTCTTCACCACGGCGATGTTGCCCAGCTTGATCGTATCGAGCTTGGCATCGAGTTCGGTGATGGCTTGCTTCACGCTGTCGGCTTTGTCTGCGCCATCGAACGTGCAGATGATCAGTTGGAGGGATGTGGTCATGGTCAGTCCGTTGTATTTGTCGTAGGGGCGAGGCATTCGCTCAAACGTCTTGCCAAATGGGTTTTAGCAGTGAATGCCTCACCCATACTATTCTAGTGGCAGGCATAGCGTAAAAACGCTGCCCTGCCCCACTGTGCTTTGCACAGTGATTTCACCGGCATGCGCGCGGGCGATTGCTTGCGCGATGGCAAGGCCGAGGCCGGAGCCCCCGCTCTCGCGGGCGCGGGCCTGATCGGCGCGATAGAACCGCTCGAAGACCTGCGGCACGTGCTCGGGCGCGATGCCGATGCCGGTGTCGCGCACGGCGATGCACGCCTGGCTATGCTCGCGCCATTCGCTAACGTCCACATGGCCGCCGGCGGGCGTGTATCGCAGCGCGTTGTCCACCAAATTGTTCAGCACACGTTGCAACTTGAGTTTGTCGCCCTGAACGACTAGCGGCTCCGCAACAGATGGCGGCATGAGCGTGATGCCCTTGTCGTCGGCGATGACCTGCATGCGCTCGCACACCTGCGCCGCCAGTTGCCCCACGTCCACCGGGGCATGCGTCAAGGCTGTGTTCGATGACGCGCGCGAGAGCGCAAGCAAATCTTCAACCAGCACGCTCATCTCATCCACCGCCGCCTCAAGCTCGATCAATGATTCGCGGTATTCGCTGGCGCTGCGGTCGCGGCTGAGCGCGACCGAGATTTCACCCTTGAGCACGGTCAACGGCGAACGCAACTCGTGCGAGGCGTCGGCGGTGAACTGGCGCTCGCGACCCATCGCGGTTTGCACCCGTTCCAGCAGGCCATCGAACGTGCGCGCCAGCCGGCCCACCTCGTCTTCGGTCAACTGCTGGCTCACGCGGCGCGAGAGGTCGGTGTCGCCCATGATGGTCTCGACATCGCGCCGCACCTGCTCCATCGGCGCAAGCGCCCGGCCAGCCAGAAACCAGCCGCCCAGCGCCGCCAGGAACAGCGAAACAGGGATCACCGCCGCCAGCAACGCCCGCACCTGACTCAGCGTGTTCAACTCGTCAGCCATGCGCTGGGCCACTTGCACCACCGCCACGCGCTCACCGTTCACCCGCACCGGCGCGGTGTAGATGCGGTAGTCGTTCGTGCCCAGCCGCACACTTTCGAAGCGAGCGGCACCACTCGCCGCCTCATTCAATGCGCCCTGGGTAAGGGGCACACCATCGGGGAAGAGCGCGTCGCGTTTGAGCGTGCTGCCGTCCAGCGCCAGCAGCCGCGCTGGCGCGAGGCTGAGCAGGTTGAGTTGCGAGAGCAAGTCGGCGTCGGCTGCAGCCGGTTCATCGGGCGGCGCGACGGATAGCTCGGCCGCGCGCCGCAACGTCTCGTCCACGTTCTGCGTCAAGACGCGCTCCAAGCCGACGTAGAGCAAGCCGCTTACAAACAGGATGACCAGCGCAAACACCGCGAGGAACCACAGCGTCAATCGAAGGCGAATGGAGCGAAGCACGAGCATGATTCACAACCCTGTTGGAAAGCGTCTTGACAAGAGAAACAAGCACTTCGAGCGGCGTCCAAGGCCATGAAATGGCCGAAGGACGAAGTCGAGTAGCGCGAGGCCGCAGCCAAATCACCGCCCCTTCGACGCCACTCCGGGTGCTAGGCATCTGTTGTTCTCAAGACACCCCGCTAAGGGTCTGCTGACAACATGTAGCCCACGCCGCGAACGGTGTGCACCAGCGGCAACTCGCCATTGCCATCTATCTTGCGCCGCAGGTAACCAGCATACACATCCACCACGTTCGACGCACCGTCGTAATCGAACGACCACACCGCCTGCAAAATCTGCGTGCGGCCCAGCGGCCGGCCGGCGTTGCGCATCAGGTATTCGAGCAACTGGTATTCGCGCGCACTGAGTTCGATCACGCGGTCACCGCGCCGGGCAATGCGCGTCGCGGTGTCCAGCGCCAGATCGCCCACTTGCAAAACGTTGCTGTTGACGGCCATCGGCGCGCGGCGCGAGAGGGCGCGCAACCGGGCCAGCAATTCAGGAAAGGCAAACGGCTTGACCAGGTAATCGTCCGCGCCGCTGTCGAGGCCCTTCACGCGGTCGTCGAGCGCGTCCATGGCCGTGAGCATGAGCACCGGCGCGCGCACACCGCGCGTGCGCAGTTCGCGGCACACGGCGAAGCCATCGCGCTTGGGCATCATCACGTCGAGCACAATCAGGTCGAATTCCGCGTCGGAGCCAACCGTCGCGAAGTCAATCGCCGCCTGGCCGTCGCCCACCTGCTCCACCATGTAGCCCTCCTCGCGCAAACCTTTCACGATGAAGTTGGCGATGCGCTTGTCGTCCTCAGCTACCAGCACTCGCATGATCGAAATTGTAGGCCGTCAGCAGCAGATTGACAGGCTCCACCTCTCGACTACGGCGCAAGCATTTCGAGCGGAGAAACGCCGCGACTGCGGCGTTTCGTAGTCGAGCCGAAGGTCCCTTTAGGGGGAAGCGCCTCCGCTCGAGGTGCTACTACTTGTTGATTGACCGCTCTCATCGTCAGGGTTTGCCCGACCCACTGCTGCTGCCGCCGCCGCTGCCAGAGTTATCGCTGTCCTCATCGTCCTCTGGTCTGTCGTCATGCTCGTCCGGCTTGGGCGTGTTGGAGGGCGACGGCCCGCTGTTGCTGCCACCTCCACTCCCACCGCTTCGGTCATCCGTAGGTTCAGGTTGTGGTGGTGGCGGCGGGGGTGGCTCCGGCGTCTCGGTCGGATTATCGTCGCCCCCACGATTGCGACCACGATCATCTGTCGCCTCCGCCTCTGCCTCAGGTTCAGGCGTTCGTTCGTCCGGCTTGGGCGTGTTCGACGGCGATGGCCCGCTGTTATCGTCGCCATCAACATTGTCTGTCGCGCTGGGAATAACGGTGAACGCCACAACCGGTTGTGGCGTGTGCGTCGGCGTCAGCGTGGGTGTAGCCGTTGGGCTTGGCAACGCGCTGCGCGTCATGGCTGCGCGCAATGACTCTTCAAACTGCGCCTCGCGCTCGCGCAGCACGGCGCTGGCCGTACTATCCGGCGCATTGATCTGCGCGCCGGCTGTGGCCGTCTCCTGAGCCATGCGGATGGTGACGTCAATGTCACCATTCGATTCGACGCGCAACCGCGACCCAGCCAACGCATCGTTGACCAGAGCGATGGCAACGACGATCACAGCCAGCGCCAGCGCCATGCCCAATCCAATCAAGACCACCGGACGTTTGCCCATGCCCATCACATATCACTTGCGAATCAGCGCCAAATACGCCCGCTCGATTTTCGTCAGCCCAACGATCTTGGTCGCAACCGGGCCAGCATCAGCAGTCGCACGCTTGCGCCGCTGGACGAGCGCAGGTTGACCCGCACCAGCCCGCCGTCGCGCACTTCGGCCAGGCGGTCATCGAACAGGGTCGAATCATCCAGCGTGATCGGCTGACCGTCCACGCTCCATTGCCCACCCATCAGGCGCAGCGCGCCAAAGCGGTTGTCGTCGCCGCTATCGGGCGCGTCCTCGGTCTCGATCTCAACCACGATCTTCGCGCCGTTTTGTATCACGAAAGCAACTTTAACGAATGCGCCGACGATCAGCGCGCCGTTCTGCTGCTTAAACTCGGCACCAGTCTGGGCCAGATACGTCTCGCCGCCGATGCGCCATTCGCCGACGAAGCCGCTGCCCGGCATGGCCTCAACAAAGCCAAAGACGCGGCTGGCTTCACCGTTGACGCCCAGGCAATCATCCTCACCCTCGTCCTTGATCTTATCGGCCACGCGCGCCGCACCATCGAGGTGGTAATGCACCTCGACGCATTGGCCGGTGAGCAGCGTGCCGCTCAACAGCGTGCTGTTCGTCACCGAGAACGTGGTGCTGGCGATGACCCATGTGCCCACGACGGCCGGCGGCGCGGGGCGTGCTTCGATGCGGCCATACAGCTTGGCCCGCTCGTCATCATCTTCGACCGCGCGCTTGCGCTCGATGCGCGTGGCGATGAGCGAGCCGGTGTTTGCGCGGTTGAAGTGCACCTCCACCAGGGCACCGACGACGAACGGCCCATCCTCAAGCGTGGTCGAAGGGGTGACGGTATAGGACAACCCGCCGATCTGCCAGATGCCAATCAAGCCGCTGGCCGGCAACGCCTGGATCACGCCGAGCGCCTCGTTGTCGTCACCTGCGCCGGAGCAATCGTGCAGCGACTTGCTGGTGATACGCAACGCGTTGAGCTGCGTCGTCGCCGTGATCCACTTGACTTCGGCGCAAATGCCCACGACTAGCGCGCCATGATCCTGGCGAAAAGTCGTCGTGCCGCTGATGGCCTGATAGGTCTGGTTGCCAATCTGCCACGGGCCGATCAGCGTGTTGCTGGGCGGGCGCGAGACGACCAAGCCATAGGTCTCAACCTCGTTGGCGTTGTTGCCGCCGCAGTCGTCGTCGCTCTTGATGCGCAACGCGATGCGGTTGCTGCCCTGCAAGGTGTATTTCACTTCGGCACAGCCGTTCAAGGCCAATGGCCCGTTCTCCTGGCGGAACTCGGTCACGCCGCTGCTGGCTTGATATGTGTTACTGCCGATGACCCAGTTGCCGAACAGCGTACCGTTGGGCAGGGCCGTGATGATGCCTTTGGCCTCAAGGTCATCGCTGAGCGGCGACGTTTGCGCTTTTGCGACGTGGGGTTGGCCCAATGCCAGTGCTGCCGCGGCTATCGCTCCCACGCTGGCACACACGCTGATAGTGAATATGCGACGAGTCATATTGTTGATGGTCATACATCCTCCAAAACGCACGGATGGACGCAAGTGTATTTCCTCTGGCGATTCGGATTCATGAACCCGTGATGAGAACGTTCTCATCCAAACGCGGCAGTTGTGAAGCCACGACGCCTGACGATAATCGCCGAGCCATGCCCAATGTGCCTGTGCAATCACCACCTGTCGCCGAAGTCATTCGCCCCTGGGGCCGCTTCAAGCAATACGCCCACAACCAGCCTGTGACGGTCTCGCTCATGACCATCGAGCCAAACCAGCGGCTCAGCCTGCAATCGCACACCAACCGGGCCGAGCTGTGGATTGTGTTGGATGACGGCGCGGCGGTGCAAGTGGGCGAGGCTATTCTGCATCTGGCAGCGGGTGATGAAGTATGGATTCCCAAGAACACGCAGCACCGCCTGAGCAGCCTTGGCCGGCGCGTGCGTGTGCTGGAGGTGGCGTTCGGCGATTGGCAGCAGGACGACATCGTGCGCTATGCCGACGATTACCAGCGGCCAGCGCGAGGGGAATGAACCATGCGCCCACAGGTCATCGTCGTCGGCAGCTTCGTCATGGCGCTCACCGAGCGCCATGACGAAGC
>Ga0224722_1000270_pt1 | contig 29947 bp, 23 predicted proteins | sample Balambano_FR1_Me_FD_161646 | JGI IMG/M metagenome (GOLD analysis project Ga0224722, IMG submission 161646) | Freshwater sediment microbial communities from Lake Towuti, South Sulawesi, Indonesia - Balambano_FR1_MetaG | ecosystem: Environmental > Aquatic > Freshwater > Lake > Sediment | place... | reverse complement strand
TAGTCCGCGACAATATCATCCACGCTCATCTTGTTGGATAAGAGATTCAACACAAGATTTACGGTGACGCGCGTATTTCGAATACAGGCTCTACCCCCCATCACCTGTGGGTCGAATGTGATCCGATCAAATGCTGGGTGAACTGTTTTCATTCTTCTCTCCACTTCGACAATCTTAATCTCAAGCACGTTTGTTGGCTTTGAAAGCTGCTAGTGATCTCGCCATTCACTATGCTCATGAGCCGCCCCACCACCGCAGCACGCGCAAGGCGCGCAGCGTGTTCCAGCGGCTTGGCCCACCGCTTTTCTCCACCCGGAAGAATTCTTTACCCGAGTAGGTGTATTCCACCGGCCATGTGCCATCGCCACGGCGACGGCTGATGAGCAGGTCAATCGCATCTTGCAGGCGCGGATCGCGCGGCGCATTTGCCCGGGCGAAGTAGCACAACCCGCGGAAGGCGTCGTAGTGCCAGCGATGCGGCCAGGACAGCACTGCAAATTTTGGATGGATGACCTCGCCGGTCTTGTCGGACTTGAAGAGATGATGTTCAAGCAGCAATTCCAACGCATTCGTTTCGGCGGCCAATACGTCATCTCGCAGCGGATGCTTCGGCGTCGCCTCCAGCCAATCGCGCAGGCCTTCGAGTACATTGAACGTGGTGTGGAATGAGCTGTGATGCGGATACGGCTTGCGATGGCGGCGGCAGTTCCACGCGCCGTCGGGCATCGCCTCGGCCAATAAATTTTCGACGATGGCATCTATCCGGGCATCGTCAATGCCAAAGCAGGTCGCGATCTGCAAGTTCATGCCGACGATGCAGCGATCACACTCGGCCAGCTTGCGCATGAAGGCATCATCGCGCCTGGGGCCGAGCAGCGCGTCCAGCATCAGCGCTGCACCTCTTTGCGCAGGTGCGTAGTCGCCAGGGATGCCAATGGCGCACAGCATCAGCAGCGTGTAGGTGGTTGAGGTCCACTTGGGCGCGTAGATGCCGCCGCCCCAACTTCCATCCGGTGCCTGCAACGCCAGCAGCCGCGCGCCCCAGCCCTCTTCAAGCGTGCGCCGTCGCTCGGCTTGCCACCGTTTTGCAGGCGCGCCTTGCAGGTCGCGCATCGTCTGCCAGCAGATGGCCGCGTCGCCGTCCATTAGCCATGCGAGAATGTCGTCACTGCCGATTGATCGGATGGTTGGTTGCCTTGTCACATCATGAGAAATCACATCCCCGACTTCTACGAAGTCGGGGATGTGAATCGGCATCCGTTTATCCGCTTTGCATCCGTTGACGCCGGAGCCTCACCCTTTCACGCTGCCCGCCGTCAACCCTTCGACCAGGAAGCGCTGGGCGAAGATATACATGATCACGACCGGGATGGACATGATCAGCGAAGCCGCCATCAACAGGCCGTAGGGGTAGATGTCGGCAAAGACCAGCTTCTGCAGGCCGACCGGCAACGTGATCAACTTCTCGCTGGTCAGGAAGATGAACGCATACAGGAACTCGTTCCACGAGTTGGTGAACGCGATCAGCGTGATGGCCAGCAGCGCCGGCATGGCCAACGGCAGTGTGATTCTGAAAAAGGCCGTCAGCCGGTTCGCACCGTCAATCATGGCCGCCTCTTCCAGGTCTTCCGGGATGCCGCGGTAGTAGCCCAACATCACCCACGTCGCGAACGGCATCAGGAACGTGGGATACGTCAGGATCAACGCCATGTGGGTGTTGATCGCGCCTAGCCCAGTCAGGATGCGATACATGGGGATGAACAGCAGCGAGGCCGGCAGCAGATACGTGATCAGCAGCACGGTCGTCATCGCCGCCGCGCCGCGGAACTTCAGTCGCGCCAGCGCGTAGCCACCCAACGCGGCGAACAGCACCGACAGCGCCGTCGTGATCAACGCCACCGTGACCGTGTTGCGGAACCACAGGGTGTAATCGGTCTGCGTCAGCAGGTAATTGAACTGCTCGAGCGTCCACGGCTGCGGCCAGAACAGCGACACGCGCTGTTGAATCTGCGTATCACTCTTGAAGGCCGTCGTTAATACGAAGTAGAACGGGAAGAGCACAAAGAAGACAAACGGCAACAGCAGAAGCAACCGGCCGGCTTTGCCCAGGCGTTCGCGCGATAGGGCGTTCAGCCAGCGCGTGGCGAACGTGGCCAGCCAGTAGATCACCGTGGCGGCAACCGCTATCGCCACTAGGGCCAGCAACACTTGCACCAGCGACGACACGATGCTCTGTGGCGGCGAGACCACCGCGATCAGAAGAAGTGGCACCAGCCCGGCAATCAGCATCCACGGCGTCGCGCCGGTGGTGAGCACCGCAGCAAAGCGCGCCAGCAATAACAGCGCCACACAGATCACTGCGGTAATGGCGAGGCTGATCAGCAGGCCCGCAGCGCCCACACCCGCCAGGGTCGTCAAGATAGCCACGGCCAAAAACAGTGCAGCGATGAGCCACGGCGCGAGCCTGCTCACGTTTTGCAAAAAGCCACTCCCCTTCGTGTTCGGCGCGGTGCGGTCCACGCCCTGGCGCATGAAGCGCGAGAGCAGGATGATGAAGATGGCCAGGAACGGGGCGGTCGCCAGCGACACGGCTGCGCCGGGGCCATAGCGGTTCTGCAATAGCGCCCGCTCGTAAGCCAGGATCGAATACACGCGCGTCTCGCCGCCGGGGCCGCCGCCGGTCATCAGATAGATGATGCCAAACGTGTTAAACGTAGTGATGGTTGACAGCAGAACGGCCACCGCAATCACATACTTCAACCCCGGCAGCGTGATGTTGAAGAAGCGCTGCACGGGGTTGGCGCCGTCCACCTCTGCCGCCTCATACAGCTCTTTGTCAATAGACTTCATGCCTGCCAGCAGCAATAGCGTGAAGAACGGAATGCCCTTCCAAATATTGACCGCGATCACGCTCCACAGCGCCAGGCCAGATTCGGACAGCCAGCCGATGTCGCGGTTGATCAGCCCCAGGCTGCGCAGGAGCGGGTTGAGCGTGCCGAAGATCGGATCGTAAATGCCGCGCCACGTCAGCGCTGTGACGACTTCGGGCACGATCCACGGCAGCAGCATGATGCCGGACAGCACGTTGCGGAAGGGCAGCTTGCTGTTGAGCAACAGCGCAATCGTCATGCCTACGACCAACTTCATCGCCACCGACACGACGGTAAACCGGACCGTGTTGCCGATTGAGCCGGTGAACTGCGTGTCGCTGAGCAGTCGCGCGTAGTTGGCCAGGCCGACAAACACGTCTTGTCGGGCAATGTTGCGGGTGGTGAAGCTCAACAGCACGGCGTTGACGAACGGCCACAAGATCAGCCCGCCCATCAGGATCACCATCGGCGCCATGAACAGCACGGCGATCTTCCAGTCTTTGCCGAACCACCGTTCAAGCCGTCGCTCCAAACTGAGTGATCGAGGTTGCGCCAGACGTGACGGCGCGGTCATCTGTTGAGCCATATCTGCCTCCGCACCCCTCCCCAACCCCTCCCCTAAAGGGGAGGGGCAAGGGGTGGGGTATGACTAACTCTGCGGCAGCCCCTTCTCTTCGAAGATCACGACGCCCTTATCGGTCGCATCCTTGACCGCCTCTTCCGTCGTCATCTTGCCGGTGATGATGTTCGACATCATCTCGCTCAAGAAGCCGGTGGCGAACCAGGCGTCAATGGCCGCGTTAGCCTTCGCCGGGTAGGCAAACCCGGTGTAGTCGCTCGGGTTGGTCATGATCGTCTGCAGATTCGGGAAGTTCGGGTCAGCCGCCAGCAGTTCCGGCGTCCAACCGTTCTTGTAGGCCGGCATCACCAAGCCGCCGCCGAGGATGGACAACGGCGTGAAGACTGCCGGGTCCATGAAATGCATGATGATCTGCTTGGCCGCATCTGCCTGCTTGGCCCCACGCATGATGGTGTACCACTGATTGCCGCCTGCGCCGAGCGTAAGTTCTCCATCATTCGTCGTGGGGAAGTTCTGCCACGAGATGTTCTTGAACAGGTCGGGCTGATCCTTCTTGGCCGCCGCATACACGCTGGGCGCGTTGGGCGTAATGCCAATCTTGCCAGCCAGGAACGCCTCGTTGTTGCTCGGGTCAGTCCAGCTCTCCACACCGGGCGGGAGAATGTCCTTGAATTCCGGCTTCATGTAGATGTCGGCCAGCCACTGCACGCCGGCGATCGTTTCGGGCGAGTTGAACGTGATCTTCTCGCCGGCCTCATCCACGGCGCGGCCGCCAAATGCCTGGAAGACAACAGTAATCAAGCCATGGCCGTCGCCGGACTTGTTGACGGTCATGCCCCAACCAAAGCGTTCCTTCGATGGATCGGATATCTTGATCGCCGCATCAAGGCGCTCTTGCAAGGTGCCGAACTTGGCCAGATCCACGCCGGCTTCGTCTGTCCAATCCTTGCGGACATACCAGCCGCCGATGTTCGAGCTTTGGGGCACGGCCCACCACTTGCCGTCGTGAACGGCGTTGCGCTCGGCCGTGGTCGGCACATAGTCGCCATACTTCGAGACGAGCTCTTCCAACAGCGCGGTGTGATCTTCGGTCAACTCCTGGTCATACATCTGCGAGATGCTTTGACCATGGTAGGTCAGGTCTGGCGGGTTGCCGGCTTGCACGGCCGCCTGCATCTTGGCCATGAAGTCGCCGAACAGCTCGGGGTTCACCGTAGAGACGTCGGGCGTGAAGCCGATGCTGGTGATGAATTCCTCCGTCTGCTTCTTATATTCGTCCTCCAGCGCCTTGAAGTATTCCTGGCGATGGAGCACTTGCACAGTGCCGCCGGCTGCGGCCGCAGGCGCCTCGGTGGGTGCGGGCGCTTCTGTCGCGGCTGGCGCTTCGGTGGCAGCAGGAGCCTCAGTTGCCGCCGGCGCTTCGGCGGCAGGGGCTTCTGTTGCCGCAGGCGCTGCTGGCGCTGCCGGAGCAGCGGGTGCGCACGCAGCGATCAATGCGCCGGTACCGGCCAAGGCCGACATGCGCAGCAACTGTCGTCTTGAGAGTTTGGTCTCTTTCTTCATGCGTCCTATATCCTCCTGGATGATCTAACGAGTTTTGTAGGGCCTAAACCTGAAACGTATGCTTGAGAAGCATGATGTCGTGATGTGATGGTACACACTCGCAGCAGCCGATCACCTCCTCTTCATCTGGTAGGACTCCATTCGGTTTCACTCTGTTTCAGCCGGATGGGGCAAAAAGAAACCACGAAGACAAACGATCAAAGTCGGCGCAGGCGTCTCCGTGGCTCTCAATGCGGTGCTAGTTTAGTGCAACTTCCGCCCGATGACCAATAGGCCGCCGCCACTGGCCGTGTCGGACGCGTCGTAATACGCCCGCAGCTTGGGCAGCAGCCGGTCGTGCACCACCTTGGCCATGGCCGGCTGGTAGCCCAGCGGGCGCAGCTTGGGCGAGGCCAGCACGTTGAACAGCGATCGCCCACCGATGCCGTATTCGCGGTTCATGCGGTCCCACTGTTGCTCGGCCTCCGGCGCGACGTAGTAGTGCGCGCCGATCAACTGCAACCCGACCGCCGCCAGCAACACCCGCCACTCGTCGGCGGTGTGATAGTGATGATGCGCGAACAGCTTGTCCACGCCACGCGCGTAGTTCTCGGCCGCCTCTTTGGTCGGCGCGGTCTTCACGCCGTCCAGAAGGCTGCGGAACTGGTCGCTCGGCACGGTCAGCGCCAGCAAGCCGTCCTTGCGCAGCACGCGCGCCAGCTCCGGCAGCACGTTCTGCGGGTCGGGGATGTGCTCGATGACCGAATTGCTATACACCGAGCCGAACGCGCCGGCCGCGTAGGGCAAATGATGGCCATCGGCGAACTGCACGCCCCGAAAATACACGCCGCCGTCGCGTGCCGCGGGCAGTTCGCCTTTGGCGATGTCGCAGCCGTAGATGCCGGGCTGCTTGCCAAACACCGCTTCGGTGAACAGCCCGTCGCCGCAGCCGAAGTCGAGCATCGGCGCGGGAAAATCCACACTGCTCAGCGCTTTCGCTTCAATCGCGCGCCACAACGCCACCGGTGGGGCGAACCAGTAACGCTGCAAAAAGTCGGAGAGGTAATCCTTGTCGCGATGAATGGTCAAGATGTCGGGCATTTCGGCGATTATATGGACGGGACCTCGCGTGAATCACAACCCCAGCCGGCCGCTTGACATACACTACGGTGCACGATGGCCACGCTCACGGCTTCAAGCCGGGCGCAACTGCGCGACAACCTAAGCAAGTATTTCAGCGCGGACGAACTGGACACGCTGTGCGTTGACATGGGCGAGGACTACGACGTGGTGCCGGGGCGCGGCCAGGGCGAGTTGGTGCGGGCCAGGGAAATCATCGCCTATTTCGAGGGTCGCGGGCGCATCGAAGAATTGATTGGGCTGTGCGCCAATCAACGGCCCGACGTGGATTGGCAGGCATTGCTGGCCCCAGCGCCACCGGTCGCCGCGACCGGACCGGTCAATAGCGTCTCAGAGCCGCGCCCACACAATCGTACAGGATTGCCAATCGGCGGCATTGTGCTGGTGCTATTGCTGTGTGTCAGTGCTGCGGTCGTGGTCACTATCATCTCCAATCAAAGAACGCCAAGTCCGGCAGCCAACGCGCCTGGCGCCACAACTGCTGCTGACAGCGTGGGCGGCGCTGGTAGTCCTACAAAGAGTCCACCTGCGCCGCACGCGACAGCTCAAGCACTTGCCACACCAGCAGGTGCGCTCGATGCTATCGTGCCACCGTCCACGCCGGCGGCCCCAACGGCCCAACCAGAGCCCACAGCCACGCCGGATCCACCGAGTGCGCTCAACGTCAGCAACAGCGTCGGCAGGTCCAGGCGACCGCGAATGGTAGTTGACGGTCGTGGAGTGCTGCATCTGTTTTGGATTGACAATACGTTGCGGCGTGCGCAAGGTGAAGATGTCTTGCATCGCAGGCGATCACCCGATGGTCCATGGTCGGCAGCACAGAACCTCAGCAACGACTTCGAGACTGTGTCATCGCTCGAACTAGTGGCGATAAATGACCCTTCGGGCCATGCCTGCATATTCCTGAGGGGTCAACTTAAAGCCAGCGCATCGAACACACAAGAACCGTATGGACTCTATATGCGATGTCTGATCGAGGACGTTTGGTCTGATCCCACACTCCTCGCCGAGGGTGTGTCGTCTATCATGGTGCCGGCCTTCGCACCCGACGGCAGCGTTCAGGTCTTGCAGGCCTATGCCGCTAACTATGGCCCTAACTTTAGCGGTGTTGATCTCACAGACGGCTTTGGATATTGCCCCGCACAAGTATTCCACATAGATCAGGAGAACGGCTACCACGTTGCCTGGGTGCAATCGGAAGCACCTGGACCATACAGCGTCCGCTATCGCTACTCCGTCGATGCAGGCAAGACGTGGGGGCCGGAGGTCAAGCTCAGCAACGCCGCCAGCGTTCCCGATGGGTTGTTTTTGCGAAGCGTGTTCGACCGGCAGGGGCGCCTGCACTTGATGTGGGGTGGCAACAACGGCGACGCGTTCCTTCGCGTGTGGGCGAAGCAAACTGGCTGGGGCGACACCGTGCCGGTGGGTCAATACGGAATTCATCAGATCGCAGATGTAGCCATAGACAAGCGCGACCTCCTTCATACCGTCGAAAATAATGCGTTCGGCCAGCTCTTGTATTTTCAACAGCTGAAAGGGGAAAGTTGGGGCGTGCGTGGAGTTGGTCCGGCAAGCGGATCGAATCTCGACGGGAGTGCCATCGCCCTGGACGCACAAGACGGCAGACACATCGCGTGGGAACGCGACCAAGACATTTTCTACGCTTACATCCCAGTAGGGCAGTAATGCGCTGCCAAATACTCTGATAGCGACATGATCTTTCTTAAGCTCGGCGGCTCCCTCATCACCGACAAGACGCGCGACAACACCCCACGCCTGGACGTGATCCACCGCCTGGCAAAAGAGATTAGCGATTGGAGATTGGAGATGGCACGCGCCCAATCTCCAATCTCCAATTACCAATTACTACTCGGCCACGGCAGCGGGTCGTTCGGCCACGCGGCGGCCAAGAAATACGGCACGCGCGCCGGCGTGCATGACGCACATGGCTGGTGCGGCTTCGCCGAAGTCAGCGTCGCTGCCGCGCGGCTGAACCGCATCGTGGCCGACGCGCTGCACGAAGCCGGCGTGCCAGTTATCAGTTTCTGCCCGTCGGCCAGCGCCCGCTGCGAAGATGGCAAACTGATCTATCTCGACGCGCAGCCCATCCGCAACGCCCTTGACCGTGGCTTGATCCCATTGGTCATGGGCGATGTGGCCTTCGACAGCGTGCGTGGTGGCACCATCGTCTCGACCGAAGAAGTGTTCGCCTACCTAACGAATCAGTTGCCCGTGACTCACGTGCTGCTGGCCGGCGAGACGGAGGGTGTCTACAAGAATTTTGAACCACGAAGGCACGAAGACACGAAGACACAGATGGAAAAAGCCTTCGCGCCTTCGCGTCTTCGTGGTGAAATCTTGCCCCGCATTACGCCGCTGAACTGGGACGAGATTCGCAGTGGTGTAGGCGGCAGTCGCGGGGCCGATGTGACCGGCGGCATGGCCAGCAAGGTGCAGGACATGTTGCACCTGGTGCAGCGCCGGCCGACCCTGACGGTGCGCATCTTCAGCGGACTGGTCGAGGGCAATGTCGAGCGGGCGTTGGGCAGTGAGCCCCTCGGCACCGAGATCGCCGCAACCGACGACGCGCGGTGGGTTGGGCCAATGTCAGTCTGAATTCGTGAACTTGAACCTTGCCCGCCCCACCCGAATCACATCGCCATCCTTTAGCGTGACGCGCGTGACGCGTTTGTCGTTTACGAACGTGCCGTTGCGGCTGAGGTTGTCTTCCACCCACCACGCCTGGTCTTCGGCCCGCCACAACACCTGGGCGTGCCGAGCCGAAGCAAATTCATCCTCCACCCGTACCAGACAATTGGGGTCGCGGCCGATCCAGGCTGCGGATTGAACGGCGTACTCGCGGCCAGCAATATCCCCATCCAGCAATTGGCTGAGGCGCGCCGCTGGTAACGGAGCAGCCGCTGGGGTGGTTGGTTGCCGCACCTCGCGCAACAACACCCACAGCACCACGCCCAAGAACGCATACAGCGCAATCACCAACAGGATGCGCAACCCAAACAACACGATCTCCACACCATATCCTCGCGGCCCCTATTCTCCGCGATTGTGATTGCGGCGTGTTCTCACTTTTTACTTTCAACTTTGCACGGTTTACTGCTGGCTCCAAAAAGCCATCACGCCGTCGGCGATGGGCCGGGGCCGGCCCATGCGCGGCAGCATCGGCACGACGTAGACGCGGGCATGGTCTTCGCCGTGCTCGTCCTGCGTCACCATCGGCAGCACGATCGAGCTGCTGTCGGGCGACCACAGACGGTGGCTGAGGGCGTACTGATCGAAGAACGGCAAAAACTGATTGACGAACAAGTCCACCGGCTCGAATGTGCTGATCAACCGGTGCTCGCCATCGTCAACATCCACGCACCACAGGTTCAGCCGTAAGACGCGCGCCTCGTCGAACTCGGCCTCTTCGTCGTCATCTTCCTGACCGCGGAAGCCGCCGTCGCGCGCTGCCTCCTCCGGATCGGGCATGATGGTGTCCCACAACTGCTCGGCCACGTTGGCCACGGTGAAATACGCGATCGAACGCCCGTTCGGCGACCAGAAGAAGGCTAGCACGATGTCGTCGGTCAGCATCTGCACCTTGCCCGTGGCCGCGTCCAACAGGCGCAGCGGGCCATAATAGGTGCGCACTGGTTCGCTTGGGCTGATGTAGGCCAGTTGATCGCGGGTGGGACTCCAACTGAGCGCGGCCACGCCTTGATGCGCCACGGTCATGCGGTTGCTGTCGGCGCGGCCATCCACCACCAATTGCATCTCGCCGGAGCGATTGACCTGCGCGAAGGCCCAGTAGCGGCCGCTACGCGCGATGCCAGGCGCTTGGAACAAGCCGGGCTTGGCGATGCTGGCGTTGCCGTTGGCGGGGTTGAACGGGTCAATGTACTTGAGCTGCGCGTCGTCGTCGGTGTTCATACCCGTGTGCAGCAGGATGCGCTTGCCGTCGGCGCTCCAATCCCAGAAGCACGGCCGGCCGATGGCCACCAGGCGGTCAAAGTCACCGCTCGTTTCTAGGCCAACGCCGGCTGGCGCGACGCGCAGACCCATCGCATCCTCCTGTGGCCGGCTGGTCAAAAAGCTGACGTGGCGGCTATCCGGCGACCAGTACAGATAGATCGGCGCGTCGGAATCGCTCTCATACACCACGCGCGGCTCGTGCTGCTGGATGAACGCGCGGTCGAGGTCTTCATCTTCGAGTACGAACACCCCCGCCCGTTCGCGGTTGCCGCCCACGGCGGCGATGCGCGCCCCGTTGGGCGACCAGGCTGGAAATTGAAAGAAGCGATCTCCCTGAGTGAGGATGCGGTGCTGGGTGCCGTCGGGGGAAATGGTCTCCACCTCACCGTTCGGGTTGATGAGTGCGATTCGGTTGACGCGTTCGGTCATGGTCTCCACACCAATGCTACCAGTATTACGATCAGGACGCCGAGGAACAGCGTCAGCGGGATGCCCACACGAGGATAGTCGCTGGCAGTGTAGCCGCCCGCACCCATCACGAACACGTTGACCGGGTGGGCAGTGGGCGTGATGAACGTCAGCGAACTGCCCATCGCCACGAACATGGCCATGGCGCGCGGGTCGCTGCCCAGCGCCGCCGCCGCGCTGATGGCGATGGGAGCGAGCACCACCGCCGTCACCTGGCCCGACATCACCTGCGAGAGCGCCATCGTCACCAGCAACAAGCCTGCGCCAACCGCCACCGGCCCAAAGCGCGAGAGCGCGGTCACGATGCCCTGGCCGATGGCGTCGGCCACGCCGGTGTTGATCATGGCCACGCTCACCGGCAACATGCCGGCAATCAGGAACACCGCCCGCCACTCGATGGCACGATACGCCTCGTCCATCGTCAGGCAACCGGCCAGCACCATTACCAACGCACCCAGCATCATCGCCACGGCAATCGGGATGATGCCAATGGCCGCGACGAGCAAGGTAACAGCCAGGATGACCACCGACGCGACGGCGCGCTCTGCGCGGACAGGCACGTCGTCGGCCTGCGGCGGCCGCAACACCAGATAGTCGGAGTCGCCCTGCAACAGCGAAATGGCCTCGCGCGAACCATGCACCAGCATCGAGTCGCCCAGTTGCAACGGCACGGTGGCTTGGTCGGTGCGCCACGAGCGCCCGCCGTGCCACAGGGCCAGCACGTTTGCGCCAAACTTCTCTCGAAAGCGCAATTGCCGCAGCGTCTGACCCACGGCGCGCGAGCGCGGCGCGATCATCACTTCGACCAGCGACACATCGTCGGAGGTGATGTCGCCGCCGAAAGTACCATCGCCGTCAGCCTCGATGATCGCCCCGCGAGCCACAAGTTGCTCGGCCCGTTCGCGCCGTCCGATGAGCAACAACGTGTCGCCTGCGCGGATCACCTCGCTGGGCGCAGGCGCGAGCAGGGTGCGGCCGTCGCGCACCACCGCCATCACGCTCATGCCGTGTTCCTTGCCGATGCCGCTGTTGGCGATGGAGCAATCGGCCAAAGAGGACCCTCGTGGGACGCGCACCCGGTTCAGGCGTTGAAACAATTCATACGATTCGGTGAGTGAATCGCCGTTGGCCATGGTCAGTTTGCCGGGGTCGCGTGAGGGCAACAGCACCCGCCCGAACGTGAGCATGAAGGCGATGCCCGCCAGTGCGACCGGCACGCCGACCGGCGCAAAGTCGAGCAGGCCATAGCCGAGATTGTTGCTGGCCACGAGCGCCGCCGACACGACGATGTTGCCGGTGGTCAGCAGCGTGGCCATGCCGCCCAAGGCTGTGCCGAAGGCCAGAGGCATCATGATCTTGGAGGGCGTCAGGCGGCGGCGCTTGACCGCATCCACCGCGCCGGGCAACAGCACCGCAGCAGCAGCGATGTTGTTCATGAACAGCGATAGCGCCGCGCCGCTGCCCATCACTGCCGCGATCATGCCGCGCTCGCCGCCGCGGCCCATGCGTGAGAGCACTTGGCCGAACGCGCGCGTCACGCCGGTGCGCTGCAACCCCTGGGCCAGGATGAAGATGGCGATGATGGTGATGACGGCCGAGGTGCTGAAGCCGGCGAACACGTCATCGGCCTGCACGAGGCCAGTCAGACCCAGCGCAAGCGCCACGCCAATGGCGACGACATCCGGCCGGACGCGGTTGCTGAGCATGAGCGCAAACGCGACGACGAGGATGATGACAAGCGCCAGCGCCGGCGAGATGAGCAGCGGCATAGGTTGGAAATCGTCATTCCCGCGCAGGCGGGAATCCAGCAACTCGACAGGCTAGATTCCCGCTTTCGCGGGAATGACAGCGTTCACAATTTGCTCTTGACGCGAGTCTATCGAACAAACAACACCCGATCCAGGGCCAGAATCTGGCCGTTGCTGGCGGGGATGATCTCGCCGACGTTGGCGTTGTTGGCCAGCAGTTGCCCATTCCTGGCCACGCGCAACGTGACCGAGCGCACGCCCAGGGTCTTGAATGACCTGCCCTTTGTGCCAACCAGTTGCGCCGGGTCAACCACGCCGGGGATGATGTGGCATTTCAGCAGCTCGGCCAACTGCGCGGGGTTGCGCAGCAAAGCGTTCAACCGCGCGGGCGAGAGATTGGCGAAGGCAGCGTCGGTCGGCGCGAGGATAGTGTAAGGGCCGGGGCCGGCCAATACGCTCGTCACGCCGGCGGCGTTGGCCGCGGCCAGCAACGTATTAAAGACTTTGTAATTCGCCAACGTCGTCGCAGCGTCCAGCAGAATCGGGCTGGGCTGTGGGGCGATCACCGGCGCGTATTGGCCACAGTTGTCGCCGGACGACGCAGCTTTGACGAAGCCGATGTCGTTGTTGAGCGCGGCGAAGCCGAGCGTCTTGACCAGCGCTTGACGCGGCGGCGTGGTGGCGCGCCAACCGGGCTGGGCAATGGGCAGCACGGTGTAGGTACCGGGTGTGACGGTCGGGCCATAGGTGCTGTCGCCGCCGACAAAGCCGCAGATGAACCAATCGCCGCCGGTGGTCACTTTCCACGAGGCCGTGCCGATGCCCGGCTCGCCCAGGTCGCGCACGCCGTTAGCATTGAAGTCCTCGAAGGCCGAGCCGCGCACCGAACCGAGCGGTGGGCAGTCATTGGCGACCACGAACGTGGCGTAGCTCTCGTTGCGCGCGCCACGAGCAATCACCGTGCCTCTTGTGCCGGGCGTGAGCTTTAGGTCGTTCCAATAGACATACTGCCGGCCCTTGCCGCCGGGCACACTTTCGCCAGCGATCGAGCCGACCAGCCGCGCCGGGGCACCCGGCCCGTTGGGCAGGAGATTGAAGTCAACCGTCGGCGCGGGCAGGCTCAAATCATCTTCGACCGCGAAGATGGACAACCCGACCGGGCAGGCCGACACCTCGACCCAACTGGTGTTGGCCGAGGCTGGGCGTGCGGGGATCAGCGGGATGACTATGCTGGCGGCCAGCGCGACGGACGCGACAAGTTTGAACAAGCGAGTGTGGGACGTGCGATCCATTTTCAAGAAAACCCTCCGTCCGAGTTTTAGCATGCGGTCACACGGCTTGCATGACGTGCAAGCTTAAAACTCATGAACCCTCAGCGACTTTCTTCTCGGCCGCGTCCAGTACGGCCTCGGCCTGCTCTTTAGCCGGCTCATCGCGCTTCTCCAGGTAGATCACTTTGTAGGACTCGGCCGGCGCTAATCCCTTGCCGCTCTCCAACGCCCAGTGCCTGACCATCTTGACGGCATCTTCGCCCACCTGGCTCTTGTGCTGGCGCAACGCCTCTTCCTTCAGGCCAACTGTCTCGCTGATGTCCACCCAGGTGTCGGCGTCATCCGTCCACTGAATCCACACCTCACGCACCTTGTGCGCCTCGCCCAGGTCGGGGTACATCAGCGGCATCGAGGCGACCGGCGCGATGGCGTCCATGGTGGCGATTGCCACGGCGCGATGATCGGGGTGGTTGATATAACCGTTGCCGCTATACATACGCATCGGGTCCATGGCAATCACGACTTCGGGCTTGTGCTTGCGAATCATGGCCACTAGATCCTTGCGCAACTCCAGCGTGGGCATCACCTCGCCGTCGTTGTAGCGCAGGAATTCGACCGCGGCGATGCCGCAGACATCGGCCGCGGCCTGTTGTTCCTTCTCGCGCAATTCGGCGATGGTCACGCGGTTGTATTGCGGGTCGTGCGTGCCGCCGTTGCCGCTGGTGACGAGCACATACACCACGCGCGAGCCATGCTTGGCCCACTTGGCGCACGTGCCGGCGCAGCCAAATTCAATGTCATCTGGATGTGCAACGATGACCATGGCGGACTTGGGGATAAACTCGGTGTTCATGGCTGGCGCGAGATTCTACATCTCGGTCTGGCATGATTGAGGGGACGGGAATCGAGATTGCAGATTGCAGATTGCAGATTGCAGATTGCAAGTTGCAAGTTGAGGGAGGAAATGCAGACATGAATGCAAAGATGTTTTCGCGCGCAGCGGTTGCATCGCTGTGCGCCTGTGGCGCGGTCGCGTTGGTGCTGGCAGCGCCGACTGCGATGGCCGCGCCGCCAGGACAGAGGGCCACCGCCACGCCCAAGCCGCAGACCGCCGCATCGGCCAACCGCGCGCTGCGCTTCTTTGGCACAGGCGCGAATGGCATAGACCGGGTGAAGATTCCGCTGGGCAATCCATCAAGGCCAGTCAACGTTGGCAAGGGCGACTTCACCATCGAGTTCTGGATGAAGGCCAACGCCGCAGATAACCGCAAGGGCTACCAGTGCTCACCCGCCAACGACGACTGGATCAACGGCCACATCCTGATTGACCGCGACGTGTATTTCGCCGGCGCGTTTGGGGACTACGGCCTGTCACTCGGCAACGGCCGGCTGGCCTTTGGCGTGAACAATGGCAGCGATGGCACGACGCTGTGCGGCAAGATCAATGTGGCCGATGGCAAGTGGCATCACATCGCCGTGCAGCGCCGGGCGAGCGACGGCCAACTGTGGCTGTTCGTAGACGGCAAGCTGGATGCGCAAGCACAAGGCCCAAGCGGCGACATCAGCTACGACGTGAACCGCAGCACCGAATACCCGAACGACCCGTTCTTGGTGCTGGGCGCAGAGAAGCACGACGCGGGGAGCGAGTATCCGTCGTATCGCGGGTTGTTGGATGAGTTGCGCATCTCGAACGTGTTGCGCTACACGGCCGACTTCAAGCGCCCGGCGGCGCGCTTCGCACCCGACGACAAGACCGTCGCGCTGTATCACTTCGACGAGGCCAGTGGCGATGTGGTCAGCGATTCATCCGGCGCAGCCGGCGGCCCGAGCGACGGCAGACTGGCCATCGGCGGCGCAGCCAAAGGGCCGGCGCGCGTGGCGGATGCGCTGTTTACAACGAGATAAGCCATGAAAGCACGTCTATTGGCGCGCGCCGTGTGCGCACTATTGATCGGCGTCAGCCTGGCGATTTATCTGGGCATCGGCCCGAGCGGCGTCTTGTTCTCGCAGGACCTGACGCCGCGCGCCTATCTGGCGTCGCTGTTCCTGGCCGAAGACACGCCCACGCCGACGGTAACTCTGATGCCGACGTCTACGCCGACGGCAACGCCAACAACGCCGCCACCATCCAGCGGCAATCGCTCCTTGCGCTTCTTCGGGAATGGGGTGAATCAGATTGACCGCGTAGAGATCGCGCTGACCAATGGCAATGCATCACGCCCGGTGAATGTGGGCAACGGCGACTTCACGCTCGAATTCTGGATGAAGGCCAACGCCGCCGACAACAACAATACGCAATGCAGCGCGTCGAATGATTCGTGGATTAACGGCAGCATCATCTTTGACCGGGATGTGTTCTTTGAGGGCGATTACGGCGACTACGGGGTTGCGCTCATGTCGGGCCGGATCGCCTTCGGCGTGTTCAACGGGTCAAGCGGCACGACGCTGTGCGGGTCAATGATTGCTGCCAATGGGCAGTGGCGTCACGTGGCGGTGCAACGCCGCAGCGGCGATGGCCAACTGTGGATCTTCGTGGATGGCCAGCTCGATGGGCAATTGAATGGACCGGACGGACGGATTGACTATCGCGCCGGCCGGAACACCCCTTATCTCAATGACCCGTTCCTGGTCATCGGCGCGGAGAAGCACGACGCCGGTTCGCCCGACCTGAGCTACAACGGCTTTGTGGACGAGGTGCGCCTCTCGACGACGCTGCGCTACGGCGGCAACTTCACTCGGCCTGGCGGCCCATTCACGACTGACGGCAACACCGCCGCGTTGTATCACTTCAACGAAGCCAGCGGCACGACCATCACCGATGCGTCGGGCGCAGCCGGCGGGCCGAGCAACGGCGTGATGAATGTGGGCGGCAATCCAGCCGGGCCTGCCCGCTCAGCCGATGCGCCGTTCTAGTTGCCCTCACCCCTACCCTCTCCCTCTGGGAGAGGGCGTTACTTCGTCACCGTCACCTTCGTCACCCCGCGCGAAACATCGGGGTTGTGGCCGCGCATGACGGACAAGTGCATGGCGAAGAGTTGCCCGGCCACGATGAAGGCCATGCTGCTGAGCAGGCTGGGCATCTCGCCGATGTCGAGCACGGTCAGCTTGGCGTCTGCCAGTTGCAACTGGGCTGCGGCCTGGTGCGTGGCCAGACACAGGATGTCCCCGCCGCGTTGCAACACCCGCTGCATGAACTGCACCGTCGTGTCGAGGGTGGCATCGTGATTGAGCAGCACGGCCACCGGATAGCCCGGCTCGATCATCGCCAGCGGACCGTGCAGAAAGTCGGCCGCGGAGTATGCCTCCGCGCCGATGAAACACGTCTCCTTCAGCTTGAGCGCGATCTCCTCGGCTGCGCCGTAGGTATAGCCGCGACCGATGACGACCACATGCTCCGCATCCAGCCACGGCATGGCCGCGCGCTTCAAGTCCGCATCCAGAGCTAACACTTGCCGCACCACATCGGGCAATTTGCGCAACTGCAATTTCAGTTCAGCGTCGTTGGCCAAATCAGCGGCGAGCAGCGCATACGCCGCGCATTGGCCGGTCACCGTCTTGGTTGCAGCCAGCGCCTGCTCAAGACCCGCATCGAGCAGCAGCACGTGTTCAGCCGCTTTGGTCATGGGCGAGCCAGCGGTGTTGGTGATGGCCAGCGTCACCGCGCCCTGACGCCGGCCTTCTTCGAGCACGGCGATCACGTCGGCCGCAGCGCCGCTTTGCGACACACCGACGACGAGCGCGTTGTTCAAACGCGGCGGCGTGCCATACAGCGTATAGAGCGAGGGCGACGCCTGAGCCGTCGGCATGCGGGCCAAGCCCTCGATCAAATACTTACCGTAGGTCGAGGCGTTGTCGCTGCTGCCTCGCGCGGCCAGCATCGCCAGGGCACATCTGCGGCCGGCGGCGGCCACAGGCTGCAGGGCGACCTCGGCCCTCTCGACCAGGCGCGCAAGCGTCTCGGGCTGCTCAAAAATCTCGGCGCGCATCAAATGCGCAGGTGGCATGTGCGTCTCAGTCATGGAGATGCTCACTAACGCCTCAGCGATTCGAGGCCGTGCTCGGCTCCGGCGCTGCTGCCGGCGTCGGCAACACCCGCTGTCCGGCCAAATCGTCGCGCACGGCTTGCTTCATGGGGATGCCCAGGCGATACGCGGCCGAGCCGACGGCGTGCGAGATGACCGGCCCGGCCAGGACGAGCAATACGATCAGGATAGCCGCCTTGCCCCACGTGCCGGGGATGACCAGCGCAGCCGCGACGGCCAGCAACACGCCGCCAAACGTGGCGACCTTGCCGGTGGCGTGCATGCGGGTATACACATCGGGCAGGCGAAACAGGCCGATGATGCCGATGACCGAAAAGCCAGTGCCGATCAGAACGGCGATGGTGGCGAGGAGATAGACGATGTCTTCCATACTCAAAATATCTGCCGGTTGCCGACGTAGCGCGCCAGGGCGATGACGGCGATGAAGCTGAGCGCGGCGAACCCAAGCGACAAGTCTATATAACGGCCATTATTCTGGAACAGGCCGAGGATGATAAAGATCGCCAGCACCATCGTGCCGATGGCATCGGCCGCGATGATGCGGTCCAGGGAATTTTCGCCGCGCCACACGCGCTGCAACGCCGCCGCGATCAACACGATGTGAATGATCAGCGAGACGATGACGACGATTGAAAAGATTTCTTTCATGGCGGCTCAGACTTGGTGTCTGGGGTGTCAGTGGTGTCGTTGGTGTCATTCGACACTATTGACACCAATGACACTACTCAAAAATCTTCTCCAACATCTCCCGGCGCACGCGCTGCGCCGCCTCTGCGCCCTCGGCACTGGCGACGGCGTCCAGGCAGTGCGTATACATCACGCCGTCATCACCGATCTCGATCACCTGCTCGCCCGGCGTGACGGTGATGGCGTGCGCGCTGAGCGCCAGACCGACCTTGCTGCGCGTGCCTGCGGGAATGGCGATGATGCCCGGCCGGATGGGCAGCTTGGGGTCGAGCACGATGCGCGCCACCTTGATGCCGTTGCGGATGATGTCAATCGCCAGCCACACGACATAGCGGGCCAAGCTGAACAGCGCGGCCGGTGCCTGGCTGAGCGGGAGCGGTTGGCTGCGCGGCTGGATCACCAACGCGATCACAACGCCGATGGCCAGCCCCACGGCCAGGTTCGATACTTCCAGATTGCCCGTGACTGCCAGATACAGCAGCCAACACACGACGATGACGCGTATATATGCCAACATAGTTTCAAATCACCACGGAGGCGCGGAGACCACGGAGAGAAGTCTTTTGCTGCCTTCTTCTTCGCATCCTCAGTGTCCTTCGTGTCTCCGTGTTTACATTATCTGATCGAACTCGTGTTGTCTCCCAGCACGGCTTGCACGTAGGCCTGCGGCTGCAACACCCATGCGCTGGTTGCCTGCGTCAGCCGCAACATCGGCTCGGCCCAGATGCCCAGCACCAGACACAGCGCGATCAACCCAGCCGGCGCCAGCAGGCTATCGCCATACGCCTTGACCTTCTCCTCGGGCGACTTTGGCTCGAACGGCTCCCACCAGATTTTCATGAGCGCGCGGAACACGTAGACCAGGGTGATGATGCTGGACACGCCCAGCAGAAGCAACGGCACCCAATATTGTGCGACGTCGTTCACTGTGCCTGCCTGCGACGCGGCTACGCCGCTCTGGAAGATCAGCAGCTTGCTGATGAAGCCGTTTGTGGGCGGGATGCCGGCCAGCGCCATGCCGCCGATGAAGAACAGAACGCCGGCCAGCGGCGCATACTTGCCCGTGCCGCGAATCACGCTGAACGACGCCGTCTTCACCGGCGCGCGGCTGGCCATGTAGCCGGCCAGCATCAGCATGGTGCTCTTGATGAGCGCGTGGTTAAACGTGAAGAGAATAGCTGCGGCCAGCGAGAGCGGCGTGCCCCACCCGACGCCGACGTAAATAAAGCCGATCTGCGCCAGCGTCGAATAGGCGAACATGCGCTTGGCATTGTGCGTTCCCGCTGCGCCCAGCCCGCCAAAGATGATGCCGACGATGCCGAGCACGATCAACAGCGTGTTGAGCCAGTCCATCTGCGGCACCAGCAGCGTGGTCAAGCGCAGGAAGCCATACACGCCGATCTTGACCACGACCGACGACAGCATGGCCGAGACCGGCGTGGGCGAGGCGGTGTGAAAGTCGGGCTGCCAGAAGTGAAACGGCACGACCGCGCTCTTGATCATGAACGTGACGGCCAGGAACACGATGCCGACTTGCAGCAACGGCTGGTCGGGATTGGCCGCGATGCGCGCCGCCAGGTCGGCCATGTTCAGCGTGCCATAGCTGACGTAGAGGCAGCCGATGCCGAACAGCAGGCAGAACGTGGCGATGCTGCTGATCAGGAAATATTTGTAAGAGGCTTCAGGCCCATATTTGTCGTCGCTGATGGCGGTCAGCACCGTGCCGCTGATCACGATCAGCTCGACCATGACGAACAGGTTGAAGATGTCGCCGGTGAGCATGCCGCCGGCGAGTCCGGTGAGCAGCGTGAGAAAAAGCGGGTAGAACGTGGTGTAGTGCACGGCTTTATCTTTTGCGCCCAGCGCATAGATGAAGCCGAACACGAACACCGTCTGCACCATCAACGCCATGGTGGCCGAGAGCAGGTCGGCGGTGATGCTGATGCCAAACGGCGCGGGCCACGCGCCCATCTGAAACACGACCGGCTGGCCCGTCATGTAGACCGTCCACAGCAGATAGGCCGTGGCCGCGAACGAGGTGAGCATCGTGCCAAAGGCCCAGGCCGCTTGCAGGCGGAAGTTGCGCCGCAGCAGCATGGCGATGGCCGCGCCGGTGAGCGGGATGATGAACGGAAGAATCGCTAAGTGCATTTTGGATTTTCGATTTTGGATTTTCGATTGCTCAGCAATCCAAAATCCAAAATCCGCAATCAAAAATCGTCAATGGGTCAACCCCTTCACCTCGTCGCTGTCGCTGGTGCGGTAGCGCGAGGTGATGACAAACAACAGCGCCAGCACGAACGAGAAGCCGCCCAGGCTGATGACGATGGCTGTCAGGATCAGCGCCTGCGGCAGCGCGTCGCTGCGCTGACCAACGGCGTTGGCATAGGACTCGATCACACCGCTGTATGCGCCGATGGACAGCAGGAACAGATTTACCGCGTTCGAGATGATGACGAAGCCGATGGCTGAGCGGATGACGTTGCGGCGCAGCAACTGATACAGCCCGATGCCGAACAGTGCGCCAATCGCAAGTGCTTGAATGATTTCCATTTCTATTTTGTCCACGAAAGACACGAAGTTCACCAAGTGGTTTTCACCTGAAATACCTTCGTGTGCCTTGGTGTCCTTCGTGGATTTCCTACTCCAGGTCCCGCTCCGGGTGGCCCAGCGTGTCTATGATGAAGATGCTCGAGCCAAGCACGGCCAGACAGATGGCTACCTCGAACAGAAACGACGTGCCGAAATAGAACCCTTTCGGCAGCGGCAGACCCAGCGCTTGGCCGAAGTCGAACGGCGCAAAGAAGGCACCCCCCAGCAGGGCGGGCGCGATCGAGCCGAGCATGACCGTCATGATGCCCGCGCCGATCAGCAGCGAGGGCCGCAGGATCGCCAGGCGCTGCTTGGTCCACTCATAGCCAAAGACCACATACCAGAATGCCACGGCCAGAGCCAACGTGACACCGGCGGTGAAGCCGTCGCCGGGCTGGTCGTGCCCGTAGATCATCTGGACGAAGGCCAGCACCAGCGCTACCGGCAACGCCACATAGGCCATGGCATGCACGAAGGGCGAGGTGCGCAGCCCACCGATGCCGGTGATTGAGCTTGGGAGCTTGGGAGCAAAGGTGAGCAGGAGCGCATCTTGGTCTTCGTCCCCTGCGCTCCCAAGCCCCTCTGCACTCATCTGCTCGCGCTTCTTCATGGCGTAGCGCAGCAGGGTATACACGCCGATGCCAGCCATGCTGAATACGGTGATCTCGATCATCGTGTCGAAGCCACGGAAGTCCACCACGATGGCCCCGACGATGTCTGCCGCGCTGGTGAGTGGCTTGCTGTTCTGTTCGTAATAGGGCGTGACAATGCTCTCGCGCGGGCGGGTGAGGAAGGCATAGGTGCACATGGCGAACACGATCGCGCCGCCCGTCGCCGACAGGATCACATCGCGGGCGAAAGCCGGCCGGCCCTGCGCAGCGTTCAACCGTTCAGCGCGCTCGCGTTGCGCGCGCGGCAGCCGCGAGAGCGCCAGCACCAGCACCACGGTCGAGAGCAGATCCACCACCACCTGCACCAGCGCCACATCGGGCGAGGGTTCGAGCACGATCAGCACGGCCATGGCCAGGCCCGACGAGCCGAGCGCGATGATGGCATACAGGTCGCGCCGGATGATCACCGACACAAGCGACGCCGCCACGATCAGCACCAGACTAAACGCGCGCAGCACATACAGCCCGTTGATCGGCTCATCGAAGATGCGGCTGGCCGACGCCGTGACGATGGTCGTCACCATCTGCGGCAGGCCGCCTAAGATCGCCACCAGCGCAAATAGCGCGGCCAGCATGATCATCAGGTAGTGCCTGATGCGCCCGCCCTGGGTGCGCGTGGCGACGTAGGCCAACCGATCCATGCCGTTCAACACACCTTCATAGATCAGGTTCATGTTCAACGCCGGCACGCCGGGGATGGCGCGAATGGGGCTGCGTAACAGGAACAGGACGACGCCCGACGTGATCGCAACTGCGCTCATGATCAGCGGCAGGTTGATGCCGTGCCACAGATCAAGTGACACTTTGACCGTGTCGCCATACGCGGCAGCGGCGGCCTTGGCCAGGAAGTCGGTCACGATTGGCAGTGGCACGAGCGTGATCAGCAACGACAGCGCGGCCAGAATGGCCGGGCCAAGCAACATGCCGGCAGGCGCTTCGTGGGCATGGATGTGGCCGTGGCCGTCGCTGTCATCATGCGCGTGGTCATGCTCGACATCGCCGTGCTTGTGCTTGTGCGCGTGGGCGTGGGCCGGGCCTTCTTCACGCGCGATGGTCTCGACATCTTCGGGGTCATCCTTGCCAGCGCCCGTCAGAGGCACATCCAGCAGGCGGGCCGGGAAGCCCGCACCCGGCTTGGTGACGAACGTGTCGAGGATGAGCGTGCTGGCCTGAGCCAGCATCAGCGCGCCTGCGGCCACAGCCATCACCGGCAGCGCAATCGCCATCACCTGTTGCAAGCCGGGCACGACCACCGCAGCCAGCAGCGTCTCCTTCGCCAGAAAGCCAAGCAGCGGCGGGATGCCGCCCATGGACAGCGCGGCGATGCCGCCGATGACGAACGACGCGGGCATGGCGCGCCAGATGCCGCCCAGCTTGCGCAGATCGCGCGTGCCCGTCTCGTGATCCACGATGCCGGCGATGAGAAAGAGCGCCGCCTTGTAGAGCGCGTGGGCCAGGATGCCGATCACCAGCGCCTTGAAGGCCTCAGACGCGGGCAGGCCGATCAACATCACCAGCACGCCGAGCTGGCTGATGGTCGAGTAGGCCAACACGGCCTTCAGGTCCACCTGGCGCAAGCCGAGGATCGCGCCGAGGACCATGGTAACGGCACCGGTCGTCACCAGCAACCACATCCACATCTCGGTGCCGCCCAGGCCAGGCTGCATGCGCGCCAGCAGATACACACCTGCCTTGACCATCGTGGCCGAGTGCAGGTAGGTGCTGGCGGGAGTGGGCGCGCTCATGGCCGAGGGCAGCCAGAAATGCAGCGGGGCCTGCGCGCTCTTGGAGAACGCGCCGAAGGCGATCAGGCCGAGCATGACCGGATACCAGGCACTGGTGCGCAGGGCATCGCCGCTCTTCAGGATGGTCGCGATGTCGGTGCTGCCGCTGATGGTCGCGGCGAACAACAGACCGGCCAGCAGGGCAATGCCGCCGCCGCCGGTGATGAACAAGGCTTTGAATGCGCCCTTGCGCGCAGCCTCGTCCTTGGTCTTGTAGGCCACCAGCAGGAACGAGGTGATGCTGGTGCCTTCCCAGAACAGGAACAGGGTGATGACATCGCCCGCCAGCACCAGGCCGAGCATGGCCGTCATGAAGATCAGGATGTAAAAGAAGAAGCGGCTGTCCTCATTCCCCCCTCCCTGAAGGGGAGGGGTGGGGGGTGGGGTTTTTGGTGCAAAGTAATACCCCGCATACACCACCACGATCACACCGATGCCGGTGACGAGCAGCGCGAACAGTTGGCTGAGGCCGTCGAGGGTGAAGGCGAAGCGCATGCCCAACGCGGGCATCCACTCCATGGCCCAGGTGAACTTCTCACCCGCAGCGATGGCAGGCAGTTGAGCCGCAAAGACGGCAAAGGCTATGGCCGGCGCAATGGCCAGCAGCCAGCCCATGAGGCGCGTGGGGATGCGTTGGCCGATGCGCGTGGCTGCAAATAGACCAGCGATGACGGCACCGCTGAAGCAGGCAATGAGTGGGACGATGAGCGTTGGCATGTAGGCGAAGACCCTGAACGTCACGATAGTCTTTAGACGTTCAGGGTCTATTGGGGCGCAAGTGTACCCGCTACGCCGTAGCGCCCTGCTGCCGCGCGCGCGCCTCGCGGAAGACTGTGATCGCCAGCGTTAACACATCCAATTACGCATCCTCCACAACACGCCATCACACCATCAAGTCAGCGCCACATCACAATCACGCTGGCGTGGCGGGTGGTTGGCCCTGACGGCCTTGGCGCGAACGGAACTCCTGGAACACCGTGATGGCCAGCGTCAGCACGGTGATTGGCAGGACGAAGAACGTCATGGCCGTGCTGAACGTGGGGAGCGCGGCATTGCCGGTGGCGCTGAGGATGAGATAGGCCGTGTAGGCCACGTAATACAGCAAGAAGATAGCGCCTTCCCAGCGTGCGATCTTCATCCCGGTAAAGAAGATGGGCAGACAGGCAAGCGCAACAGCGATCATGACAGGTGTGTCAAAGTACTCAATTGACGGAGACACAGGCAATCCTCCCGGAGCGACTATGCCCGACAGGCCAAGTACGGCCAGGATGTTAAAGATGTTGCTGCCGACCACGTTACCCACGGCGATGTCGCGTTCGCCGCGGATTGTGGCCAGAATCGAAGTCGCCACCTCGGGCAACGAGGTGCCGGCGGCGACGATGGTCAGGCCGATCACCACATCATCCACCCCGATGACGCGGGCGATGGCGATCGCGCCATCCACCAACCAGCGTGAGCCGAGCACGAGCAGGATCAGGCCCGCGACGATGAAAACGATATTGAGCAGCACGCCGCTACTGCCTTTGGGCTTTTCGCTATATTCCTTCTCATACTCTTCCTGCACCTGTTTGTTCTTCTCTTTGCGGCTTTGCACAACAAGGAAGACGGTGTAGGAAATGATGCCGGCAAACAATATGACGCCTTCCAAACGGCTGATGATGCCGTCGGCACCAAAGATCATCGTCAAAATTGACACGCCGATCATGATCGGCACATCCAGACGGACGAGTTGCTGCGAGACGATCAGCGGGGCGATGAGCGCCGACGCGCCCAGGATGAACAGCACGTTGAAGATGTTGCTGCCCACCACGTTGCCCACGGCGATGTCGGCGTTGCCGGCCAGCGACGAGGACACGCTCACAGCCATCTCAGGCGCGCTGGTGCCGTAGGCGACGATGGTCAGGCCAATGACCAGGGGCGAGATGCCGATGCCCGCTGCCAGCCGCGACGCGCCCCTGACCAGCAACTCCGCGCCGACGACGAGCAAACCCAAACCAACAACCAACAAGATCAACGTTAATGCGTCCATGCAAACTCCTTTCGATGAAAGCCAAAGAAAAACGAGACCATCATGGTCTCCCCATAATGGTCTCGCCACTTGCACGTGAACGCGCGTACGCTCCGCCGGAGGCGTGAACCTCGTCTTGACGACGGAGCGACCCTTTGCAGGGCAGGCTACTCCCCAATCGCCGGTCTTATATCAGTCCGCTTGGGGCGTGTCAATGGCCGTCCGCCCAAAAAAAACCTGAACTACTTTTCCTTGACGCGCAGGTAATTGAATGCAATCAGTGCTGAGGCGACCACAGCGACGGCAATTGCCGTGAACAACGTATCTTGAGAATTCTTCGATTCAAGGAAGTATCGAACGAATTTGATGGCCAGGATCAACACGATGATCTCGGTTAATTTGTTCTTGAGCTTGGTCAGATCGTCAATGACCAGCCAATCCGGTAGATCAAGTTTGCTGATGAACAGTTCGTACAAGCCAAACGAGATGATCAACAGCACTGTGCCGATTAGGAAGATATCCACCAGTTCGATCAATTGACCCAAAAGATCGGGATCGCGTCCGGCTGTGCCAACAAGGGCTACCAGGAATTGCGCCGTGCTCAACGCACCCCATGCGAATGTGGCAATCGCAGCAACCAGCAGGCATAGCACGGCGATGATGACGACATATTTTGCGGACGACAACGCTTTGATCATGGATGTGCTCCGTATGTGAAAACAAACCAAGGGCCAGGTTCATCAAGAACCCAGCCCAGACTTTACCCGCAATAATTCGATTCACGCCGCCATAGGGGCAGCGAGTGACCGGCGCGCCTGACTTCGGCGCACCAACGCCTTCTCCACCTCACTGTAGATGAAGACAAGGCTACCCAAGGCGACGCACACCAAAAGATCGCTCACCAGCAGGGGCTGCGTGTCCAGGAACGTCTGCAGGAACGGCACATACATGGCCGCCAGTTGCAGCGCCACAACGACGACCGCCAGCGTAAGCAACGTCTTATTGCCAGTCAATCCGGCCTTAAAGAATGAGTCGTTGCCGGAACGGATGCTCATGGCTTGGAACACCTGGCTGAAGGCCAACGTGGTGAACATCATCGTTTGCCATGCGCCGTAGCCGATGCTCCATTCATACACGCCGATGCCCAGCGAGATGACGCCGATGAGGAGACCCATACGGATGACCTGACCGAGCGCACCGCCGCTGAAGATGCCGGCTGTGGCGGAGATGGGCGGACGACGCATCACATTCTTCTCTGCCGGTTCCACGCCCAGGCCAATACCGAGCAAGCCGTCGGTCAGCAGGTTCAGCCACAACAATTGCAACGGCAGCAGTGGCACCACCAGCGCGCCCAGCGGCGACCCTTGCGGCAACAAAATCAGCGCCAACACGGGCGCGAGCATCATCACCAGCACCTTGCCGATGTTGCCGCCGATCGAGAACTTGACAAACTTCTTGATGTTGTCGTAGATCACGCGCCCTTCTTCCACCGCGCTGACGATAGTGGCGAAGTTGTCGTCGCGCAGCACCATCTCGCCCGCCTCCTTGGTCACGTCCGTGCCGGTGATGCCCATGGCCACGCCGATATCCGCCTTCTTCAATGCAGGCGCGTCGTTTACGCCGTCACCGGTCATAGCCGCCACATGCCCTTTGAGTTGCAGCGCTTCCACGATGCGCAACTTGTGCTCGGGCGAGACGCGGGCGAACACCGATACGTGATCAACGATTTGGCTTAACTGGGTGTCATTCATCCGGCTAAGTTCTTGACCGGTGACCACTGCCCCGTCCCCGGATTTGTCGGAGATGCCCAAATCCTTGGCGATGGCCAGTGCAGTGAGCGGATGATCGCCGGTGATCATGATCGGGCGAATGCCGGCAGACTTGCATGTTGCAACGGCTTGTCGCACTTCAGGCCTCGGCGGGTCAATCATGCCGAACAAGCCAACGAGTGTGAGATCACGCTCCAGCGCATCATCGGCCTTGGCCGGCAAGGTCGCCAAGGGCTTGAATGCGACGGCTAAAACGCGCATGCCATCTTTGGCCAATTGCGCATTCGACGCTTCGACGCGTTGACGCATCGCCAGCGTTATCGGCTGTGCGACACCGTTGATCCAAACATGGGTTGAGATGTCGAGCAGCCCATCCACCGAGCCTTTGGTAAAGGATACAAATTGAGAATTGAAAGTTGAAAGTTGAGAAAGAGGTGCACCGCTTTTCAATTCATGCACGGTGGTCATGCGTTTGCGGTCGCTGTCGAACGGCAATTCCGCCACGCGGGGCAGCGCGCCTTCCAACTCACCTTTGCGCAGGTCAAATTGCGCTGCCGCAATGACGAGCGCGGCTTCAGTCGGGTCGCCCAGGGTGTGAAACGAGCCGCCGTCGCCCTCTTGAAGCTGCGCATCGTTGACGAGCGCACCGGCGGATAGCAGCAGCGACATGGCTTTTGCCTGAGCGCGCATCTCGTCGGTCGGCTGTTCGTCGGGGTCGAGCGCAGCGCCGCCACGGCTGGCCTTCTCGCTCAACTGGACGCGATGTTCAGCCATATCCAGCACAGTCACCGTCATGCGGTTCTGCGTCAGCGTGCCGGTCTTGTCGGAGCAGATAATCGTCACCGATCCAAGCGTCTCGACGGCGGGCAGTTTGCGGATGAGCGCGTTGCGTGCCAGCATACGCCGCGCACCCAGCGCCAATGTGATCGTCACCACAGCAGGCAAGCCTTCCGGCACAACAGCCACCGCCACACTCACTGCAACCAGAAACATCTCGGACAACGGCTCACCGCGCAATACGCCGGACAAGGCAACCGCAACGGCGATGATGACACCGGCCAGCGCGAGCACCTTGCCCAAACGGTCAAGGCGCTTTTGCAGCGGCGTCGGCTCATTTTCAACCTTTTGAAGCAAGGTGGCGACCTTGCCCAACTCGGTGCGCATCCCCGTTTCAACGACAACGCCACTACCGCGGCCATAGGTGACGATCGTACCCATGTAGGCCATGTTGCGCCGGTCGCCCAGCGGCACATCCGCTTTCGACAAGGCGTGCGTCTCTTTTTCAACAGCTTCCGATTCGCCAGTGAGCGCAGCCTCTTGTATTTTGAGGTTGGCAGCGTCGGTGAGGCGCAGGTCAGCGGGCACGAGGTTGCCCGCTTCAAGCAGAACCATATCGCCGGCCACCAGATCCTTGGCCGGAATCTCCAGCACCTGCCCATTGCGGCGAACACGCACGTTGGGCACGGCCAGTTTCTTCAACGCAGCCATCGCGCGCTCGGCGCGATATTCTTGAATAAAACCCAGAAGCCCAAACAGGATGACGATGGCGAATATCGCCGTCGCTTCCTGCCACTTTTGCAGAAACAGCGAGATGACACCGGCGGCGATCAGGATCAGTACCATCGTGGCGGTGAACTGCTCCCACAGCAACCGCCAGGGACTGCGCCCGCCGCGTTCGACCAATTCATTGGGTCCGCTGATTTTCAGGCGCTGGGCTGCTGTGTCGCTGCTAATTCCGGTGGCTGCGTTGGTACTCAGACGTTGCAGTGCCTCATCGCTCGAAACGATGTGCCATTGGGTGGCTGCGGTCTGTGCATCCGAGTTGGCCTTCTCTCGTTGTTGCGTCGCTATCGTCATGACCTGTCTTCTCCATGTCACAAGCAATTGCGCGGCTTGAAACAAGAAAGACCAACGCGACTGCTTATTCGCGTTGGTCTTGCAACTGCTTTGTCATTGCAGCCGACCACCGGGAGCCACAGGCTCCGTCATGACGATGGCCGGTCCCTTTCGGGACGGCTACTCCCCAACAGGGGCAAGCTTATATCAGGCCCGATAAATCGTGTCAATGACTATCACCCATTTCTAACGAAGTTCAAATTCGCCGGAACGCGACCGTGATCACACAGCGATAATCGCGCGTCTTGATCGGCATCACATCGCTCACCTACACCTACCCTGGTGCGGCGCAGCCCGCGCTGCGCGACGTCACGCTCACCGTCAATGCCGGTGAGGTCGTTTTGCTCACCGGCCCCAGCGGCAGCGGCAAGAGCACGCTGCTGCGCGCGCTGAACGGCTTGGTGCCGCACTTCAGCGGCGGGCGCATCGGCGGCAGCGTGCGGGTGAATGGGCATGACCCTGTGCACGAAGGCCCGGCTCAGATGTCGCGAGCTGTGGGCATGGTGTTCCAAGATCCCGAGTCGCAATTCGTGGTGGATCAAGTCGAGGACGAGATCGCGTTTGCGCTGGAGAACGCGGCCCTGCCGCGCGACGAGATGCGCCGGCGCGTGGACGCCGTGCTGCACCAGCTTGAGATCGAGCATCTGCGCCAGCGCGTGATTAGCACGCTCAGCGGCGGCGAACAACAGCGCGCCGCCATCGCCTCGGCCTTGGCCTTGCAGCCCCAGGTGCTGGTGCTCGACGAGCCAACCTCGCAACTCGACGACGAGTCGGCCGAGGATGTGCTCAACGCCGTCGCCAAGCTCAATCGTGAACACGGCCTGACGGTCGTCATCAGCGAGCACCGCCTGGAGCGCGTGCTGCCGTTTGCGGGGCGGGTTGTGCGGTTGGAGGGTGGGCAATTCG
>Ga0224722_1000269_pt1 | contig 30065 bp, 31 predicted proteins | sample Balambano_FR1_Me_FD_161646 | JGI IMG/M metagenome (GOLD analysis project Ga0224722, IMG submission 161646) | Freshwater sediment microbial communities from Lake Towuti, South Sulawesi, Indonesia - Balambano_FR1_MetaG | ecosystem: Environmental > Aquatic > Freshwater > Lake > Sediment | place... | reverse complement strand
TGTTTAAAGACACTTCTTCAAAAAGTGTAAAGTCTTTACTCCAGTTTATAATAGACCAGTCTTTTCCGGCGTTCGCAATCAGCACTTTTTGGGTATCCGTAAAAATCCAGATGACGCTTTCTACTCCAAATTCCAACAATTCATTCGTTTTTTCCTGATAATAATTCAACGGATTGGCTACATCTTCTAATGCCGCTTTCGTATCTACTTCAATAACAACTCTAGGGGGTATAGTCAGGTATTTATTTTGTTTGGCGGTATTTTTCAATTGTGTTTTTTCATAAATGGCAATATCGGCTGCCCGCCATGATTTTTTGCTAAATTGTAAGCCCACTTCACTGGAGATAAGCTGATATTGTTGTGTATCCAAGTGTTTGCTCAACCATATAACCAATTCCGTAACCAAAATAGCTTGTAAATAACTGCTGGGCATTATCGCTTCTACTTTTTTTTCACCGCTCAAATAATCTTGATAGCCTTTGTAATAAATGGGCTTACCGTTTACCATTTCATAAATTAAACTTTTAGGAATATTTTGAACTGCTGCCGCCATTCGAGTTATTTTGGTATTTTAATCTGATACGTTTTCCGACCCGGATTGCTCAACTTATCGGCAATCAACCACGGATTAAACACTTTCAGCATCCGATACGTCGTACCCTGTTTCAAAGCAAACGCCGCCAGGTTCGGAATCGGCTCGCTCACTTCCACGATTTTGAAATTCGACATCGGTTGGTAGCCATCCGCTTCCGTCAGGTAAAAACCAAATGCTTCGGGGTTTTTCATCACTTCTTTGATGCCCACAATTCTAAACAAATATTGCGAGGTTTCTTTATTCAAATACAAATCATAAAAATTGCGCGTGCCTTGCTCCCGAATGTCTTGCGCCAGGCGCGTGCCGCCGTAGTTGTACGCCACCGCCGCCAGCGTCCAGGTGCCAAAGCGTTTTTTGTAACTCAGCAGGTATTTGCACGCCGCCTCGGTGGCTTTCTCTACGTGGTAGCGCTCGTCCACTTCGCTCGTCATTTCCAGGTTGTAATGCTCGGCGATCAGGCGCATAAACTGCCAGATACCCCGCGCTCCCGCGCTCGACACGGCATTGCGAAAGCTGCTTTCCGCTACCGCCAGGTATTTGAAGTCATCCGGCACGCCGTTTTCCGCCAGCACTTTTTCCATCAGCGGGAAATATTTGTACATATTTTTCAGGTGCAAAATGGTAGAAGTGTGTTGGTACGTGTTGGTCAGCAACTCACGGTCGAGGCGTTCGCGCACATCAAAATTTTCCATGGGCAGGGCTTCACCGGCAAAGTCAAACGCGCGATTCAAATCCACCGGCTTGATGACCTGCGGCAGCGCAGCGTTGTTGTTAGTTGTATTAGAATGGCTAACCGGCGCAGCTTCCGTCGGCTTGGAATAATACGACGCGAAAAAAATGATCGTCAGGAACGAAGCTAAGAGTAAGCTGTACGTTTGGAGTGCCTTTTGCATGGTCGCCTTTTTTCAATGTGCTAATGTGCCAATTTGCTGATTTGCCAATCCATTCGGCACATCAACATCTCCGCATTTCGACTTCAAAGATAAGGCGAATTGCGGATAAGAAGTAGTTGAAAACGGCTATTTGTTAATTGTTCTTTGGACACGTCTAACCCCAGTAATAATTAACAAATAACACCCTTTACAATTTTCTCGGTCGTTTAAAAATCGGCACCGTAGAACATGGTTCGCCGTACATGATGCTCTGCGCGTAAGGCTGCAATTTGCGCGTCAACTCCACATAGGCAGACGGCGGCACGGGCAGGTCGCTACACCCTTTGATGACGATGCGTTGACCGTCGTATTTCGCGGCATCCAGCTCTGACAAGGCTTTGTTGAATGCCGATTTGTAATAATTTTCTGCATCGCCCTGAAAAATATCTTTTGCAAAAGGCGCGGCATACACCGTCACCAGCATATACGCCCACACCGGAATGATGGCATCCGCCGAGCAATACACCAACAGATTTTTATCCTGATACTGCGTCCAATCGTGGTTTTTCAAAGCCTCCCGGAAGTCTTTTTCCTTCAGAATCAACTCCATGAAGAGATAATTCTTCAAATCAAAGGTGGCAATCTCCCCTTTCGGAAAAAAATCTTCCAGATTCAAAGTGATGAGACCACTTTCCGCTACTCTGTTTATCAGTACTTCTTCCATTTTTTTAGTTTCACGCAAAGGTGCAAAGCCGCAAAGTTTTTAAACTAAGTACACTTTGAACCTTTGAATTTTTGAACTTTGAACAATCAAACGTTTTCTTCAATGGGCATCTGCTCTCCAATCTGCTCGTCCGGCTCTTTAAAGTCCTTCGGCTGCGGAAGGTCTCTCAGGGTTTTCAGACCAAAATAGTCCATAAACTTTTCCGTTGTGCCGTACAGCAGCGGTCTGCCCGGACCTTCGCTGCGCCCGGTAATAGTAACAAGTTCCTTTTCCAATAGTTTTTGCAGGGCGTAGTCGCAGTTGACCCCGCGAATTTTTTCCACCTCCGATTTCGACAGCGGCTGTTTGTAGGCGATGATCGAGAGTGTTTCGAGCGCGGCTTGCGAAAGGCGTTTTTTAGTGGTTTGTTTCAAATATACCCCCACTGTGCGGTGCAGCGCAGGCTTGGTCATCAATTGATAGCCTTCATTGATTTCAACGATTTCAAAAGCGAACAACTCATCGGCGTAGCGGGCTTTCAAATGTTCAATGACTTGCAATATTTCACGCTCCGGAAAACTGCTGCCGAATGATTCTTCCAGACAACTTTGCAGCTCGCTCAGGCGGATGGGCGTTTCGGCGGTGAAAATCAGGCTTTCGATGTGTGGTATTAAAAAATCCATCAGGCGAAGATAGGAAGATGGAAGGATAGGAAGATAGGAACGCAGGTACTTTTACGTGTTAGCGACAGTTTTTTAGTGCTTGTTGAAAAGGAATATCTCTCGTCAGGCGACCGTAGGTTTCTTGATTGTGCAGCGCATTTTGAGACGGAGCAGTTTTTTGATGATAAAAATCCGCGTATCCGGCAAATCCTTTTTGTTCAAAAGCAATATCCAACAGGCATTCAATCTCTTTTTCATTCAAATCAGGATGCAATTGAGAGTGTTGCGCGGCGGCGCGTTGGCGATAGCGGGCAATCTGGCGCGGCGTGGGCAGTTGCACATCCAGCACATTCAAATGCGGTTTTTCAAAATCGTAACGCGCCATAAATTCATCCCCGGACTCCAGCGGAAACGGGGCGTTTTGAGGTGGCAACATCGTAGCTTCGTAGGCTTTTCCATTCGCTACAAACGAGTATTGCAAAGTGGCATCCGGGTTCACAAACACTTTTGCGGGAGCCTGCCAGCCGCTGTATTGCACCTGCATCAGTGCTTCGTCGCTCGTGAAACGTTTGTTGTACCACCACGCTCCCAGCAGCAATACCGCCAGAATACCCACGATTACCAGCGACACCGACATCCAGCGTCGTTCCTGCTTTTCCTGCACGTTCCGGGCGCGGTTTTTGGGGGTATCCACGATTCGGTTTACCTTAAAACCGTAGCGAAAATCGTCGTTTTGTCGTTTGATGGTCAAATCCAGCAAATCATCTTCAATAAAAAAAGAATACGTATAGTCTTGCAAAATACCAAATTCTACCAAAATGATACGCAGGTCGCAGTACACCATCAGGTGCCCCGACTCCGTGCCGTGATACAGCCCTACGACGTACTGCTTGCCGCTGCCGCCGGTGTATGCCCAATTGTGCTGCGCCATGTTGGTAGAGGGTAGAGGGAGGAGGGTAGAGGGACGGACACGACTCTGTCCCTCTACGCTCTACCATTGTCCCTCTACCGGTTTAACTGAAAACAGGACAAAAAGATACGTTGAAAGTAGAAAACAAGAGCCATTTCGGATACATTTTAACAAATTTTTTTCTGCGCTGAAAATTTAATATTAAATTAAAGTTGAATACATTTTCTCCTAACATTGCCGATTTACCTTACCTCTCGGTCTAAATTCTATTTTCTAACCAAAAACTTACACTTATGGCAGACTTATTAAAACAACTTCGTTTTACCGATGCAGATGGCAATACGACCATCACCATCAACGGCAAAAACGGTAACTACGAAGCCGGCGCGGAAGGACACGACGGCGACATTATGCTCAAAGACCAAAACGGCAAACTGACCATACACCTCAACGGTGCGGATGGTGGGCTGTACTTGGGCGGTCCCGGTCAAGACGGAGACATCAAACTGAAGAATGCGAAAAACCAGCAAACCATTCACATCAACGGCCGCTCGGCAGCCATTCACCTTGGTGGCAATGGCGAGGACGGCGACATTTTTATCAAAAACGAAAAAGGCTCGGAAGTCATTCTATTGGATGGCAAAACCGGCAACATTCGCGTGAGCGGTAAAGTGGTGGAAACGGCTGATTTTGTATTCGATGAAAACTATGCCTTGCCGACGCTGGAAGCTGTAAAATCCCACATCCGCATTCACAAGCACCTGCCCGACGTGCCCAGTGCCGCCGAAATCACCGCTAAAGGCTTGGAACTGAACTCCTTCAGCATGAGCTTGCTCCGCAAAGTGGAAGAATTGACGCTATACGTGATCGAACAAAATGAAACCATTCAGCACCTGCAAACCCGCCTGAATACGCTGGAAAACCAAGCTTAAAACCCAAGGAATCCCGTTCTGCCTACCGGACGGGATTCCCCCACTTTTGCTTTCCGCTTCCAATAAGCCTCCTGCCTGCTCGTTTTACTTACCGATATTGTTAATTTGGCAGCGTTCACTTATAAACAAGCAACAAAAAATAGAATTATGTTTTACGAATTCAAAGGTTTCCGACCCGTTGTACACCCTTCGGCGTTTGTGCATCCGCAGGCAGTGGTGACGGGCAATGTGGTCATCGGGCAGGATGTGTACGTGGGTCCGGGCGCGGCACTGCGCGGCGATTGGGGCGGTATTGTGCTGGAAGCCGGCTGCAATGTGCAGGAAAATTGCACGATCCATATGTTTCCGGGCATCACGGTGCGATTGATGAAAGCGGCGCATATCGGGCATGGAGCGATCATTCACGGCGCAACGATTGGTCAGAATGTGCTGGTGGGCATGAACGCGGTGATTATGGATGGGGTAGAAATTGGAGATGAAAGTATCATCGGAGCTTTGTGTTTTATAAAAGCGGGTGAAAAAATTCCGCCGCGCAGCCTGGTGGTGGGCAATCCGGCAAAGATTATTAAAACCGTGAGCGATGAAATGCTCGCCTGGAAAACGGAAGGAACAAAATTGTATCAACAACTGCCAAAAGATTGTTATGAAAGTTTGCGCCCCTGCGAACCCTCGCGCGAAATGCCCGCCGAGCGACCGAGCCAGGAGGCCTTGTATCAAACGTGGAAAAGGGAGACTTAAAGACCAGAAGACCAGGAGACGAAGTGTATAAAACGGATTCTGTAAATTTTGCCATTTTGCAAATTCTGATTCCGACATTTTCCTTATTTTTGAAAAAAATAATTACCCTATGGTCAAAATAGCCGACGCGCCTATTGAAATCAACCTCCCGCCGATGACGGACGAGGAGTTTGTCCGATTTTGTATCGAAAACCCGGACTTGCGTATTGAGCGCGATAAAGACAAAAATATTATCATTATGTCTCCTACATTTGCACTCACCGGTATCTATGAAGGTATTGTGTACACCGCAGTTTTCAACTGGAACGCTCAATACAGCAATGGCTGGGTTTTCAGTCCGTCTGCCGGTTTCACCCTGCCGGATGGAGCCATGCGCGGAGCCGATACTTCCTGGCTGTCTGACGAAAAGTGGCAACGTTTGACCAAAGCAGAAAAAAACAGCTTTGCACCCGTTTGCCCGGAGTTTGTGGTAGAAATTCGTTCGGCAACCGATTCATTAAAAAAAATAAAAGCAAAGATGGAAGAGTGGATCGAAAACGGGGTGCAACTCGGCTGGCTCCTTGACCCTGCCAACGAAAAAGCGTGGATTTATCGGGCGGATGGCTCCATAGAAATCGTACATTCGTTTGATAAAACCCTGAGTGGAGAGAACGTATTGGTGGATTTTACATTTGATTTGGCTTTACTGCTTATTTAAAAAGATACCAAATCGGGAGATGCCAGACTCAATTAGACCTTAAGCATTGAACCTTAAACATTAAACCTATCAACCCATCCACCTTTCAACCCGCCAAAAAATGCCGCGCCTCACCCTACAAAACCTCCTCGATACCCTCCACCAAGCTGCCGAAGACCTGCGCGCCGCCGCCGGACCCGACGGGCAACTCAGTCGCCAGGATTTTCACCGCGTTATCGAAAACAAAGCGGGCAACGAACGCGCCCTGCTCGAAGCCTTCTACCGCTTCCTGCGCGAAGAAGACCAGCGCAATATGCGCATCACCCGCGAGGTGCTGGAGCGCGGGGTGAGGTTGATGGAAGACAAAATACTGCCTCAATTCGAGCTGGCTCCCGGTGGCTTGTCACTCACCGAAACCGAAACCATCCGCAGCTACGGCGAAGATGTGTTACCTTTGGCGTTTCAACTCAAACGCGCCGCACAAGGCACGGAATATCAAAACCCTATGCAGCTACTGGAACAACTCCAAACCTACACGCCTGAGCTTTTTTTTGACGACCTCGGCTCGGAAGGCAGTCAGCCCATTGAAGCCATACACCTGCCTGCCCACCTCACCGATCTGACCCCGGAAACCTTCGCCAAAGCCCTGCACCTCAATACGACCGACCCAAAGGAAGCCATCGCCCGCTTTGTACCGGCGGAGGTGCATTTTACTAAATTCATTGCACAGCACTACTCGTTCGATTTGGATAGCCAAGCCCAGGCAGTAGTCAATTTGATGAAAGAAAATCTGCGCCAGAATACCGTCATCGTGCTGGGCGAAGATCACCACGATGAAGTGCCGCCGCAGCATCCGGTGTATGTGGTAGGCGTAGCGGAGGATGGGAGCTTGCTGGGGTTTCGCTCGGCGGTGATCTGGACCTGAATGGGATCTACTCCAGTTTTGATGTTACGCTGAAAACTTGTATTTTTGAAAAAATATAAACTCACATGACTGCTGTTGCCACTGCACCCATCAAAGAAAAACGGTACACGCTGGAAGAATACCTGAATTTGGAAGAAACATCCGAGGTCAAGCACGAATTTCACAACGGAAAACGCATCGAAATGCCCGGAGGAAAACTCAATCACAATGCCATTAGCATGAACATTGGCTTCGTATTGATTCAAGCCATTGATACTGCCCAGAAAAACTGCCTCGTGTTGAGCAGCGACATGAAAATTTACATTCCTGCTGCTAATCGAGGTGTGTACCCCGACACCGCCGTGCTGTGCGAAACACCTCAATTTTATAATAACCGGCAGGATATGCTGCTCAATCCGTTGTTGATTGTAGAAGTTCTCTCCGAATCCACTGAAGGCTATGACCGGGGCGAGAAATTTAATTATTACAGCACCCTGCCTTCCTTTCGGGAGTACGTATTGGTGTCGCAAGACAAGCCTCAAATAGAAGTGTTATACCTGCAAAATCCTGCGGAAAACCTATGGAAACACGCGCGCGCCGAGGGTTTGGAAGCCGAAGTGCAGTTGTATAGTCTGGATTGTAAAATCGCGCTGAAGGAAGTGTATAAACGGGTGGTGTTTGAACAGGTAGAAGTTTCAACTATTTCTGAATGAATTTAAACAAAATAAAATCACTTTCCTGTAAAATATGCCGCAGAAACTCAATATCCGATTTCAACATATTCAATTTCTTTTTCTATGTAAGGCAAAATAAACGGACTCATAGCTTCTTTTGTGACCAATTCCACGTCTTTTTCTAAAGCATTTTCTAAAAAATCTACCAATCCAATAAAATTATCAAAACGCTTTCCGCCTTTTTCGTATTCTACCAAAAAAATCAATATCACTATCTGCGCCCTGCTCGTTGCGTACACAGGAACCGAATAGTCCAATGGATTTCACCCGAAAGCGTTGCAAATCAGCTCGGTGTGTTTCGATAAATTGTAAAATATTCTGTTTGGATTAAATTGGCATACTACAGTAATTAAGTAGTACGAAAGTACAAACAATATTCAACTTTAAATAAGCGTAATGAATTTCATATTTTACAAACATTCGTTTTGTAGCGGCACGCTTCAATCGCCGACATATTAACCAAACCAAACTATGCAACTCCAAAACTATATCTTAGGCAATTGGACGCCCTTCACCGGCACCGAACTCCCCCAATACAACGCCGTCACCGGTGATATCGTCGCCACTTGCAGCAGCGAGGGCATTGATTTTGCCGCCGTGCTCGACTACGGGCGGCGTACGGGCGGACCGGCACTGCGGCGCATGACCTTCCAGGAACGCGGTCGAATGCTTAAGGCACTGGCATTGCATTTGACCAATCTAAAAGAAAAATACTACCAACTCAGCTACTGGACGGGTGCCACCAAAGCTGATAGCTGGATTGATGTGGACGGCGGCATCGGCACACTGTTTGCCTATGCGAGTCTGCGGCGTAAATTTCCCGACAGCCCGTTTTATGTGGATGGTGAAGCGGCAAAACTTTCCAAACAAGGCACCTTCATCGGGCAGCATATTCTGGTGCCGAAGCAGGGCGTAGCGATCCACATCAACGCGTTCAACTTCCCGATTTGGGGAATGCTGGAAAAAATTGCGGTGAACCTGCTGGCAGGCGTTCCGGCGGTGGTGAAACCTTCGGAACTCACCTCGTTTGTAACCGAAGCGATGGTGCGCGATATCATTGCCTCCGAAATCCTGCCGAAAGGTGCACTCCAACTCATCAACGGGCGCGGCGAAGGCATTTTAGAATTTGTAACAACACAGGATGTGGTCACGTTCACCGGTTCGGCGGAGACGGGGCGCAAATTAAAAAGCATGCCGCAAATTATCGAAAATGCCGTGCCGTTTAATTTGGAAGCCGATAGCCTGAACGCCGCAATTTTGGGTGAAGATGTTACACCCGACACGCCGGAGTTCGACTTGTTTATCAAAGAAATCCGCCGTGAGATGACCGCCAAAACGGGTCAGAAATGCACCGCCATTCGCCGCGTCATCGTACCGGAAAATCTGTTGGAAGACGTGCAAATCGCGCTTGGTAAGGCATTGCAGCAAACCACCATTGGTCATCCGCAGGCGGAGGGTGTGCGCATGGGTGCGCTGGTGAGCAAGCCGCAGCAGTACAAAGTGCAGCAGCAGATGGAAAAACTGATGCAAAGTTCGCGGCTCGTGTACGGCGATCTGGACAACTTTGAAGTAATCGGTGCGGATAAAAACAAGGGCGCGTTCATGTCGCCGGTGGTATTGCTGAATGAAAAACCCTTGCAGCAGCACGGCTCACACACCATTGAAGCCTTCGGTCCGGTGAGTACCTTGATGCCGTACAAAAATTTGGAAGAAGCGATTGACATTGCCAATCTCGGAAAAGGTTCGCTCGTGAGTACCATTTGCACCTTTAATTCTAAAATTGCCACCGAATATGTGATGAATGCGGCGGCGTTTCACGGGCGCATTTTGATTTTGAACCGCGAGAGTGCCAAAGAAAGTACGGGTCACGGCTCGCCCATGCCGCTGTTGATGCACGGCGGTCCGGGTCGTGCGGGCGGCGGCGAGGAAATGGGCGGACTGCGCGGGGTGAAGCATTATTTGCAAACGACTGCCTTACAAGGTCATCCGACCATGTTGACCGAGATTACAAAAGTGTATCAATACGGCGGGCAGTACAAAGAAGACGCGGTGCATCCGTTCCAAAAACATTTTGAAGACTTGCAAATCGGCGAAACCTTGATTACCGCCAAACACACCGTCACCGAAGCCGATATTACCAATTTTGCCAATGTGAGCGGCGACCACTTCTACGCGCATACCGACGCAACGGCACTCGAAGGCACGCCCTTCACGGGGCGCGTGGCGCACGGCTACTTTGTGCTGTCCAAAGCGGCAGGTTTGTTTGTAGATGCGAAAAAAGGTCCTGTGCTGTTGAATTACGGTTTGGAAGAATGTCGTTTTACCAAGCCTGTTTATCCTGGTATGACGATTGGCGTGCGGTTTACGTGCAAAGAAAAAATCGCCCAGGAAAAACGTGACGAAACCGACGTGCGCAAAGGCATTGTGAAATGGCTGGTAGATGTGTATGACGAAACCGGCGAAACGGTGGCGATTGCCACGATTTTGACGACGGTGAAGCGGAAAGAGAGGCTTAGAGACTTAGAGACCGAGTGATCCGAACGCAAGAACGCAGGCGATTGAGGATATTCGCAATTTCGCGGCTGCGCCCTACGAAAGCGTGTTCTTCGGTGAGCATCTCGCGGTGGGTAAAGGGGTTGGGCATAAGAGTAATGAAGAATCAAGAATGAAAAATGGACATATCATTTTTCAAAGATAGGACTTTTTAGGAATCAGGGAAGGTTTTCCAAGGCATTCAAATCAGCCTTTTGGCTCGTCGCCTAATTTATAAATGGCAAAAACCGGTTTTTTCATGCGTTTTTCCATTGTGGAAAGATACGGTTTTTTCTGAAAAGAAGACAGGTTTTGCGGAAAATGCATTTGCGCCGAGTGCTTCATTTTACATTTTGCGGTTTTACATTTTAACTTTCCGTAGCTTTGCTCGAAATTTTCCAAATCCATGCGCCTACTCTTTTCCTTCTTCCTGCTTTTCATTTTTCATTCTTTAATTGCCCAGCAATCCCTCCTCCAATCGGGTCCGATGCTGGGCTACGCCGAGATGCGCGAGGTGCTGCTGTGGGTGCAGACCAAGTCGGGCGCGAAGGTGCAAATCGCTTACTGGGAGCAGGGCAAACCCAATGAAACCTACCTCACCGATGCCAAAGTGACGAGCAAAAACAATGCCTTCACCGCTAAACTCCTCGCCGACCAGGTGCAGCCCGGCAAACGCTACGACTACGAATTGCGCATCAACGACCAACCCTGCACATTCACTTATCCGACGACTTTTCAAACCCAAACCCTCTGGCAATGGCGCACCGACGCACCCGATTTTACAATGGCACTCGGCAGTTGCGCTTACGTGAACGAGCCGCCGTACGACCGCCCCGGTACGCCCTACGGAGCTGAATATCAAATTTTTACCTCCATACACCGCCAGCGACCCGATGCGATGCTCTGGCTCGGCGATAACACCTACCTGCGCGAGGCGGATTGGTACACGCGCACGGGCATTCTGGCGCGCTACACGCACACGCGCTCGCTGCCGGAAATGCAGCCGCTGTTAGCTTCCGCCAACCATTTTGCGGTGTGGGATGACCATGATTTCGGACCTAACAATTCAGATGCAAGTTTTGTACAAAAGGATTTGACGTTGGAGGCATTCAAGCTATTTTGGGGTAATCTGAGCTACGGCATCCACGGCAAGCCCGGCACGACGAGCTTTTTTCAATACAACGACATTGATTTTTTCCTGTTGGACAATCGTTCCTACCGCAATCCTGATCTGCGTACCACGGGCGAGCGGAGTTTGCTCGGCAAAGACCAATTGGAATGGCTCCTAGACGGTTTGGTCAATAGCAAAGCACCGTTTAAAATGGTGGTCATCGGCAATCAGGTGCTGAATGATTCTAAAACCGTACAGGAAAGTTATTACAAATTGTATCAAGAAGAACGTGATTTATTATTAAAACGAATTGAGGAGGAAAGTGTCAAGAACGTGATTTTCCTCACGGGCGACCGCCACCACACGGAATTGAGTCAATATAAAAATGCGAAAGGCAATGTCGTTTATGATTTTACAGTGTCGCCGCTCACCTCCGGCACGGCGCGAAATGTAGAAACGGATAACACCTTGCGCGTGGAAAATACTTTGCTGCAAGTGCGCAATTTTGGAATATTGGAGTTTAAAGGTCCGAAAACCGCGCGGACGCTGACGATGCGGGTGCTGGATGCGAATGGGGTGGAGCAATGGAAGAAAATAATTACAGTTCAACCCTGATTGGGAGATCAAAAGATGAAGTGACCAGGAGATCAAGTGTGCAATAAGTGCCAGGGTTAGCTGCAACCTTTGAAACCCCCGGCTGTTTTAAAAATCACCATGCAGCAGGAAGATTTACTGAAGCTCGCCCAGGACTGGTTCGCCACACAAGGCTGGACACCCTTCCCGTTTCAACTCGAAACCTGGCAACGTTACCTCTCGGGCGAAAGCGGCTTGGTCAACGCCCCCACCGGCAGCGGTAAAACCTATTCGTTGGTAATGCCTATTTTACTGGAATTTGTAGAAAAACATTCTGACGATTTTACAAAAAACAACAATGGATTGCAAGCTATTTGGATTACTCCGATTAGAGCATTGACAAAAGAAATCCAACTCGCCGCCCAACGCGCCATCACTGGTTTGGGTTTAAATTGGACAGTTGCGGTGCGCTCCGGCGATACGTCTTCCACCGAACGTTTGAATCAGAAAAAAAAACCGCCCGAACTGCTCATCACCACGCCCGAAAGTCTGCACCTGATGCTCGCCACCAGAGGCTATGCCCAATTTTTTAAAAGTCTGAAAACGGTCGTTGTGGACGAATGGCACGAACTCCTCGGCTCCAAACGCGGTGTGCAAATGGAACTGGCACTCTCGCGGCTGCGTACCCTTCTACCAGAGTTGAAAGTGTGGGGCATCTCGGCGACGATTGGGAATATGCAGGAGGCAGTAGCCGTTCTGCTGTCCCAGCCCCCTAACCCCCCAAGGGGGAACCGCCTCCCTATTTCCACAGCATATGTGGTCTCCCCCCTCGGGGGGGCAGGGGGGGCTAAACGAACAGAAGTACAAACCATCCTCCCCGACGAAATCGAAACCTTCCCCTGGGCGGGGCATCTAGGGTTGAAATTATTACACAAAGTGCTGCCCATTTTAGAAAACAGTCAGAGTACCCTCATTTTTACCAATACCCGCTCCCACTGCGAACGCTGGTACCAAGCAATGCTGGAGGCGCAGCCGGATCTAGCGGGGGTGATTGCGATGCACCATGGTTCGTTAAGTCGAGAGATTCGCGACTGGGTGGAAAATGCGCTGCACGAAGGCACGCTGAAAGCCGTAGTTTGCACCTCGAGCTTGGATTTGGGGGTGGATTTTCGTCCGGTAGAGACGATTGTGCAAGTGGGTAGCCCGAAAGGCGTGGCGCGTTTTCTGCAACGGGCGGGGCGCAGCGGGCACCAGCCGGGCGCGATCAGTAAAATTTATTTTGTGCCGACGCATTCGTTGGAACTGTTAGAAGGCGCGGCTTTGCGACAAGCCATCGCAGAAGGGCAGCTGGAGAGCCGGATTCCGTACATCCGCTCGTTCGATGTGCTGATTCAATATTTGGTCACGCTGGCAGTGTCGGATGGATTCCAACCGCAGGCGATTTTTGAAGAAATTAAACAAACGTATTCCTTTCAAAGCATTACCCAGGATGAATGGGCGTGGGTTTTAAATTTTATTACAACGGGCGGCAATTCATTACACGCTTATGAAGAATACAAAAAAATAGAAATCGAAGAAGATGGGCTTTACAAAGTGACCAACCGCCGCACCGCCCTGCGCCACCGCCTGAACATCGGCACGATTGTGAGTGAAGTGAATTTGCAGGTAAAATATGTGGGCGGCGAGTTCATCGGCTCCATCGAAGAAAGTTTTATCTCACAACTCAAGCCGGGCGAGGTGTTTTGGTTTGCGGGGCGTAGTTTAGAATTGGTGCGCATCAAAGACACCACCGTGCAGGTGCGCCGCAGTCCCCAAAAAACGGGTAGAATACCGTCGTGGTTGGGCGGGCGAATGCCGCTGTCGTCCGAATTGTCGAAATACCTTCGTTTAAAAATGGAGGAACTGGCACATCATAAATTTCATGATATTGAATTACAAACTTTACAACCTTTAGCCGTTGTCCAGGAAAATCGTTCGCACATTCCCACTTGCGAGGAGTTTCTGATCGAATATTTTCCCAGTCGCGAGGGGCATCACCTGTTGTTGTATCCATTCGAGGGGCGCTTCGTACACGAAGGCATGGGCGCGCTGCTCGCCTACCGCATCGCCCAACTCACGCCCATTAGTTTTTCCATTGCGATGAATGATTACGGTTTGGAATTGCTGTCGGATCTGGAAATCCCGATTGAACAAGCCCTCGAAGCCGATTTATTTTCCACTCAATACCTCTCTCGCGACATTCAAGCCAGCGTGAACGCCGTGGAAATGGCAAAACGCCGCTTCCGCGACATCGCCGGTATAGCAGGACTTGTCTTCAAAGGCTACCCGGGCAACAAGAAAAAAGACAAACATTTACAAGCGTCTTCCGGTTTATTTTTTCAAGTATTTCAGGATTATGAACCCGATAACTTATTGTTATTGCAAGCTTATGATGAAGTAATGACCTTCCAACTCGAAGCAAGCCGCCTCCGCCGCGCTCTGGAACGCATTCACGCACAAAAAATCGTATTGCAAAAACCGAGCAAAGCCACGCCGTTTAGTTTTCCGATTATTGTGGATCGTCTGCGCGAGAAATTGACTTCGGAGAAGTTGGAAGATCGGATTCGGAAGATGCGGGTGCAATTGGTGAAGGAGTAACCTCACAAGAAGTTATTTTTCTTGTTCTTCAGCAATTTTAATGAAATTGAAAGAAGGAAGCATTACCGGATTATATCCACTATTAAGCGTTAGGTTAGAAATATAAGTTCTTATGTATGGAAAAGCAATAGCAGGAGCATTAATTTTAATAAAAGGAGCACTTTTAAAATCTTCGTCGACAATACAGTTTGCCTCGAAGTGAGCCGTTGCTTCCAAATTGAGAGAAAATTTTTTTTTGTTTTTCAATTCAATCATAAAAACAATTGCAAAAGCTCGATCGTTTTCATCAGAAAACCTGGAGCCTATTTCAATTCCTGTAGTTAATTTTTTAGTTATATCTTTATTGAACGTACCAATTTCCAAGCGAAGGTCTGTGATTTGGATATGCTTTAATCTAATTTGAGTTTCCATATTATGCTGCTAATGCGTATTCAAATGAATTATTAACTAATAATACTGTTTCTCTTGAATCATCAATTTTAGTTGACTCAATGCTTCTGTGCTCAAGTTCAAATTCTATTTTATTTTCCGAGACAAGCTTACTCAACCATTCTCTATTTTGATCAAAAACCATCCATTGCTTCAATTGAGCCTTACTGTACTCGTTGAGTTTATTCGTAAATTCTTCGCTAAGTTTTTTGTAGTTAAGCATAGTTTAAGCTTGTTCTTCCAAAAACAATTCAAAGGTATGAATGTTTTTTGAATCAAAAACTACTAACTGAATCCGCTTCTTATAGTACAACTCTGGAATTTCAGAATAAGTTCTATTAGACTTTCTTGGATTAGTTGGTTTATCATCATAAATAATACCTTGAACACCTAATTGTGTCCATATGTTGTCTGCTAAGAATCTGTTCACCTGCTCTAGAGAAGCACTCAAATTTTTACTTTTAAAGTAAGCTATCGTTTCTTCTATTTTATCTCGAAAGAAAAAGTATCCTTCTTCGTCAAACACCGCATTAATACATTTTTCTATATCTAGTAAAGCTTTATAGATATCGTAATACCCAGTATTGAACTTCTTAAAGTCTTCACCCCAGTAATGGGCAAATTCTAATTCAGTCCAAAAATAGTAACCCACTCCCAACCAAGCATTTCTTGCGCTGCATTTAATTGGTTTGTCAAGCACACCATTGTGTCTACATTCTTGAGTATGATACCCTACTAAAAAATATTTATTTCCATTTTTTACTCTTTCCACAAACATTTAAATTTATTTGTAAATATTTGACACTTAAAAATCAATACGTTTAAACTTACACATTGTTACATGCTTCTACTAAATTTAATCTACTTCTTGATTATGTATTTTGCTAATTAATTTGATGTTGTACTTTTTGCCTCCCTCAAATAATCCTCAAAATCTTCCTCCGACATATCCTCCCAACTGCCCGCTAAAGCCAAAATCGCTTGCCGGTTTTGTTCTTTTTCATCAACATCTTGTACAATTGAAGAAATGGACTCCTCCCTTCGTGTATAGCGAATCCGTAGCCGCTCCAACAACGGCAGCAGCACCTGCAAATCCATCGGATTTTGAATTTCTAATTCCAATCTGGTCATATTGTAAGAATTTGTTGCAAATTACTAATTTTCTTACACAAAAGTCAAGGTGAAGTTCCGAGCTTTAAAAAGGTATGCTATGACTTCACACCCGAAACCCCGGCACCAACAACACCTGATATTCCGAATGGCTCCGCATATAAGCTGCCACGTAGGGGCACAGCGGCATCACTTGCAGGTTTTCGCTTTTGGCATATTCCAAACCGGCGTGCGCCAGCCGTGCCGCAATGCCATTGCCTTCCAGCGCGGGCGGCACTTCGGTGTGGGTGAAGATGATGCGATTGGCGGTCAAAATATATTCCACAATACTCAAGTGTCCGTTGGCGGTTACTTCAAAGCGTTTTTGTGCGGGATTGTGTTGCACTTGGAGAGTGGATGGCTCAACTTGCATGGAAGTTTACGATTAAAACCTGTTAGTTTGCAAATAGTTGAACGCTCCAGAGCATACGGGAATCTATCAAAAGAACCAAACATCGTCATTGCCTCGTACTGCAATAAAAATATCTTTTGCTTTTAAATTTTAGTGGCATCCTTGCGCACCTCGTCAAAAATAGTGTATCTTTGCTTTTATAAGTTGCAGTTTTGGCTTTATTTTGAGTAAAACGTTCGCTATCAATTTATTAGAGCTTTTGAGATTTGAATTAAAACCATCGTTTTTCCCACTTACAATCTGGCTTATCTACATTTCCGTCACCTAAAATTATTGAAATTAAAAAGTCATTCCGAATAATCAACAGCAAACGCTTGTTGTATTATGTATGCCAGGTTATTATTTTTTAAATTTATAAAAGCCTTTTTATCTCATGAAAACTCTTAGACTTCTACTCCGATCTCGATTTTTACCGGTTTTAAGCGTGTTACTTTTTGTAACCGCTTGTAAAAAAGAAGATGATGACTCGGACGACCGGGTGACCATTGTACAGGTGAAAGACTACAACGCCGATGTGATTATAGCATGGAACAACACGTTTTTGGAAATTGAACGCTACGCGGCGGGCTATCGCCCGGGTCCTGCCAACAGTGCGCTGGCGTATCTGGGCTTAGCAGCTTACGAAGCCTGTATCACCGCTATGCCGGAGTACAACTCCTTGGAAAGTGTGTACAAATCGCAGGATTTGAACATCCCGAATGTGGAGGCAGGTCAAAGCTACCACTGGCCCACCGTGGTGAACACGATCTACGGTTCGATGATGAAACGCTTTTTTCCGCACGTAAGAGACGAATTAAAGTTTAAAATTGCAGAAACGCAAAGCCGCTTTGAAACGCAGTTTCTGAATCAGGAAGGTATAGAACGCGCCCTGTTTGACCGGTCGAAAGACTACGGCAAGCTCGTGGCAGATGCCGTATTTGCCTGGGCAGCTTCCGACCCCTATGGCTACACTACCTACCGCAATGCCCGCCCTGCCGACTACACCCCGCCCGCAGGCGTAGGCAAGTGGCAGCCTACCGTGCCCGATCTGGCAAGAGCCATCTCGCCGTACTGGGGCAAAGCCCGCACTTTTGCCATCAACGAAGCCGAAAAACTGACTGTGGCACCGCTGCCATACAGCGAAGACAAAAACTCGCCCCTGTACAAGCAGGCACTGGAAGTGTATAACAAAAACACCCCGGCACTGCCCTACGAAGAACAGTGGATTGCCGAATACTGGAGCGACGATGTGCTGGAACTGACCTTTAGCCCGGGTCCGCGCTGGATTGCCATTGCCAATCAGGTGCTGGAAAACAAAAAAGCGACTTTGGACCTGGCACTGTACACCGAGGCATCTGTCGGCATGGCGTTGAATGACGCGAGTGTGGCAGGCTGGCATTCCAAATATTTTTACAATATCGAACGCCCGGTGTCGTACATCCGCCGCCTGATTGATCCCAACTGGCTGCCCCACCTGAAATCCACGCCGAGTTTCCCGGCTTACCCCTCGGGGCATTCCATTATGGGTGGTGCCGGTGCGGAGATGCTGGTGCAAATTTTCGGCGAAAACTACGCCATGGCAGACCGTTGCCACGAGGGTAGAACCGACTTTATCGGCAGACCCCGGATGTTTCCTTCCTTCCGCGCCATGGCAGATGAGAATGCCTACTCGCGCATTCCGCTGGGTGTGCACTTCCGCATGGACTGCGACGAAGGCGTGAAGCAGGGCTATCAGATCGGGAAGAAAATTGCGCAACTGCCGTGGAAAAAATGAGCAGGGCTAAAGGATTGACAGGATCGCTTCGATAGCTGATCTTATACAGATTCTACATTGCTTTTTTTTATAAAATACTATGAAACACGGAGGCTGCCGGTATCCCGTTCTGGGTATCCGGTGGCCTTTTTTTATGATTTTATACATCACCGACTTTCAAAAAATACATCCCATGAAACGTTTTATTACGCTGTTACAAAAGTTTTTTGATAAAATTGCCTTCCCTCAACCCATCTCTGAAGGGTGTCCACGCGCGGGCAGGTCGTCCTTTAGGAAAAGAGGTAGCGGGAGGAAAATGCAAAACTATTTTTGTAACGCTGTATTTATTTTTTGTAATTTAATTCCTATTGTAATATTCTCTCAAACAGTTGTCTTAAAAGGAAAAATTGTTGATAAAGATAATGTGCCGCTGATTGGGGCATACGTTAAGCTGGAAGAAGGGAAGCTCACCACTTTTACCTCCAATGAGGGTTCTTTTATCATCGAAAAAATTACACCCGGCAACTACACCCTGACCATTTCTCACATTGGTTATCAAACAATTACAAAAAAATTAAATCTACAAGGGCAGATTATTTTTACGGAAAACATCTCCCTCGAAACGCTGGAAGGTCGCCTGCGCGAAGTGGTTGTCTCTGCCGAACGCCGCCCGCTGGAAGTGCAACGCCTTGCCGATGTACACGGCACCTACCTGATGGCGGGTAAGAAAAACGAGGTGATTGACATTGCAAATTTGAATGCCAACCTGTCGGAAAAAGTAGGTCGGCAGATTTTTGCCAAAATTCCCGGCGCGTTTGTGTATGACATGGACGGCTCCGGCAATCAGGTCAACATTGCCACGCGCGGACTCGACCCGCACCGCTCCTGGGAATTTAATGTGCGGCAAAACGGCGTGATTACCAACTCCGATATGTACGGCTACCCGGCGAGCCATTACAGCCCGCCGATGGAGGCGATTCAAAAAGTGGAACTCGTGCGCGGCACGGCGGCGTTGCAGTACGGGGCACAATTCGGCGGCATGGTGAATTATGTCACCAAATCGCCGGATACGACCAAGCGCATCGGTTTTGAAAGCATCAACTCCGTGGGTTCCTATGGTTTGTTCAGCAGTTACAATGCCCTGGGCGGCAAAATCGGCAAGTGGCGTTATTATGCGTATTATCAAAAAAGAATATCTGACGGCTACCGCGACAACAGTGGTTCTAACGCTTCGGCACAATACGCGCTATTGCAATATCAGGCAAGTGAAAAGCTATCCTTGCGCGCCGAATTTGCACGTTCCACCTATTTGTACCAATTGCCGGGACCTTTGAATGACTCGATGTTCTACGACAATCCGCGCCAGTCCACCCGCAAACGCAACTATTATACCCCAGATATTTACATCCCATCTTTGACTTTGGATTGGAAACTGGGTGTCAATACCCATTTGAATGTGGTCACTTCGGCGGTTATCGGCGGTAGAAGTGTGGTGCAGTTTGTGGGTTTTGCCAACCAGCCCGACACCATTGATGCAAAAACTTTGCAATACAAAAACCGCACGGTGGACATTGACAATTTCAGAAGTTACACTGCCGAATTGCGTTTGACACACAATTATAATATTGGAAATTTTAAAAATACCCTGGCTACGGGCGTTCGTTATATTGAAAACAACCTGCGCCGCCGCCAGCAAGGCAAAGGCACCACAGGTACGGATTTTGACCTGAGCATCATGGGCAATTGGGGGCGCGACCTGCGTTACAAAACCCAAAACGTGGCTTTCTTCGCTGAAAATATGCTCTACATCACCCCAAAACTCACGATCAACCCCGGCTTCCGCATCGAAAATGGTTCTACTGACATGGTGGGCTACATCAGCTACTACCCGGACGACAAAGTGCCGCTGAAAATTGAGCATATGTTTCCACTTTTTGGCGTAAATGCGCAATTCAAACTAAGTGACCGCAATCGTCTCTACGCCGGTTGGTCGCAAGCCTACCGCCCCATGATTCTGGCAGACGTGATTCCGCCGACGGTGCTGGATGTGACCGACCCAAACTTGAAAGATGCTTCGGGTTATAATCTCGAAGCAGGTGCGAACGGCAGTTTATTACAAAATGCCCTGCACTATGATATTGGTATTTTTCAATTGCAATACAATAATCGCATCGGTAATTTGGTATTGCAAAATGAGCAGGGCGCGTCGTACATTTTTAAAACCAATACCGGCGACAGTCGCACGCGCGGCGTGGAGGCGTATGTGGAGGTCAAACCTTTACAATTACTAAACGTCTTTTCTAAAAACATTTACTTTTCGCTGTTCACGGCTACGTCGTATTTTGAAGGCGTTTACACCCGTGGCAACGCGGTGGTAAACAAAGAAAACCGCGACATCAGCGGCAATCGCCTCGAAAGCGTGCCGCGCTGGATGAGCCGCAATGGCTTGCAGGTGTGGGCGGGCGATTTCAGTGCCGTTTTTCAGTACAGCTACGTGGGTGAAACCTTTGCCGACGCACTCAATACGGTACAACCCGGTGCCAACGGCGGCGTAGGCCTCGTACCGGCGTATAATTTGTTGGATTTTAACGCTTCGATGCGCTTTGCAGAAAAATATATGCTGCGCCTGAGTGTGAATAATATTACAAATGAACAATATTTTACCAAACGACCGACGATTTATCCAGGACCCGGCATTTGGAGTTCGGATGGACGGGCGGTGGTAGTGACCTTCGGAGTGAAGTTGTGAAAGTTGTTATTCGTTAATTATCATTAGGGTGGAACGTGTGCGAATAACATTTAACAAATAACAACTTTATTTCAAATGATCCGGTGGGGAGAGAAAAATGCTGAAACTGCAAAACGGCGCGTTGGGCGGCTGCACCCGAAAGCGGGGAACATCGGAGGTACGGGTTTCAAAATTGCTTCCCAGATTGATTTGATAACCGGCTTTGAGATTGAACCACACCCAGGGGACGATCTGGCGTTCCAGGCTGAGCATCCAGTTCAGCTGGGCATGATTAAAGCTATAATTGATTCGATTGTTGGAAAAAGCGGTTAGTTCCTGTTTATCAACTGAATAGGTGCGGCTGTGAAATTCCTCGCCGATCAACAAAATGGTTTGGTCGTTTACATTGTACCGCAACACTGCCTGCACGGGCGGTGCCAGTTCTACGCCCCACTTATCGTTGAAGTTTTTATTCAATATTGCCACTGGCAACAGTAGCCAGCGCCGCATATTACTCATGAAATAAAACCCGACTCCCCACTCAAAGTCTTCTGATCTTTTGGTGCCGAGCAAGCCGATCATGCTGAAATTGCGGTAGCGCGGATCAAAATTAACCCACTCCTGATAGTCGCCGTTGAAGCCCATTTTTGCACGCAGCCCGATGTATTTCGTCTCGTTGAGCGATTTTACAATCATGGTGGTGAAAGAGCTGCTGTGCAGGTTTCGGTTGGCAAAATTTATTACAAACGGTTCCAATTCTGCTCCAATGGTTTCGTACCGAAACCGCTCCGGCTGAAAAGAATAGCCCACCAGCACTTTTAAATCCGGTTTTAACAACACCGGCACATTCACTTTTACCCCAAAATGTTTGTACGATTGTTGTTTTCCCAAAATGGGGTTGCCCTCTCCGTCCACCCGGTTCACGGCACCGCTGTTGTCAGCCACCTGATAATATACCTCCAAGCCCCGGGAGCGTGACTTATTTGGCAAGCCGGGCGTGCAGAAGCGTTGATTCTGGTCTTCCGGTTGCGCCCGTCCGGTAAGAGCCAGCGTCAGCAATGTGCAAACTAGTATGATCCGCATTGGTGGATAAGTGCTTTTTGCGATAGAACGGAGATCGCCTTTGGATGTTTTATATACGCTTTGAAAACAAGATGAGCCCTGAGAACGACTGCTGACGACAGTAGCTCGGCGTGCTGCCAACAATCGGTTTCGCTTTATTGATTCAGCAGGGGTGCTTCTGCCGGCATCGGCGGCATGGGCGGGATGTTGCGCAGGTCGTCGCGCAGTTCTTCAAAATACGCCACCAGTGCCGTGCGTTGTGCTGCCGTGAGGCGGGCACCGCCGTGCATCCAGGTGTAGGTACGCTCCGGCATATGTCCGTCTTGGACTTCCTCTGCTGATTCTTCCGCCAGTTTGATCCGTTCTCGCACGGTGTACTTGCCCCAATCCGAAAAATTGAGGTGTTCGCGTCCTTCGCTGACGTGGCTGGCAATCCACCACGACACCGGGGCGACACCGGCGTACCAGGGATAGCGGGTTTGGTAAGAATGGCAATCGTAGCAAGCAGTTTGAATCACCTGCGCGGCTTCGGCGGGCGGCGTAGCCAGGGCTTCAAAACCGCTGTTGGGGTCCACGCGCGGCACTTTGCGGCTCGGACGAATAAACTGAATGCCCACCAATACCAGCAAAATGACCAGCACCGTTCGATTACGTATTTTTTTTGACATCCGAATGATTCTTTTGCCGGTAAAGATAACGGCTTTTTTTAGAACCAATCGTTGGCAAAATGCAAAATCGCTGTATCTTTGTAAAACTTTTAAGACCTTAGACGATAGACTTTATACAATAGATCGCGCTTCAGGAACCCTTTCTCTAGAAAAGTGGTTGCATAGTTTTGATTGTCAACGTTGAGCATCTAACGTCTATCATCTAATGTCTAATGTTTTAAAAAAGCCCAGATGGTGAAATTGGTAGACACGCTACTTTGAGGGGGTAGTGCTCGCAAGGGTGTGCAAGTTCGAATCTTGTTCTGGGCACCCAACAAACGGAGAGGAACTTCAACGAAAGGTGGGAGTTCCTCTTTATCTTAGGCAACTATTTCCGCTCTTATCTCATTCCTATAAAGATGCCTGTTGGCTCTAATATTTTTTCTACCTTTAATGGCTATTGACAATAATCGTTTTTATGGAAGCAACTGCCACCATCAATCAAAAAGAAGCGGACAAACTGGAGCGCATCGCCTTCATTCTCAAAACCGTAGCGCACCCGATGCGGCTGGGCATTATTCACCTGCTGGAGCAATACCCGCGCCTGTCGGTAACGGAGATTTGCGAAATGCTGGGCAGCGAGCAGTCGCTCACCTCGCATCATTTGCAGAATATGCGTTTGAAAGGCATCCTGAGTGTGAAGCGCGACGGGCGGAGTATGCTCTATTCGCTCAAAGAGCGGGATGTGTCGCTGATTATAGAGTGTTTGGAGAATTGCCAGTGCAATATGTAATAAATGTGTTGATATGCTGATGTGCTGATGTGTTAATGTGCCAATGCTCGCACCACTTTGACCGTTTATTTTACTTTTTTTAAATGTATTCAACTACTGAGCCTGATGAGCATCTTCTGTAAAGGCAGTAAATTTTATAGCATTTTTGGCTTCAAATGCCCGCGCTGCCACGAATCGGATATGTTCTACACGACTTCGTTTTCGTTCAAACGCCCGTTTGACATGAAGGAGCGTTGTGAAGTGTGTGCACAAAGTTTCGAGCCGGAGGTGGGTTTTTACTACGGGGCGATGTTTATTTCCTACATTTTTATGGGGTTCTTTTGTTTGGGATTTGCTGCGTTTTTTCGCTGGGTGGTCGGGTGGAGCATCAACGCGGCGTTTGGATTGCTACTGCTGGTGTGTGCCGTGTTTTTTGTGTATATTTTTCGGTTGGCAAGAGCGATTTGGATAAATATGAATGTGCATTATGAGAAGGACTTAGAGACGAAGTGACCGAGTGACGAAGTATCTATATGCTTTAAGCTATCAATATTCAGCTTGTAACTTGTATAAAAAAATAGTAACTTGCCTATCAAATTTGTAAGTATGACACAAACCTTGTTTCCGCTTTCGAATGTACAAATAGAATTGTTACAATTATATACGACGGATTTATCAGAAACGGAGTTGATAGAACTAAAAGCATTACTGGCTCAGTTCTATGCAGATAAATCTATTTCCTTAGCTAATCAAATTTGGGAGGAAAAAGGATTGACGGATGAAGATATGGACAAATGGCTGAATGGACTGTCATGAAAATTATCCTTAATACCAATGTATTACTTGTTTCTGTTTCTAAAAAATCCAAGCACCATTGGCTCTACAGAGCTTTGCTGGATGGCAAGTTTGATCTTGCTATTACCAATGAAATTCTCAGTGAATATGACGAAAAGATCAGCGAACATTGGCACCCTGATGTAGCAAAAATGGTACTTCGTACACCGATGAAATTTGAAAAATGTACACCAAACAATTATTTATTACAAGTTAAAATTAATCGTCAACGACCCAGATGATGACAAATTTGCGGACTGTGCTTTTGCTGCAAACAGTGATTATCTGGTGAGTAATGACACTGATTTTAATATCTTAAAACAAGTAAAATTTCCGATCATCCGCGTTTTAAAGTTAGATAAATTCAAAACAATCTTAAAAATATAAAAAATTAACTGTTCCCACCTGTCTCTATTCCTCAAACAACTCCCCCTCCCCAAACGACTGCTCGCTTTTCGCTACCACCACCGTTGCTACGGCATTGCCAATCAAATTGGTAATTGCCCGCGCTTCCGACATAAACCGATCTACACCCAGCAACAAAGCCATGCCCTCCACCGGAATGACCCGTACCGCCGCCAGCGTGGATGCCAGCACCACAAAACCGCCCCCTGTGACGGCAGCCGCCCCTTTGGACGTGAGCATCAGGATACCCACAATGCTCAATTGCTGCTCCCAAGACAGTTCGATGTTGTAGGCTTGCGCCAAAAAAATGGTCGCCATGGAAAGGTAAATTGTGGTACCATCCAGGTTGAACGAATATCCCGTAGGAACGACCAAACCCACCACCGGTCGCGCACAGCCGAAGCGCACCAGTTTTTCCATGATACGGGGCAGCACCGATTCACTGGACGAAGTACCCAACACAATCAGAATCTCTTCGCGAATATGTTTTAATAAAGTCCATAAACTAAATCCGTACCATCTTGCAATGCCATTCAATACAATAAAAATGAATAAAAACATGGTGACGTACACACTCAACATCAGTTTGCCCAGTGGAATCAAGGTCGCCAATCCATATTTTCCAATCGTATATGCCATTCCTGCAAAGGCTCCAATCGGTGCAAACCGCATCACGATGTGCAAGACCCCAAAAAATACTTTCGACAATTTCTCCAGCCATAGCATCCATTGCCGTCCGGTGTCGCCTAATCGGGTAACGGCAATGCCAAACAGCACCGAAAAAAACAGCACTTGTAAAATATCGCCGTCGGCAAAGGCTTTAAACACGTTGCTCGGCACGATGTGCGTGACGAACGCCACCCAATCCATCTCGCCGGCTTGGGTCGAATACTGTTGAATTTGCGTACTGTCAGCCGCACTTTCCGCCACGCTGCTCGTGTCCACGCCTGCGCCGGGTTGCACCCAGTTTGCCACTGCCAAACCGATCAGTAACGCTGCCGTTGTCACAATTTCAAAATACAAAATGGCTTTGCCGCCTACCCTGCCCAGTTTTTTCAGATTGCCCACGCTGCCGATGCCCACCACCACCGTGAGAAAAATAACCGGCGCAATCACCATTTTAATCATGTTGATAAACGTATCCGCGATGGGTTTGGTGGCTGCCGCCGTTTTTGGAGCAAGTACGCCCAGCAGGATGCCCAGTGCAATCGCCGTAAGCACCTGCACGGTGAGGTGACTATACCAGCGGCGGAGCGTAGGAAAAAAACCGGTGGGTTGAAGCATCAGGTCGTCGGTGTCTTGCATTTTATACAATTTTTGTAAAGGACGAAAAATAGCGGAATTACCCGCATCCTGTTTGTAGCTGACGCAATTTTTTATCAAAAGAAAGAAAAAGAGTTTGCCCCTCAAATTAACAAAACAAGGTTTACCAGACACCAAAGCCCGGTAAACCCTTTATATTTTTGAAAATCAATTGGTTAGAAGGGTAAAATACCCGTAATTTTCAGGTTCAGATCCGTTTTTGCGCCCGCTTTTACGGTTACGTTGTTCGGATTGATATTGCCCAGAATGTCCAGTTGCAGCGAGCCTTTCATTTCCAGTTTGCCGTCGTTATTGGTATCCTGGTAGCCTACAAAATACAATTCGTAAGTACCTTCCGGCAGGAAGGAGAGCCGAAACTCCTCATTGCCATCCACCACGGCACTGGTCACCGCGTTTTTAAATTGTACCCGGCTCGTACCCGTTCCCTGGCGTTCGGTGCTGGAGTAGGTGCCTTTTCGATAAGCATACACCACCACCACCGTACCGGCTTGCTCCAAATCACCTTCAAAATCGCCCTCGATGGTACCTGTATTTTCTTTCGCTACCAGTCGGGCAGCCTGGTCGAGTTCGGCATCCGTCACCAGTGTGTATTTGGAAGTGCCGCCGGAGCTGTACACCAGCGATTTGCGCAGGTCAAAATCAATGACCACCTCTTTCCGGCTGTCGTTTTCATCCACGGTGAAGTTGCCCGTCACGCTGACGGCACTGTCGCGGGCAGTAGAAGTAGTAATGGTTTGCTTCGCACCGCCGGTGGTTTGCACGTACACGCCGGGAGCATTGCCGTTGGCATCGCGGTTGTAATCCAACAGCAGCCGCACGTCGCTATACGTACCGGCATCCAGATCGGCAAAACCGAGGCGTTTCACTTCACCGTCGCGGTAATCCATGAGGTTGAAGGTAAGCGGACCTTCAAAATCGGTGAGCGGCTGCCCATCCACTTGTACACCTACGACCGTGACAAAAAAGCCGGTGACTTCCGGGTCGTCAATGGGTCCGTCAGTGATCTCAAAACGCACGTTGCCGTTGTTGTCATCGTCATCGTCGTCATTGCACGAGGTAATTAAAAACAGAGAGGCGAAGAGCAGTAGTGCTCCGGAGCAAAACATTTTAAGCGTGTTCATGGTTAATTGGTTTTAATGATAAAATGTAAAAATTTCACAGCATCTGTTTAAATAAAATAAATGTCAGGAATACGGTATTGTGGCAGAGGGGTTATTTTATTTAGTTATAAGCAGCACTAAGTAGTATTATCAAGAAAAATAGGCTGTAGAAGAGAACGATCTAAGAGATAAAAGTATTTTTTCTGTTGTAAAAAAAATAAAACACATAGGAAAAGAGGAATCGAAAAACCCTGACTATAAATGCATATTAAAATTTTAACTTTTTATAAAATTAGCCCATTTCTGGTAATTGAACCGCTTATTACCAAGAAGTTTTCAATGAATTGTTGAACATTTTGCAGGCTCTTCCTTTTTAAAAATGATTCGTACACCGTTTGAAGGTGAATTTCAGTCGCAAATAAATTCAATTTAAATCATATTTACTTTGTGTGAACAATCATTTCATTATGAAACGTAATGAAGCTGATTCCGTATTGTAACAATTTTTTGAATATTTAATACAACTAAAATTACTCACTACCAAAAAGTCAAAATGATGAAACAAAAGCATTTTTCCTTACCCTTACTGGCTGGCGTGATCGTACTGGTGGCAACGGCTGTGAACGCTCAAACCGACGATACTTTTTCCAGCACTCCCAGCTCCACCACGGTAGAGGGTCCGGCGCGCATCCAGGGAATGTTGGCAACTGCCAGAGGCAATTTTATGATCGGTACCGGCATCGGTTTTTCTACCTCCAACTCCAAGGTGAATGTGACGAGTTCGACCGGCAATTTCAGTGGCGACGGCGGCTCTGCCACCCAGCTGAATCTCAGCCCGGGCATTGGTTATTTCTTCGCTAATAATTTTGCCTTTGGCGTGGGGATGGACCTCATTGCCAGCCGCACAGAGGCACAAGCCGACCTGACTAATCCCAACTCGCTCGACCAAAGGAGCGAGAACAGCGACTTGCTATTCGGTCCGTTTGCCCGCTTGTATCTGGGTGTTTCGGAAGACAAGGCGATTTTCATCGGCACCACGCTGGGCTTCGGCAGCTCCCGCGATGAATTTGTCTCTGGCACCGGCAGTGCGCAAACCATTGACAACAATATTGTAACGGTGGGCGTGGGTCCGGGCTTTACGGTTTTTTCGCGCAGCGGCTTGTCTCTGGAAGCTTTGGTTAAGTATAATTATGCCCGAAGTAAAAGCAACATCAACATCAACGAAGTGACCCGTAATTCCATCACGCGTACCAGCGCATTTGATTTTTCGGTGGGTTTACAATATTACTTCGGCGGTTTGCGTGGAGTAAACGATACGCGACCGGTCAACACCCCAACAGGTAGATTCTAAAAAAAGGATGGCACATGGAAGCAATGCAGAAAGGTGCCGTTTTGAATCTGTCATGCCATTTTACTAACTAAATAAATATCATTATTATGGCAGCATTAAATGATTATTTGCGCGGCAACTGGAACTGGCTCAAGGGCAAATTGAAAGAAACCTATGGCGAATTGACCGACGATGATCTGATGTACGAAGAAGGCAAGGAAGATCAATTGTTGGGTCGTTTGCAAACGCGCATCGGCAAAACCCGCGCCGACATTGAAGACGAGATTTTGAACTGGGATGAGAAACAACGGTAAGATTCGTTAGGAGAGATTTGCTAAATCTTGAAGATTTAGCAAATCTTTATTCTCTGCTTCACTTATCTACTTCTTTAATAAAATCAATCACGCCATTCATAAAAACTGCCTGATCGTCCCACATGGCTAAATGACTGCCGTTTGGGCAATAAAGATATTTACCATTTTGCACCAGTTTACTCATAGCTTCCATCTCAGCCGGGTTCATCGTATCATATTTGGCACCTACCATCAACGTCGGCACTTTTAAGGTTTTCAAACGATCCCATACGCTCCAGCCTTTCAGGATGCCGCCCGGCACAAACTCGCTGGGTCCTTGCATATACACATACACCGCTTGGTTGGCGTGCTTAAAGGTGCGCATCACCGGCTCCGGAAATTCCGGCAGGCGACAAATGTGGCGACTGTAATACTCCTTAAACACCAGCTCCGAATAAGTCGGATTGAAATAATCGCCCTTGTCTTCATACGTTTTTAAAGAATCAAGTAATGTAGGGCGTAATTGGCTGCGCAATTTTTGATTATACACTTCATATTTACCAAAGTCCGCCGTCATATTACAAATGATTAAGCCTTTCAGGTTATCCTGATATTTCAGGGCATATTCCATGGCAAGGATGCCGCCCCAGCTGTTGCCCAGCAGGTAAAAATTATCTTTCGTCAGGTTCAGGGCTTTGCGCACCTGCTCTACCTCCTCCACGAAACGCGCCGTTTGCCACAGCGTGGTATCGGTCGGCTGGTCAGAATAGTAAGAACCCAGTTGATCGTATTCATAAAATTCGATATTCGCCTGCGGAAAAAAACTTTCAAAACATTCCATGTATTCGTGGGTCATGGCGGGTCCACCGTGCAGCAGCAGCACTTTCATATCGGGGTTGTTGCCGAAGCGCTTCGTCCACACCCGATAGCCGCCTTCTATTTCAATCATTTGAATACCCGCCGTTTGCACCTCGCCGGGCGTGTTGAAATTTACATAATTACAAGCAGTGGTGTCGGTGTGCGAAGCGTAAGAAACGTCTTGTTTTTGTTGGCAAGCACCTGACAACAACAGGAAGAGAAACACATTCAATGGTTTCATATTTCGAGTTTTAGGTTTTTGCTGCAAAAGATACGATTAGTTTTGGTACATTTGAAATCAGGATCAGAATTTGCAGGATTTAAGAATTTTTAGAACTCTACCCAACTAAAAATAAGGGAATAGGAAAAGAAACGGGAAAAAGAGAATTTTGTGTGACCAAACTCAAAATAC
>Ga0224722_1000268_pt1 | contig 30077 bp, 30 predicted proteins | sample Balambano_FR1_Me_FD_161646 | JGI IMG/M metagenome (GOLD analysis project Ga0224722, IMG submission 161646) | Freshwater sediment microbial communities from Lake Towuti, South Sulawesi, Indonesia - Balambano_FR1_MetaG | ecosystem: Environmental > Aquatic > Freshwater > Lake > Sediment | place... | reverse complement strand
CACATTACTTTTCAAGACGACGAATGAATTCGGATATAGCACTTGTTTCGTCAAGGCCGTCGTCGGCAATTGACGAACTTTATAAAATTCATCGATGAGCGACTGATCGACTTCAATCTCTCGATAGCCGGCGTATAAGTCCGTCGTATCAACGATATGATCTGTCAAGTAGTCTTCTGCGTCAATTCCAATGGCGTCCGCTTTGACACGGACCAATATATCTTTTGAGACGACGACGACCTTTCGACCCGCGTCATGCTCGTATTGTTTTATTAATCCTAACGCTACCATTAAGATGCGATTATCATTCGTCATGACATCGAACGGAATATCGACCTGGTGTTCATGACCGATTTCGACAAACAGACGTCCTCCGTTTTCAAGCGGGACCCCGTCATGGAGTTTTCCCGATGTTCGGAGCTGGTCGAGGACACGCGATGTTTCACGGGCGTTCCGCCCGACCTCATCCATGTTTCGTTTTTTTCCATCTAACTCTTCTAGGACGATGGCTGGAATCACCACGTCGTGTTCTTCAAATTGAAATAAGGATAGCGGATCATGTAGGAGTACGTTCGTATCGAGTACATACGTTTTTTTCATAGACTTTGCCGCCCCTCGAATATAGGATGGTATTCAAGAATGAAGACTTTCTTTCACTTCACGGTCAAGCTTTTCCGCCGCTCGAATATCATACGTTTTCGTGATTTCGGGCTGTGCGTAAGCTGCTCCATAAAACGAGATGTTCCTTACTTCTTCGACATGTCCTTCAAAAAAACGAAGATGAAGGCTTGGTTTAACCGCCGGATCGAACTCTCGAATCGCCGAGAGTAAAACATGATAGGACTGACCATCTTCGATAAAAATGAGGCCAGCTGTCTTTTCTGTCGTCAAGATGGTCACGATATGTGAATTTCTTGTCAATGCGAACCGGACCGTGACAGCATCTAACGCTTGTACCCAACTGATCGCATGGCTGATCGGCCAACGCTTCGCCTCGTCGAAACCGACGAGAAATGTTAACGGCATGTCGTTCAATAGGCGCTCTTGCGCAGCTGTCAGTTCAAACGTTGCCTTACTCGCCATTCAACTCCCCTCCTTTTAACCGGGTATGGTTGTACCATTCTCCCTTACCGGTTCAATTCCCTGCTTTTAATGGTTGAAATCATGCTATACTCATCGTATAGAGGAAGGTGAAAAGATGCGTGTAAAATGTTCTCTTTGCGATAAAGTCGAGACCATCGACTCATGGTCGTTTGAAGCAAAACGCTTGCGTAACAAACCGGCTAAAACGTATATGTGTCAAGAGTGTCAGGAGCGAATCAGCGAACGAACGGCTGAACGCGCCGCATCTGGACAGTTCAAGTTATATCCTACATTTCGACAGAAACGAAATTGGTAATGCAAACGGGCGCCTCCGAAGAGACGCCCGTATTTTTTATGATTCTACCGCATCTTGACGACGGTTCCACCAGAGGCGACCACGATAAATGGCTAACACGATTGCCATGACGGCAAGCACTTCCGGGATTGGCCATGTGAAAAAGACGAGTGCCATCGTACCTGCTCCAAGTGAAAGCAGAATATAGACGATGAGCGACTTCCACCATGCCAATTGTTTCGCAAAACCAAGTTTAAAGACAAGGATTGTCAGTAAGATGACCGTGACAACGAGTGCATTGAACCCGACGGAAAAGTCATTCGGGTCACTGCCGACACCTAGCATCGAAGCGATCCACGGAACGTCAATCTGTGTGATATCGATTGTTTGAGAAGCTTTCAAGACAAAGAGTCCCCCTTTATTTCATACACATCCATTCTACACTATTCCATGCAAAAGGGAACGCCGAAGCGTCCCCTTTCTGCTAACTTATTCTTTACCAAGTTTACGACGCTTGTCAGCTTTCTCACGTTCGTTCTTGTTCAAGATTTTCTTACGAAGACGGATTGACTCCGGCGTGATTTCACAGTACTCGTCATCGTTCAAGAACGTGAGCGACTCTTCAAGTGAGAAGACGCGCGGACGTTTCAAGACTTGTGTCGAGTCTTTTGCAGAAGCACGCATGTTCGTCAATTGCTTCCCTTTAACGGCGTTAATGGCAAGGTCAACGTCACGGTTACATTCCCCAATGATCATTCCTTCATACACATCCGTACCTGGCTCGATAAAGATCGTTCCACGGTCTTCGAGGGCACCGATTGAGTAAGCCGTCGACTTCCCGTTTTCGATACATACCATAACACCGCTACGACGGCCACCGATATCAGCAGCGATATACGGACGATACTCTTCGAACGTATGGTTCAGGATTCCGTATCCACGTGTCGCTGACAAGAATTCGTTACGGTAACCGATGAGACCACGTGACGGCACGAGGAATTCCATACGCGTCTGACCGTTGTCATTCGTGTTCATGTTCGCAAGCTCACCTTTACGGAGACCAATCGATTCCATGACTGAACCTGTGTATTCTTCAGGTACGTCGATGATGACGCGCTCGAACGGCTCAACTTTCGTGCCGCTCTCGTCTTCACGGATGATAACTTGTGGCTTCGACACTTGGAGCTCGTAACCTTCACGACGCATGTTCTCGATCAAGATCCCGAGGTGAAGCTCACCGCGTCCTGATACGATCCATTGGTCTGGCGAATCAGTATTTTCGACACGGAGTGAAACGTCCGTCTCGAGTTGTTTCATCAAACGTTCTTCGATTTTACGTGCTGTCACGAAATCGCCTTCACGTCCTGCGAACGGAGAGTTGTTTGTCATGAAACGCATTTGAAGCGTTGGCTCATCGATGCGAAGGAGCGGAAGTGGCTCTTCTTTACCGACTGGCGTTACCGTTTCACCGACGTTGATATCTTCCATTCCGGCGATAGCGATCAAGTCCCCTGCTTTTGCTTCTTCGATTTCGATGCGCTTGAGGCCGAAGTAACCGAACAATTTCGTGACACGAAGTTGCTTCACCGTACCGTCTGTCTTACAAAGCGATACTTGCTCACCGACTTTGATTTTTCCACGGAAGACGCGACCTACACCGATACGACCGAGGTAGTTATCATAGTCGAGCATCGTCACTTGGAATTGAAGTGGTTCGTCTGAGTTGTCCACTGGAGCCGGCGTGTTTTCAAGAATCGTGTCGAGCACGTGCGTGATTGTATCTTCTTGTTTTTCTGGGTCAGGATCGAACGAACTTGAACCGCTGACTGCTGATGTGTAGACGACAGGGAATTCAAGTTGATCTTCATCTGCGCCAAGGTCGATCAAGAGATCAACAACTTCATCGACAACGTCGAGTGGACGAACCATCGGCTTATCGATTTTGTTGACGACGACAATCGGACGAAGTCCTTGGTCGAGTGCTTTCTTCAATACGAAACGAGTTTGTGGCATACAGCCTTCACGCGCATCGACAACAAGAATAACGCCGTCTACCATACGCATGATTCGCTCAACTTCTCCACCGAAGTCTGCGTGACCTGGTGTATCTACGATGTTGATGCGCGTCTCTTTATAATCGATTGCTGTGTTTTTTGCGAGAATCGTGATTCCGCGCTCACGCTCGATATCGTTCGAGTCCATCGCGCGTTCTGCGACTGCCTCGTTCGTCCGGAAAGTACCAGACTGTTTCAATAATTCATCGACTAACGTTGTTTTACCGTGGTCAACGTGCGCGATGATGGCTACGTTACGAAGGTTTGTTCTTACGTTCATGTAGTTATTCCTCTCTTATTTAAAAAATTTCAACTTTTCTTCAACTTTAAGAGTATAGCACACGTCACAGTACCTTTGTCGAGTGGAATCGACTGTGAACGTTTTCATCCCGTGTTTTTTATCATACAATAGGGAGGATAAGAGAAAATAAGGAGGAACCTCCATGCAGCTAATGTTTGTATTGATCGCAACGGCCGTTGTCGCAGGATTCGTCGGCATTGGAATCGGGGTGGCCGAGGGAAGCGCCGCCATTATTTTAGGAAGCCTCGTGTTAAGTGGCGTAGCGACATTCTTTGGTATTCAATTGCGTCGCCGCATTCTTTCAGAACGTCAATCATAAAAAAGGGTTACTCCGGGATCATGTCGGAGTAACCCTTTTACTTGCGTTTATAGCGGACGAGTCAAGCAGATGCGGTCGCGTAAAACGAGCCCATCTTCTTCGATGTCATCGTACCCGTGATTACGAAAATAATCGCGTTCCACCGAATCGAAGCGGAATCCGGCTTGTTGGTAAAAACGCAACTGCATGATGCTTGAATTCCCTGTACAGACAAGTAGTTCTTTTCCACCGATCATCGTGGCCCGCTTCACTGCGTCTTGTAACATGCGTTGACCAATCGTTTGGTTTTGACGTTCGGGTTTCACTGCGATATTGACGAGTTCAACCCGATTGCCTTCGTGTGAGACGAGCATATACGCACCGACAATCTCACCATCGAGTAACGCTTTGTACGTACGACCTTCCTCGAATTGTTCCCGGACCATCGCTTCATTCGGATTCGCCAAGACGAGTAAGTCGCGGATTTCTTCATACGAATCATGTTCCACGATGTGTAAGTCCGGTTTTGCTTCAGCTGTGACCCCTTTTGCGATGACGTAATGTTTGATGACGTCATTGACGAATGAATCGCTCCCAGCCAGGACAGATGTTTTTCCGTCATACCGAATCGGCTCACCATATAAGGAAACGACACGCCCGCCTACCTCTTCAACGAGTAACTTTCCAGCAGCATAATCCCATGGCATATTGCGCATGGTGATGTAGCCGTCCACGCGGCCGGCAGCAAGCCAGGCTAATTCAAGCGATGCAGCACCATGAGCTCGCGTCCCAATCGAGTCCCGAACAATCGGAGCGAGTATTTCCGGGGCAATCTGGTGGTTCGGCGTGACCCACGTCGCATTCATACTTAAAAACGCGTCTCGGACATGATGTTCATGAAGGGTCGTCAACGTCCGACCGTTCAATGTCGCCCCGTATCCTTTCCGCGCCATGAACATCTCATCCGCCATAACGTCATAAACGAATCCATATTCCACGACTCCATCCATCATGATTGCGATGGAGATGGCAAACATACGTTTTTGATGAATAAAATTTAACGTCCCATCAATCGGGTCGACAAACCAGACGGTACCAGTCAATTGTTCTGGCTGATCTGTCGTCCCCTCTTCCCCCATAATCTGATGTTCCGGAAATGTTTGTTGGATTCGACGGACAATCAGTTGTTCCACCGCGCGGTCGATTTCAGTGACCAAGTCCCCTTTTCCCGTCTTTCGTTCCACTTCATAACTTTGATCAATCTCGCGACGAATCAGTTCTCCCGCTTGTTTGATTAAGTCGACTGCAAACCATTCTATCATCTGTGATCACCTCAACTGTATTGTACCAAACAAAAACCAGTATCCGCTCGGAATACTGGTTGAATGTGTGTGTAATGGTTAGGCTTCGAGACGCAATAATTCTTGGCGGTACTTCTCTAACCGATGCTTGCTAGCCTGAACTGTAGCATCATCTTGTGACGCCATCGCATCGAAGAGGGTTGCCAATTCATAATCAATCTCTAAGCGCAGCACCGGGATCCGTTTTTCTGCGTCTTTTCTTTTGAATGCCTCAATCACTTGTTTCATAAGATGCCACACTCCTTTTGTTGGGCTACAAGTTACGGTTTAGTGAGTTGAATTGAGTATATCAGATAAAATTCGAAAAAGAAAGAGAATTGTCTGACTATTTTGAATTTTTTATCTTAATGGATATATTCCCAATTCCGAGGTCCCTAAACCTGATTTGGTGTTAATGAACTGTACCCGATTTATTGGAGAAATAACAAAAAAGCATGCCTGAATTTGCTCGGGCATGCTCGGTCTTACAGTTTGATCATTTTACTCGAGGACTTCATTGCCGCCTGAACCGTACGATACGTGGAATAACCTGTCTGTTCGTCGTGAACCGCGTTCAGTTGTTTCTCCTCCGACTTAGATGTTACGATCTGCTTGAAGGCACGATAGGAGTCGAGAAAAACCTCTCGTTCCACCCCACCTTCATTGGCTTGTGCGACGACGTTATAAAACTCGACGACTTCAATCAATTCGTCAGTCGTCCAATCCGGATTGATCGGATAGTTGATTTGCATATTGTTTCACCTCGACACCCATTGTAACAACAAAAAAAACTATTGCAAGTTGAGCCAGAAATCTCTATAGTTTTTTTGTTGCTTCTTTTTTAAAAACAACATATATCATAACGATACTATTCATCTTATAAACAAACTGATTCAAGGGGGATTTACGATTGAAATTAAAAGGTGCTACTCAGCTCGAAACGCCACTATTTGACACGTTGCTTGAACATGTCGACTCAAACCCGATTGCGTTCCATATTCCTGGTCATAAAAGCGGAAAAGGGATGGACCCGGAGTTTCGTGACTTTATTGGTGAAAACGCCCTAAAAATTGATTTGATTAACATTGCCCCACTCGATGACCTCCATCATCCAAAAGCGGCAATCGCTGAAGCGGAGCGCTTGGCGGCAGAGGCGTTCCGTGCTGACGAGACCTTTTTCTCCGTTCAAGGGACATCGAGTGCCATCATGGCGATGATCATGGGTGTCGTTGGCCCGAACGAAAAAATCATCGTGCCACGGAACGTCCATAAATCCGTCATGTCCGCGCTCGTCTTAACGGGTGCCCACCCGGTCTTCATCCATCCGGAATTTGATGAAACATACGGCATCGCCCACGGAATCACGGCTAGTGCCGTAGAACGCGCGCTTGAACTTCATCCGGACACAAAAGCCGTACTCGTCATCAACCCGACTTATTTCGGGGTCGCAGGTGATCTAGAGCGTATCGTGTCTGTCGCGCATGCACAAGACGTTCCTGTACTTGTCGATGAGGCACACGGCGTTCATCTTCCGTTTCACGATGAACTTCCGCTCTCGGCGATGCAAGCGGGAGCAGATGTGGCGGCGACGAGTGTGCACAAGCTTGGTGGTTCAATGACAGGCAGTTCGATTTTGAACGTACGCCGCGGACTCGTCTCGCCAGAACGAATTCACGCAATGCTCTCTATGATTACAACGACGTCAACATCCTATTTGCTCCTCGCTTCTCTCGACGCGGCACGTCGACAGTTAGCGACAAAGGGTCACATGATGAATGAGCGTGCACTCGAGCTTGCTAGAACGGCCCGTACGGCAATCAATCACATGCCGAACTTATCGGTATACGGTCATGCCGAGTTGCATTCTGAATCGACTTACGCGCTTGACGAAACGAAAGTACTCGTATCCGTGCGTGAACTTGGGGTAACTGGATTTGAAGTCGAGAAATATCTTCGCGACAAACACCGCATCGAAGTCGAGATGTCCGATTTATTGAATGTGCTCTTCATCGTCACATCAGCGGACGACGAATCAACGATTCAAGCGTTGATTGAAGCGATGCGAGATGTCGTTTCTGTTTACCAAAAGTCTGGGAACGACTCATTATCCATCATGCTCCCAGAGATTCCACCACTTGCGCTCAGTCCTCGTGATGCGTTTTATGAAGAGACGGAGACCATCCCTCTCGAAAACGCAGTCGGGCGTATTTCAGCGGAGTTCATCATGGTGTATCCACCTGGAATTCCAATCATCATTCCAGGTGAATTGATTACGACGTCGACACTCGAATACATCATGGCCAACATTGAAGCGGGTCTTCCCGTACAAGGTCTCGAAGATGAGTCGCTGCAAATGATTAAAGTCATCCAACAAACAAAAGCGATTCGCTAAACAAAAAATGAGCCGGTCATCATGACCGGCTCATTTTTTATGTCATCTCAGAAAAGGTGGCTGTAGATGATCGAATTGCTTCCCCTAGTGCCTATTATAAGAAAACGCTTACATTTTTTCAAGTATCAATTTCTTCAGATGCTTGTGTTTTTTCGACCAAGCAAAGTCGTAAAAATTCAGCGACGTGTTCTGTGTCGTTCAAGTTGATGCCAAGCATCGGATACAATTGACGCGGCTCTTCTAGCGCATGCAAATCAAGAAGGGCCGATTGACCCGTTTGCATACAGACGACTAACACCTTGCCCATGAATTGCTGTGTATAGACGAAACCAAAATCATAACGGGCGGCCTCTGTTTCAATCCCCGTAAATCGGACCCGACTCGTCTCGGAAACGGTATACAATAACTCCTCATCGAATGCCATCAGGATTCCCTCCCTTCTCTCTTCACAAGTATTTTCCTTTATACTACAAGTATGAAACCTAAGGAGAGAACGACAATGAAGATTGATTATGCAACAGAGGTAAACGTAGAAACTCTTGTCCAGTTCATGCACGATCTATGGCCAGACGCCCCCATCGAAGAATTACGAATGGAAGTCAAACTCGGTCTCACCTCAAAAAAGATGCATTATTTTATCGCATCAAATGAACATGGGGAGGCAGTTGGTTTTTGTCAACTCAGTTTCCGGCATGACTATGTGCCAGGTTCTAGTACGTCCCCGACCGCCTATGTGGAAGGAATCTATGTCAGTGAATCAGAGCGCCACCGAGGTGTCGCCTCTCGTTTGGTCGATACTGCATCAACCTTCGCGGCCCGTCACGGTTGTATCGAACTGGCATCGGATACCGAGCTTGAAAACGAGGACAGTCAACGCTTTCACGAGAAGGTCGGATTCAAGGAAGTCGAGCGTGTCGTCACCTATATTAAAAACCTCTCCCACGAATCGTGAGAGAGGTTTTATTGACGTTCTTATTTTACAACGTGGATTGGCATACCCATTGCGATTTCAGCAGCTTCCATAGCCATCTCACCGAGTGATGGGTGAGCGTGGATTGTAAGTGCGATATCTTCAGCAGTCATACCAGCCTCGATTGCAAGGCCAAGCTCAGCAATCATATCTGAAGCGCCCGTACCCGCGATTTGAGCACCGATCAAGAGACCGTCCTCTTTGCGTGTGATGAGCTTCATGAAGCCGTCTGGCTCGTCAAGTGCAAGTGCACGACCGTTCGCTGCGAATGGGAATTTCGAAACTGTGATTTCGAGTCCTTCTTCTTTTGCGAGTGGTTCTGTGTAACCAACCGTTGCGAGTTCTGGATCTGTGAAGACGACTGCAGGGATTGCAGAGTAGTCGAGGTAAGCTGGCTTACCTGCTGCTGCTTCCGCTGCGATTTTCGCTTCATAAGATGCTTTGTGTGCAAGTGGTGGCCCAGGAACGATATCACCGATTGCATAGATGTTTTCGTTCGATGTTTTACACTGGTCATCGATTTCGATGATTCCACGGTCGCTGATTTTAACGTCCGCGTTCTCAAGACCGATGTCGCCTGTGTTTGGACGACGACCAACTGTGACGAGGACATAGTCCGCTTCAACAGATTGCTCTTCACCGTTTACTTCAAACTTAACAGTTACGCCGTCTTCCGTTTCTTCAACACCTTTAGCAAGTGCATTCGTGTGGATTGTGACGTTCCCTTTTTGCTTGAGTTTCTTCTTAACGATTTGCGTCATTTGTGGTTCGAAACCAGACAAGATGTCGCTAGCGCCCTCTACAACGACAACTTCTGTATCGAAGTTAGCGTATGCAGTACCGAGCTCCATACCGATGTATCCACCGCCGATGACGACGAGTTTCTTCGGTACTTCAGGAAGTGCCAACGCGCCAGTTGAAGAAAGGACGCGTTTAGACCATTTGAACGATGGGATCTCGATTGGTGTAGAACCAGTCGCGACAATCGCTTTTTTGAATTTGTAAGGAGTTGAGCTGTCTTCAGTGATGACACGAACTGTGTCTTCAGAAGCGAAGAACGCTTCACCTTGAACGATCTCAATTTTGTTTCCTTTGAGGAGACCTTTGACACCGCCAGTCAATTTGTTAACGACTGACTGTTTCCAGTCTTGAACTTTTGTGAAGTCCACTGACACGTTGTCAGACGTGATTCCCATTGAATCATGTCCTTTAGCGTGTTGGAAGTTGTGTCCTGCTGTGATCAACGCTTTCGATGGGATACATCCGACGTTCAAGCAGACACCACCGAAGTTGCCTTTCTCAACGATTGTTACTTTCATTCCGAGCTGAGCGCCACGGATTGCGGCAACGTATCCACCAGGACCGGCACCGATGACAAGCAAATCAGTTTCTTGTGCGAATTCTCCTACTACCATGTTCTTATCCCTCCATCATTAGAAGTGCTGGGTCTTCGAGCAAGCGTTTCACCATGTTAAGAGCGTTTTGTGCAGTCGCACCGTCGATGAGGCGGTGGTCAAAGCTGAATGAAAGTGCAAGTACTGGCGCAGCAACGATTTCACCGTTCTTCACGACAGCTTTCTCAGCGATACGACCGATACCGAGAATCGCAACTTCTGGGTGGTTGATGACAGGTGTGAACCATTGTCCACCAGCTGAACCGATGTTTGTGATTGTGATTGATCCGCCTTTCATGTCTTCCCCAGCGAGCTTACCTTCACGAGCTTTACCTGCAAGTTCGTTAATGTTTGTAGCAAGTGCATAGATTGATTTACGGTCTGCATCTTTTACGACTGGTACAACGAGTCCGTTGTCCGTGTCAGCTGCAATCCCGATGTTGTAGTAGTTTTTGTAGACGATTTCTTCGTTCACGTCATCGATTGAAGCGTTGATTGTTGGGAATGCTTTCGCTGCAGCAGTCAATGCTTTCACGACGAATGGCAAGTACGTGAGTTTCACGCCTTGGTCAGCCGCGACTTGTTTGAAGTCTTTGCGGAGTGCAACGAGTTTTGTAACGTCGACTTCGTCCATGAGTGTAACGTGTGGTGCAGTGTGTTTCGAGTTAACCATCGCTTTCGAGATGGCTTTACGGATTCCACGGATTTTCTCACGTGTTTCAAGTTCAGGAGTCGCTGACTCGTAAGGCTTGATTTCCGTTTTCGCAGCTGCTGCTGGTGCTACAGATTCTGTTTTCTCTGTTGTAGTTTCTGCAGATGGTGCTTCGCCGTTCGCGAATGCATCGATGTCTTCTTTCAATACACGGCCGTTGTCGCCAGAACCGTTGACTTCACGGATGTCGACACCTTTTTCACGTGCATATTTACGGACAGATGGCATAGCGATAACACGTTCAGATTTGTGAAGTTGAACGTCGCGTGGCGCGTCTTCTTTCACATCTTCTTTTACGTCTTCTGTCTTCTCTTCTGCTTTCGGCTGTTCAGGTGTTTCTTCTTCACCTGCTGGTGCGTCGCCTTCGATGTCAAACGTAATGAGGACGTCGCCGACTACGGCAACAGTACCTTCAGAAACTTTAACTTCTTTGACTGTACCGTCGACTGGAGCTGGGATTTCAACGACTGCTTTGTCGTTTTGTACTTCTAAAAGAACATCGTCCTCTTTGACCGTATCCCCTGCTTTTACGAACCACTTGACGATTTCACCTTCGTGAATACCTTCACCGATATCTGGTAATTTAAATTCAAATACTGCCACTGGTTTTTCCTCCCATCAATTCATCATGTAAACACGACAAGGGAGACAATTCTCCCTCATCGTTTATTCGACACGATCTTAGAAGTTCACAACTTCCTTAACTTTTGCAACGACATCTTTATGGTCAGGTAACCACATGTCTTCACCTTGTGCGAATGCGAAGACTGTGTCAGGTGCAGTTACTCGAAGAACTGGTGCTTCGAGGTGAAGAATTGCGCGCTCTTGAATTTCAGTTACGACGTTCGCCGCGATACCTGCTTGACGTTGTGCCTCTTGAACGACGATCGCACGACCTGTCTTCTTAACAGATTCTACGATTGTGTCGATATCAAGCGGGCTCACTGTCATGAGGTCGATGACTTCAACGTTGATGTTTTCTTTTTCAAGCTCTTCCGCTGCTTTGAGTGACGTGTGCACCATCGCACCGTAAGTGATAATTGAAACGTCTGTACCTTCACGTTTCACATCCGCTTTACCGAGTTCGATTGTGTACTCACCTTCAGGTACTTCGCCACGGAATGAACGATACAATTTCATGTGCTCGAGGAACACGACTGGGTCGTTGTCACGGATAGACGCGATCAACAAACCTTTTGCATCGTACGGAGTCGATGGAATAACGACTTTAAGACCAGGTGTCTGAGCCATCAAACCTTCAAGGCTGTCCGCGTGAAGCTCAGGTGTCTTAACTCCACCACCGAATGGTGAACGGATTGTGATTGGTTGGCTGTAAGCGCCGCCTGAACGGTAACGCATACGTGCCATTTGAGCTGCGATTGAGTCGAAAACTTCGAATACGAATCCGAAGAATTGAACTTCCATGATTGGACGGAATCCAGTAAGACCTAGACCGATCGCAAGACCACCAATCCCTGATTCAGCGAGTGGCGTGTCGAAGACACGGTCTTCGCCGAGCTCGTCTTGGAGACCTTCCGTCGCACGGAATACCCCACCGTTTTTACCAACGTCTTCTCCGAAAAGAAGTACTTTCTCGTCGCGTTTCATTTCAACGCGCATCGCATCAGTAATCGCTTGGATCATTGTCATTTGAGCCATAACTTACTTCGACTCCTTTGCAGTATATTCTTCAAGCTGTTCTTTCAAGTTTGAAGGAAGTTCTTCGAACATGTTGTTGATGAAGTCCGAAACTTTTTGTTTTGGTTCTTTGTCTGCTTGGCTGATTGCTTCTTTCACGTCAGCTTTCGCTTGCTCGATCACTTCGTTCTCCATGTCTTCGTTCCAGAGTTTCTTGTTCTCAAGGAAGAGACGGAAACGTACGAGTGGATCTTTTTCTTGATACTCTGTGTCGAGTTCTTTTGTACGGTAACGTGTTGGGTCATCCCCAGCGAGCGTATGTGGTCCGTAACGGTAAGTGAGTGACTCGATGAGTGTCGGTGTTCCTTCGAGTGCATCGACACGAGCTTGTTGAGTCGCTGCGAGCACTGCAAGAACGTCCATTCCGTCTACTTGAATTCCGTTAATTCCAGCTGCAACAGCTTTTTGCGCGATCGTTTTAGCTGCTGTTTGCTTTTCAACAGGAGTCGAGATAGCGAAACGGTTGTTTTGAACGACGAAGATTGCTGGTGATTTGAATGCACCTGCAAAGTTCAATCCTTCGTAGAAGTCACCTTGTGATGAGCCACCGTCACCTGTGTAAGTAATAGCGACATTTTTGTTGCCGTTGCGTTTGAGGCCCATTGCCACACCCGCAGTTTGAATGATTTGTGCACCGATGATGATTTGTGGCATCAATACGTTGACACCTTCAGGGATGCGGTTTCCTGCCACGTGTCCACGTGAGAACAAGAACGCTTGATAAAGCGGAAGTCCGTGGAATACGAGTTGCGGGATATCACGGTATCCTGGAAGAATCCAGTCCTCTTTGTCGAGCGCGTATTGCGTCCCGATCATCGTCGCTTCTTGACCTGCCACTGGCGCGTAGAATCCTAAGCGACCTTGACGGTTAAGTGAGATGGCGCGTTGGTCCCAGATTCGAGTATAGACCATGCGGCGCATGAGTTCCTGAAGTTGCTCGTCCGTTAGGTCAGGCATTGCGTCTTGGTTGACGACCTCACCCTTCTCGTCGAGAATACGGAACGTTTGGAAGTTTTCTTCCACGTTTTGAAGTACCTGAACGTTGTTCATTCGTTTCACCTCATCCTTTCAACTATGAGACAATTGTCTTTTTTGTGATCAAACACTATCTCAAATCTTACGTGTATCTGTCCAAAAAAGCAATCTGTATTAACGTGATTCAGAAAAGTTATCCTCTTCTGCCGTTTCCTTGTTAGTATAAAACGGGTTGTTTCAATAACGCAAAAAATATGCTTACCGAAATAAAACGCTTACATTCAAGGGATATGACATCCTTTTCACCACTGTATTATTTTCATTTCACCTTCTGTACCATCCACATTCCTTCCTGATTAAATATGATATAATCAATCATATATGTTTGATAGAAAGGAAGTTGTGTATGTTAACCATGAAAGATGTCATTCGCGAAGGAGACGAGCGGCTTCGCGCGCGCTCAACTGAAGTACCGATTCCGCCAACGACAGAAGATTTGGCGTTACTCGACGAGATGGAGACGTTCCTCGTCAATAGTCAAGACCCAGAGATGAGCGAGAAATACGAGTTGCGAGGTGGGGTCGGCATCGCCGCGCCACAACTCGGTGTGAATCGTCGTTTCTTCACAGTCTTGCTACAAGAAGAGGAAGAGACGTTCAAACTCTCCATCTTCAATCCTAAAATCACAAGTCATTCCGTCGAGCAGACATTTTTGAATGGCGGCGAAGGCTGTCTATCGGTCGATCGCGTGGTCAAAGGAAATGTACCTCGTTTTCGTCGAATCACGTTAGAAGGGTTCGACCGCAATGGGAAGCCCATTAAGCTTCGATTGCGCGGAATGCGCGCTGTCGTATGTCAGCACGAGCTCGATCATTTAGATGGGATCATGTTCTATGACCGCATCAATATGTCGAACCCGTTAGAAACATACGGCGAACCGATTTAACATGTTTAGCTCGAGAAAAAGGGCACTGTTGTTACTATTCCCATTTTTATTTCTTTTAATCGGTGGATGTGTGCGAATCAATTATGATGCGACTGTTCACTATGACCAATCTGTTTCGCTCGAAACGACTTATGCGTTCCGTGATCATCCTGTCATGAAATTGCTCAATCTCAGGCTCGACTGGGATACTTGGAAAGAGCAGGCGGAAGAGAACGGATATGAAACAGAAGATTATTCAAGTCCTGATGACTACGAAGGCATGGTCTTAAAGAAGACATTTAAAAATGTGGACGAGTTGCAACAGATTAAAGAGGAATGGAAAACGGGACCAGCCGGTATTTTAGTTCCTCCAGATATTCAGTTCGACATCGATCAACGAGAAGGCATTTGGTTTGATTCCTATACGTTACAAACCAATCTCGACCTCCGTCTTGACCGGGTCGACTTACCCGGCGTCGAACTAACCGGCTCCCCAAAAAAATTGGCTGAACGATATATCCGCCAAGCCGACATTCGCTTTAACTTGACTGTTCCGACCGGCGTATTCGTTGAGGATGGAACCGGCCTAGATCTCCGTTCTATGAAGCATGTCGAGTGGCAAGTGTACGGAGGACGCCAAAACAATGTAAAGTTAGTCGCCCATGTGCCGAACGTTAAAGCATGGGTGATCACCATCATCGTATTGGTGGCAGCTATCATCTTAAGTTATTTCATTTGGCGCAAGTATCGACGAAACGTCGGCAACCCTAGAGAAACGTCGATTCGTTCACGCCTATTAGGGTTATTGATTGTCACCCTCTCGCTCATTTTGATTGTCGGGACATTCCGACAAGAGTTGGCAAACGAGCGTCAATCCGAGTCGATTCGCCAAGCTTCCCAAACGAATGAGTTTATCCCTACGTTTGCAGTTCATGGTTTACTCGGGACAGACCGGACGTTCCTCCGCTTTTCTCAAGCGATGGAACAAAGTGGGCAAGCGACTGACGGGGCGCTTTGTACCGTGACTGTCAAAGGCAAGGCCGACTGTGAAATATATGATTTTAGTTCAACTCGCCCGATTGTCCGAATCGAGTTCGAAGATGCAGAGGCTTCTTTGAACAATCAGACAAAGTGGTTGAATGCAGCCATTGAAACGTATAAGAAAACGAGAAATCGTTCGTTCGACCGGATGTATATCATTGGCCATAGTATGGGTGGCGTAGCCGCTGCCAACTATATCTTGAATCAAGAGACGTACATCATCGATAAGTTTGTAACGTTCGATAGCCCGTTCGGCGGGACACGCCTTGCAAACTTCGGATTATCTGCCAGTAACTTCGGCGTTAACACCGGAAGCCCTGCCATCCGTGATTTGTCCCCCAACTCAGACGGACTGCAAGCATTCCAGTCTAAGCTTGAGACATGGCCGAGGTCCGTTCTGGTACTCTCCTTCTCTGGACGAGGCGGCGAATTCAATTTGATTGAGCCGGCGAGTTCTCTGTTACTGGAAGAGTATACGAATAACATTCAGACAGAAACGGTACCGTACGACCATTTCTCACTTCACCGTAAAAGTGACGTCTTGAAAGAGACCGGGAAATTCTTATACGAATACACGAATGAGTTTAATCCAATCGAGACGAACTAACGTCAAAACAGCTATCCCCAAATTTTGAGGATAGCTGTTTTTTAATACGTCATCGTCCATGTGACTTTTTGGAGCCAATACATCATATACTTTCCGATTGGGAGATCGGTTTGAATCTCATCATATGCTACCGTATACGTGCCATTCTCATTGTTCCATAGACGATTAAAATACTCGTCCACTTCATCAAAGAAGGCTGTATCCACATCTCCTGTCACTTCGACGTCTGCCTCTAGGTTGTAATCGTTCATGTTCCGGGTCGTATAGTTCCCCGAACCTAAGACAACTGTCTTTTCTTCACCATCCACATACAGGATTTTTGGATGATATTGTTCCTTGCCGACATCATACCAGCGAATCTCGATTTGCTCCGGGTTGACGGTGTTCAGTTCTGCCGCCACCGGTAAGTTCGGTAACCCTGATTTCGATCGACCGAACGCATTCGTGTTCGGATCGAGGATCAAGTTCACCGTCACCCCACGCCCGGCGGCATCCTCGATTGCTTGGATAATATTCCGGTCTGCTAAATAGAACATTCCGATCCAAATGGTGTCCCCATCATCCGCCCCATTCATTGCATCGAGCACCGACTCTTGAATCTTCCCTTCGGTGACATAACGAATCTCCATCGGTGCCTCGCTCGGCGCATTTTCAATCTTCGACAACGCTTCATCATCTGGGAAGCGCCGTGCATCCCCTTTCGAGAACGTCGCAACCGCTTGCTCACCTTCAACGATTTCTTTTAAAATCGGTCCTTTTAAATGGACACCGACATTCGAGTGATATCCACTGGCATCATGTGGATTAGCGGAAAGTACAAAGCCTTCATTCTCGGTGACCATCACTTTTCGATGGTTCGCTTTGATGTTGAGCAACCTTAAATAAGCACGAACCGTAATGTCCGGTGCCGAAGAGGCCATCGGGTTCGGTAGCCATCCGTCTTGACTATTGCCGAACCATTGAAGCGCCATTCGATAAAACGTGGAGTATAAAATATTCGGGTCACGAAGAGCATCGAGGTTTGTATATACGACCTCCACTCCCGCTTCCTCTAGGACATCAAAGTGGTCAGAAACATGTCCGTTATACGTGGTATTGATGTCATCCGTGATGAAGACGACCTTCAAATCCGGGTATCGCTCCATTTGCTCAAGCAATGCTGAAGATAGGCGCGATGTAATGTCCGGATATTGTCGGTCTTCATTCGAATAAGGATTGAATAAGAAAAAGTCCATGACGATATATTCTTTTGCCTCACGTATCGCTCGTTCAACTTCACTAAATATCTCCTGTTCGACAATCTCCGTATCTTCCCCTTGATAGGTCAAATCATGAAGAAAATCGATTTGGTCATCTGTGATGAGATACGGTTCAGATTGTCTCGACACGCCTTCCGGTAATGGTTTGACTTGATGAAAAACGAGCGTGATGAGAAAAATGACCGCAATGATTGCGGCTCCCCATTTCAGCCACCCTTTCTTCCCCTTTTTCTTCGCCATAAGCTCCCCCTCCTCATTTGCGGTGAAAAAAACGAGCTGTAGTCTCCTACAGCCCGTCAGATCATACTTCCATGATAATCGGCAGGACCATCGGGTGTCTCCGCGTCTTTTGTGCCAAGTAAGGTGTGAGGGTGTCTGAGACGAGTTGTTTCATCTCCGACCACTTCATCTGCTTATTGGACAATCCTTGTTCGACGGTTTTCTTCAACAATCGTTCGCCATCACGAATCAGACTACCTGATTCACGCATGTAGACGAATCCACGTGAGATGATATCCGGTCCTGAGACGAGTTTGCGCGTCTTGCCATCAATGCTGATGACGACGACAACAAGTCCATCTTCAGACAGAATGCGGCGATCCCTTAATACTATATTCCCGATATCACCAATTCCATTCCCATCAATATACACAGCGTTCGCAGAAATTTTACCAGTGACCGCAGCCGACTCCGAGTCGACAGCAAGCACTTCGCCATTATCCATAACGAAACTGTTCTCTTTCGGGATTCCAACCGATTCAGCAAGCTCAGCATGCTTTTTCAACATACGGTACTCGCCGTGAATCGGCATGAAGAATTTCGGATTCAGAAGACGAATCATCAACAACTGTTCTTGTTGCGAACCGTGACCTGACGTATGAATGTTCGTCAACTTACCGTAGACAACATCCGCTCCCGCTTTATACAACTGGTCAATCGTCTTCCCGACCGAGATGGCGTTACCTGGGATTGGAGAAGAAGAGAAGATGACCGTATCCCCAGGAATGATCGACACTTGACGGTGCGTCCCGTTCGCAATACGGCTGAGCGCTGCCATCGGTTCCCCTTGCGATCCGGTACAAAGAATCGCGATTTCATTCGGGTCGTAGTGACGCATCTGATTCGCCTCAATAATCATACCCTTTGGCACGTTGATGAAACCGAGTTCTTGTCCGATTGTCATGACTTTCTCCATCGAACGACCGAAAATCATGAGATGACGACCTGTCTCGGCACACGCATCGACCACTTGTTGCAAGCGATAGATGTTCGATGCGAACGTCGCAAAGATGATTCGACCGTCCGCTTTCCGGAACGTCTCACTAATCGTCCCACCGACCACGCTCTCACTCATCGTGAAGCCTTCCACTTCTGCATTTGTTGAATCGGACAAGAGACAAAGAACGCCTTCTTTTCCGATTTCCGCCATCTTGGCAAGGTCTGCCGGCTCGCCTACCGGAGTGAAGTCGAACTTGAAGTCACCTGTATGGACGATGTTCCCTTGTGGCGTCTTGACGACGACACCGAGTGAGTTCGGAATCGAGTGCGTCGTGCGGAAGAACGAGATGCTCGTCTTACGGAACTTGATGAGTGAATCCTCATCAATCTCATGGAGCTCCGCCTCACGAAGCAACCCATGTTCCTCAAGTTTAACTTTGATCAATCCGAGCGCGAGCTTCGTCGCATAAATCGGCAATTGCACTTGCTTCAATAAGAATGGAATTCCCCCGATATGGTCTTCGTGACCGTGAGTGATGAATACCCCTTTTACTTTGTCTTTGTTTTTAATCAAGTACGAGTAATCAGGAATCACATAGTCGATTCCAAGCAAGTCATCCTCTGGGAACATGATTCCCGCATCGATGACGATGATTTCATCTTGGAATTGAACAACATATGTGTTCTTCCCGATTTCTCCGAGTCCGCCCAATGCGAACACGGCTGTTTGGTGGTTCTTAACAAACTTCATTTAATCTCTCCTTACTTCAATTATTAATACATCTATGTGAAACATAAGTGATTCTCGAATATGCCCGTAAGATTCTTTTTTCATTATAGCTCATATCATGACAATATTTCACTAACGATGTGATATTCGTGGTAGTTTCCCTATTTCGTGTTATCCTTTTAGAGGGTTCAGAAAACATATTTTTTAGATAAAGAGAAAGAATGGTGAATCAAATGGAAAATCAAAAGGTTGTTTTCTTCGACATTGACGGCACGCTTTTACATGAAGGTAGTTATATCCCGCCTTCCACGATTTCAGCGATTCAAGCACTTCAGGCAAACGGCGTCGAGACGTTCATCGCGACGGGACGAGGACCGGCCATGCTATCCGACATCCCAGAACGTGTCGGGATTGATAGTCTCGTTTGTTACAACGGTCAGATTGTCGTGCATAAAGGTGAAATCGTCTATCGTAACACGCTCTCGAAAGATGCACTCGGTCGCTTGACGACGCACGCTTCTTCAAATGACCATACTCTCGTCTATTTGGGTCAAGACCGTGGTGGTGCTTCAAGACCGAACGACGCCATCGTCGAACAATCGCTCGGCGAACTCGACATGCCGATTCCTTCATTCGAACCGAACTTCCACGCAGAAGAGGATGTGTATCAGACGTTACTGTATTGCACGCCTGAAGACGAGCATCATTATATCAATGCTTACCGCGAGTTCGATTTTATCCGTTGGCATCCTCATGCGATGGACGTGATCAATAAGGGAGCCAGTAAAGCAGACGGCATCCGTCACTTTATTGAGACCAACGGCTATCGTCTGGAGAATACGTACGCTTTCGGAGATGCATTGAACGACTTGGCCATGCTTCAGTATGTAGGGACAGGAATCGCCATGGGCAATGGTCGCACCGAAGCGAAAGACGTGGCGGATTTCGTCACGAAATCCATCCTTGAAGATGGGATCGAGTACGGCCTAAAGGCGATGAAGCTTATCTAAAAAAAGACCCTTGGAGTCAAACCGTCGAGTTGGATCAATCGATTCAACGATCGCGGCATCGCTCCAAAGGTCTTTTCTTTTATCTCGAACGAAGTGTGCGCTCTAGTCTATCCAAATCGGTGTCCTTCCCGATGATGATCAGGATATCTTCCGATAAAATCATCTCATCCGCTTGAGGAGAAATCAGGACATCGTCATCGCGACGGATCGCGACGATGTTCACCCCATACTTCGCTCGCAAGTCCAAGTCGATGAGGGATTTGTTCGATAACTTGTCCGATGCTTTAATTTCGACAATCGAATGTTCATTCGATAATTCGAGGTAGTCGAGGATACTCTGGCTCATCAACCCATTGGCAATTCGAACGCCCATATCACGCTCCGGGTGGACGATGTTATCCGCCCCAATTCGACGGAGTACTTTTTCATGGTAATCGTTCGTCGCTTTGACCGTGATGATTTGGACACCGAGTTCCTTTAAAATCAACGTCGTCAAAATGGAAGCTTGAATATTCTCCCCGATGGCGACAATCACATGTTCAAAGTTACGAATCCCTAAACTCTTTAACACATTTTCATCTGTTGTATCGGCAATCACGGCATGGGTTGCCAACCCCATAAACTCATTGACACGTTCCTCATCTGAATCGATGGCGAGGACGTCATATCCATTTGAAGACAATTCTCGGACGATCGACCCTCCAAATCGTCCTAACCCGATGACTGCAAATTCACCTGTCATGATGCTACATTCCTTTCCTACACATGTTCTCTTCTTGATTCTTCGTTCAGTGTAACTGATTCCACTTCAAAACTCTACATAAAAAACAAAACGGGATTCCCTTTAAATCAAGGAAATCCCGTTCTTGCCATTATGCTTTTCCACTCGAGCGTTTCCCTCGTACGTAGTCGTTGTCGAACAAGAACAAACGGAGCAAGAGATAGAGCGCCGGTACGAGTAGGAGCAATCCTAAGATGAATACGATGACAAGTGCCACCGCCATCGACTCGTTGACGACACTTCCATTAATGTCGATATACGGATACAGGATGTATGGCAAGTGAGAATATCCGTAGCCGAACCATGCCATGAAGAACTGACCCATGACCATCAAGAAGGCGATCCCGTAATTTCGTTTCATATACACGAAGGAGACGGCGATGACGAAGAACAAGAAACTCATCGCAAACCACCACCAGTTCCCTCCTAGGATGCTTTCGTAATGCCACGCAGCTTGCGACTTCAACCCGAAGAAGACGAGACCCGATGCGATAATCGTCGGGACGCTCCAGAATAGAGCCCATTTTCGAACAAGTTCGACGGCATTTTGGTCACGTGCCTTGTCCGCATAGAACAAGAGGAACATGGCGCTAATATAGAGGACGGAGACAATCGCCAAGATGACGACCGTCCACGAGTAGAAGTTGGTGAACAACTTCGCCCCGTCAAAGAAGACGCCGTTCTCTGTCTCCGTGATGAAACCACCTTGGCTGACAGTTAAGACTGTCGACATCGAAGCTGGAATGAGTAATCCCGTCGCCCCATAAAGGAACATATAGAGCGTGCTCTCCTTTGACCCATAGTTAGCGAACGCATAGAAACTACCACGAATCGCAAGCAAGATTAACACGACAGACGCTGGAACGAGCAAGGCCGTACCATAGTAATAAGCAGTGTCCGGAAAGAATCCGACAATCCCGACAAAGAAGAACACGAAGAATACGTTCGTGACTTCCCATGTCGGTGACAAATACCGTTTGACGAGACGGTTCACTAAGTGATCACGTTTCGTATAGCGGCTATAGAAAGCGAAGAAGCCTGCACCGAAGTCAATCGATGCGACGATGAGGTAGCCGTATAGAAACGTCCATAAGACGGCAATCCCTAATTCTTGAATTTGCATGTCATACCCTCCGATCACACTTCATCCGCAAACATCGCTTCACCACGATGCTCGGATTGTTTTAGTTCTTTTCCTACCGGATTCTCTTTGAACAGGCGTGATAGGACAACCACAGTCACTGTTCCGAGTACCGCGTAGAGGATCGCGAAAGCGACAAGCATCCAACCGACGTTCGCTGATGTCGTAGCTGCCTCACTCGTACGCATCAACTCATATAACGCCCAAGGTTGACGACCAAACTCTGCGAAGAACCAACCAAACTCAATCGCCGCCATGGCAAGAGGTCCACCGGCTGCAATCGCAAAGAGCATCGGCTTGCTGAACTGGTTCAAACGTTTAATATAGCGTCCGAGTACGAACAGGAAGGAGATGAGCGCGAGAAGCATCCCAATTCCGACCATCGCATCAAATAGATAGTGAACGAAGAGCGGCGGTTGATCTTCTTTCGCAAATTCATTGAGACCCGTCACTTCATAGTTCGGGACACCACCTGCAAGAATAGAGAGGGCGTAAGGAATCTTCAAGGCGCCTCGAACTTCATAGCCACCTTGCCCATCATCTTCTAACCATCCCCCCAAAATCAATTCGGCCTCGGAAGAGGTTTCGAAATGCCATTCTGCCGCTGCTAATTTATCTGGTTGATACTTAGCCAAATATTTACCTGAGAAGTCACCGACAAGCGCTGTCGCAATCGCAAAGATCAAAGCGACCGTCATCGTCAGACGAAGACCTTTCTTATGATACTCGATTGACATCTTGTCGAGTTGATTTCGGCGTTGACGTAACAACTGAACGGCTGCGATCGCAGCTAGAATGAACGCTGATGTTAAAATAGCCGAAGTCAACACGTGTGCCATTTTCGTCGGCATGGCCGGACTGAACATCGCTTCGAGCGGGCTGACATTTGCCAATCGTCCATCGACAATATCAAACCCTACAGGCTGGTTCATAAAACTGTTTACCGTTGTGATAAAGAACCCTGAGAACAATGCACCGACGGCAACCGGAATCCCGAGGAGCATGTGGTGCCACGGATTTTTAAATCGATCCCACGTGTACAAGTAAATACCAAGGAAAATCGCTTCAAAGAAAAAGGCGAACGTTTCCATGAAAAGCGGGAGCGCAATCGTTTGACCCGCAACGCGCATCAAGTTCGGCCATAGGAGTGAAAGCTGCAGACCGATGGCCGTACCCGTCACAACCCCAACCGCTACCGTCACGACATAGCCGCGCGACCAGCGTCGAGCCATGAGCGTGTATTTCGGGTCTTTTTTACGAATTCCTAAAAATTCTGCCAATAAAATTAAAAGTGGAACCCCGACGCCGAGTGTGGCAAAAATCACATGAAAACCTAATGTGAGTGCCGTCAATGCTCGACTCATCAGGACAGGATCTTGAAACATCTATTGATTACCTCCTATCTCTCTCTATCGCTTCGAACCCATGTATGAAACGACAATCACAGATGAATACCCTTCGATACTTACATCATAATGATTTTATATTGCGCTGTAATGTCTCAATGCTCGAGTTCGCAAAATGTTCACATTTGAGCAATCGCCACAAAATCGTCGCTTTACATGAATAAATCTTTCCCTTTTTCTCACTCGTTCACTCCTTTTTGGGCACACTAAAAGCGGACTCAATCGAGACCGCTTCGTGTTATTGAATCATGACAGTTCGGAAGTAATGGTCGAATAGATCGATGGCCACTTCGATTGAACGTTCATCCGGGTTGAGTGTCGATTGATGGAGTCCTGACCCCATATCGTTCACTCCTAACCAAACCATAAATCCGGGGACCTGTTTCAACATATATCCAAAATCCTCACCCGTCATGGCAGGGACACATGTTTTATAAGAATAGCCGACTTCTTCAACCGCTTCCTCGAATTGATAAAGATAACGTTCGTCATTGACGACTTCGTGATACCGATTGCCGAATTCAAGGTCGATTTGTACGTTATACGTCATCTCGACTCCGGCGATGATTTGACGAATCCGGCTTTCAAGCACGACCATTTCTTTGTCAGACAAGGCGCGGACCGTCCCATCCAGTTTGGCCGTATCGGCGATGATATTTTCTTTCGTTCCTGCTGCGACTTTTCCGATACTGACGACTGCACTTCCCATCGGGTCAATGTTACGAGACACAATCGTTTGCAGTTGCATGATGAGAGCGGCCTGAACGATGACAGCGTCAATTCCCGCGTGAGGGAAAGCGCCATGCCCCCCTTTTCCATGAATGGTGATATGGAGCTCGCGCGCACTCGCAAACAACACGCCCGGTCGTGACGCGACCATGCCGACAGGATATTCAGGCGCGACATGTAAGCCGAACAATGCATCCGGGCGGAAGTGATAGAACAATTCTGATTTCGCCATCGGTTCGGCACCACCCGGTCCCTCTTCGGCCGGTTGGAAAAAGACGACAAGGTGATGGTTAAGCGGTTCCTCGACCGCTCGTTTAATCAATCCAAGTGCGATTGACATGTGCACATCATGTCCGCATGCATGCATCATGCCTTCGTGAATCGATGCGAACTCTAGCCCCGTCTCTTCCGTGATGGGCAGTCCATCCATATCAGCCCGATATCCAATCGTCTTCTCACCGACGAGGCCATCCACCCGAACGAAAAGACCTGTTCGCCAGTGTGTGATATGAACACGTGACGAATCGAGCGAACGAATCAATTGCTCAAGTGTCGCTTGTGTTTTGAACTCTTCATATCCGGCTTCCGGAATTAAATGTAGCTGTCGTCTCGCTTCAATTGCCCAATTCATAACTCAGTCTCCTTCGTAATTTCTTCGACGATTTTCCAAAACGCCTGGACTTGCGCCAGCTCCAACATCGATTCTGTCGAAAGCATCCACGTGTCCCGGACGAGCGGCACACCACCCGACGACGTCAATGGAATCTTATTCATCTCGTTCACATCTTTGATGGTCGATTCCGGAAGAATCGCGAACCCGATTCCATGTAACGCCATCTGTTTGCATGTCTCGATTTGGTCGACGACGAGCGTCGTCAGAGGCGGACTCGAAAACCGTTCCTGCCACCATTCTAATATTTCCTGGTAATACGTCGAGTCACTCTTAAATTGAATAAACGAGCGCTCGTTGTTTTTTAGTTGAGAGAGGTCGGTCATTTTTAGATCGACCAAATGCAAGGAATCGGAGAACAACTTCATCCGTTCCCCTCGCCAATCCGGATTCCCTCGAATGATTCCGATATGGAAATTCTCTTCGAGCATGTAACGCATCATTTCGCTCGACCATCCGGTGACCAATTTGACACGGACGGACGGATAGCGTTCGACGAACGTCTTCAATACCTTGGGTAGCCAATATTGTCCCATGATGGAGGCGACGGCAATTTTCAACGTCCCGTACACTTCTCCTTGGTTGGCCGTCAGTTCGCCCCTTAGTTCTTGTTCTTCACTGTACATCTTTTTGGCGAACTCGATGATTTTCTCTCCATCTGGCGTCAATGCAAGCCCTCTTGTGGAGCGAACGAAAATCTTCTTCCCCCACTGATGTTCGATGGTCACGAGCCGTTGACTGAGCGCTGGTTGTGAGACAAACAATCGCTCGGCTGCTTTACGCATATTCAATTCTTCCGCAAGAATAATTAACACTTCTACTTCCGAAACTTGCATCACGTCACCTGTTTCTCTATCGTTTGAAAGATTGTATACTGAATAAGTATTTGTTTCAATGTATCATATCATGTTTAATCATCAATTTGATTGTTAGGAGGAAATCTGATGCAACGTCATCATTTCGCCTTTATCGTCGCGACCGTTGCGACGCTCGGCAGCCTTTATTTTTCAGAGGTCATGCTCTTTTTACCTTGTAAGCTGTGTTGGTTCCAACGCATCTTTATGTATCCACTAGCCATCTACTACCTGACCATCATGTTGACCGCACGAGACGTCAACCGCTTGTTCGTAGGGATTATGGCCGGTGCCGGATGGTGTATCAGTCTGTATCATGTCATTTTAGAACGGATCCCGAATGGTGAAGCCTTCTGTACGAACGACTGCCTGATTCGTTGGGTCAACTATTTTGGATTCGTCACCATCCCACTCCTCAGTTTCATCGCTTTCACCTGCATCCTGATCATTCAGTTCGTCCCACTTAAAAAAGCGTGAGACAACAAAGGAGAAGCTGCCTCGAGACAGCTCCTCCTTTTTTCATTGCCACCATTCGTCGTACAACGAGGCAGGCATATGATGCTTGTGGCGTGAACGTTTGAAAATCGTCTCGATTCGCTCGGCGATTGTCGGGTCGATTGTCTTCCCTTCCAAATAGTCGTCCAGCTGATCATATGTCATACCGAGTGCGACTTCATCAGGTAGTCCAGGGCGCCCATCTTCAAGGTCGGCCGTCGGCACTTTATAAATCACACGCTCATGTGCTTCAAGTTCATGGAGAAGTGCTTTCCCTTGACGTTTGTTCAAGCCGGTCAACGGCGTGAGGTCACAAGCACCATCACCATGTTTTGTATAAAATCCCGTCACATATTCTGCGGCATGGTCCGTTCCGACCACAAGGGCACCGAACGTTGCCGCAATGTCATATTGCGCCTTCATCCGCTCACGTGCCTTCGTGTTCCCTTTATGGAAGTCACTCAATTCGAGGCCCGTTGCACGGTGAAACGCTTCTACCGACGCGTCAACAGCAGGCTTGATGTTGACAGTGAACGATTTGTCTGGACGAATGAACTCAAGCGCAAGTTGCGCGTCATGCTCATCGTGTTGCTCACCATACGGCAATCTGATTGCATAAAATGTATACTCGTCACCCGTTTCTTCACGAAGCTCTTCCATGGCGAGTTGACATAGCTTTCCGGCAAGGCTCGAGTCTTGCCCGCCTGAGATCCCTAGGACGAGTCCTTTCGCACCAGCCCGTTTCACATATGCTTTCAAGAAATCGATACGTTGACGAATTTCTTCTTTCGGGTTGATGGTCGGTTTGACATGTGTTGATTCAATGATATGTTGTTGCATGGATTACCCTCCCACTATGCTCTCATTTTGCTTTATTGTCTGATAATCCTTATACCCCGTCAACTAGCGTCTCAAAAAGAAAGACGGAAACAACAGTTTCCGCCATGGTTTTATTGAATTTTAAATGATGTGACCTCTCCACCGATTGGTGTCATCTCTAAGAACAATGGTTGATCTTTCGCCGGTGCTTCATCGAGCAATACCCCAAACGAGAAACCACCGCCGGTCACTTCTGCTGCACCTTGAGCGTAAACATTATGTCCGTCTGATACAGACCACTCAAACTCGACCTCATCCGTATACCCGCTCACTTGAATCATCGTGTCATTCAAGTCAATTTGTACATCACGGAACGCGCCGTCCGACTGCGGATCTGTTGCAGGCGTTTCTTCCGGTGTTTCTGACGTACCTTCATCCGGAGTTTCTGTTGTAGCAGATTCAACGGTGAACGTCGTCTCATCTGTCACAGCAATTTCAGGTGCCCCGTCAACTTGACCGAGCCCAATCACTTCGACCGAATATTCGCCTGGTTCTAATGTCAATGGGAAGACTTCGTCGAATACTTTTTTATCATTCGCTTCCCACTTTTCCTCAATTACAGATTCTGTGAACATATAATCACTTCCGTAATCAAATACGGTTTGATCCCCTTTTTTGACAACTAACTGAAAACGTTGCGACGAATTAAACGTTACATCGACTGCTTCCTCATTTGGGTTTGTCATCGAAATCGTAGCTGATAACGTTTTTGCCGACGCATCGTATGCCATTTCCGTGTCGAGCGTCAATGGAGCCGGTGGTTCAGACGAATCACTGTTTACTTGACTCGGTTTCGCCTCTTCTTTCCCACATCCCGCTACGACTAATAAGATTGCCGTCACTACGGCGAGCAACCAAGTTTTCTTCATGAATCCCACTCTCCTCAACAAAATAAAAAACGTCTATAGCACTAGTGTATACAATGTGCAGACGTTTGTAATGATTTTCCTTATATTATTTACCTTTTTTACGAAACTTTAGTTTGTTCCATGTATTGTTGCCAACCGGTCATGAACAATGAATCTGCGATATCGAGATCAGACCGGACTTGAGCCGTGATAGAGAACGTCTCACTGTGCATCGACTCAAACGTGACGACCATCGTTTCTCCTACTACTTCCTTATAAGCTACAAGTTCAGGCGTTTCTGCAAACAATATCATAAGTATGGCTCCTTTGTTCATCTGTGATAAACCTAGTGTACCAATCTGAAACCGAGATATATGTCCTATCGTTCGACAGCACAACAATGACATTTTACCTATTGTCGAAACGTTTACATCAAATGTTAGTCAATTGGGGAAATGTGCATATGATTTCATGAAAAAAAGGAGCAATCCGCACTGCAGACGCTCCTCTTTACCTTAAATTGTAAATCAATTTGATTCAATACATGTCGAACGAAATCTCATTTCGAACGGTTCGAAATTTGTTGCCATACTGTTCCGAGTGCTGTCTCGCCGCTCGTGATCCGCTCTTTCGCAAGTCGCGCTTGTAAAGAGACCTCGAACTCGCGGTCTTCCTCCGCAATCGACAAGGCAGGTACAGCCTGCTCATCTCCACAATCGAATAAGAAACGAGCCGCTCGCCAACGTACGAGTTTGTTTTTATCCTTTAACGCCTCAATCATGGAAGGTTGGGACTGAGGTAATGCCCAGTCGGAGACCGTATCCCCAGCCGTCCGCCGCACAATAGGAGAAACGTCCACTAAGGCTTGTTCGATATATGTGACATATTCCTCACGTCGCTCTTCAAACATCCCGATCATGACGACCGCCTGTCGACGAATCGCCATCACGGAATCTTCCAAGGCACGACGGAAATAAGGCATGTTTTCATGTTGGATTTCGAGTTCATCCAAGAATGCCATCCGATCTTTCCAATTATCCGACTGCAAATGGTTCGCGTTCGCCTCAAAATCCGCTTCACGACCAAACGCCCGGGCCACGATCCGCTCGATGCGCTCTTCGGGATACGCCGCTTCCAATTCTTCTTGCGCAACGACACTGACTTCATCCAATTCACCATAGCGTGGGGCTTGTTCTACCCAACGACGGTCTTGAATGACATTCTTCACTTGTGCTTGAACTTCCATCGCTGCATCGACGAATCGTTTCGACAATCCGATTCGTTTTTCCTCGTCCCCTTTGACGAGTTTTAATTGCATCGGCACATCGAGCACGAACTGGACGGATACATGGACCGGTTCATAGTCCGTATCCCTCTTTGTGGATTCGACTTCCTCAACTTGTTCCCCGAACGCCCGTCGGATCTCATTCATGACGTCATGCCAATCATGTTTCGGATGTCGCTCGACAGCGAGAAAATCAGACACGGCGTAAACGGATTTGACGCCTCGAAGCCCGATGATTTCTTGAATGATGGCTGGGGCATCCGTACTCGCTTTGTCGTACGTTGTGCCTCTCCCTTCAAACGGAGGGTCCACAATAATTTTCAAGTTATTCGGACTTGGTGTCGGTTCGATTGCTACTAGTTTCATCCTCATCACCTCACTTTTCATCGTGACGAAAATGACAAAAAAACGCAAGCGAGTCGCTTGCGTTTGATCAACCATCTATTTATTTAAAACAACGCGATAAACTGTTGGAGTGAATACGTCGTCCCATCCACAGTAAACGTGTCGTCCTCTGAAATCGGTTCAAGGAAGAAACGTTTTTCACCATCTTCTTTCACGTAACCAAAAATATGATTGGATTGATAGAACAATTCAACAATCGTCATCCGTCCAAATGTCATCCCATCGTTCATTACCGCCCGATCACCCAATTCGCCGCCATTGTACAGTTCGATGTAAGTTTCC
>Ga0224722_1000266_pt1 | contig 30132 bp, 25 predicted proteins | sample Balambano_FR1_Me_FD_161646 | JGI IMG/M metagenome (GOLD analysis project Ga0224722, IMG submission 161646) | Freshwater sediment microbial communities from Lake Towuti, South Sulawesi, Indonesia - Balambano_FR1_MetaG | ecosystem: Environmental > Aquatic > Freshwater > Lake > Sediment | place... | reverse complement strand
CGACTCATCGCAAATAATGAACTTTGGTTTAAGCGCAAGAGCACGAGCAATGCAAACCCGCTGCCGCTGCCCACCAGAAAATTGGTGCGGATAGCGATTCAATGCGTCGGCGCTAAGACCAACCCGTTCTAGTAGATAAGCGGCTTCTTCCCGCTGAGTTTTTGGGTTTTTAGGCTTGCCGTGAATCTGCATTGGCTCCATAATGGCAGCTCCAACACTCATGCGCCCGTCTAAAGAGCTAAAGGGATTTTGAAACACAATTTGCAGATCCTGGCGCAGGCGACGCAGTTCATTGGGAGGTAGGTTAGTAATATCTTGTCCTTGAAATAAAATGCGCCCATCCAGTGGTTTGATCAGTTGCAAGATAGCGCGAGCGAGGGTCGATTTACCACAGCCCGATTCACCCACCAATCCCAGGGTTTCACCAGGATAGACATCAAAACTAACATTGTTTACCGCCATGAAATAGCGTTGGGTGTTGCCAAAAATGCCGCGGATGGGAAAGCCAACTCGCAACTGCTGCACAGACAAGAGGGGTGACTTTTGTTGCAGGGCAGTCAACCGTTCTGCTAATTCGGCAGGGGAAACCTCCTCGGCCATCTGCAGAGCTTGGTCAACATCAAGGGATTTTTCCTCGATGACACGCTCCCCATTGTTTCCTGTGCTGACTCGCATAAAGTCAGAGACGGTAGGTAGGCGGCGTAAGCGGCGATCGAGATGGGGACGACAGGTTAATAGCCCTTTGGTGTAGGGGTGTTGGGGATTAGAGAAGATTTGCCAGACTGACCCCGCTTCCACAACTTTGCCCTGGTACATGACGGCGACGTTATCAGCGATTTCAGCAATGATGCCGAGGTCGTGGGTAATGAACATGATGGCCATGCCCCGCCGATCGCGCAAGTCGCGCAGCAAATCCAAGATAGTGGCTTGCACGGTCACATCCAGCGCCGTAGTAGGTTCGTCGGCAATCAGCAGCACAGGGTCACAGGCGATCGCCATGGCAATCATGACGCGCTGCATTTGTCCACCAGAAAGTTGATGGGGATAGCGATTGAGGAAATCGGTTTTGAAGCGATTAATAGCGCGTTCGTCACCGTCAAATTGTTGGTGTAGGGCATCATCCGATGGCAGCAGGCGCACTTCTTGCAGGCGGGCGATCGCCTCCTTCTCTGCTGCCGCTTTGGGCATAGGTTTATGCAGTTGAATCGCTTCTAGCAGTTGAAAGCCAATTGTATAAACAGGATTCAAGGAACTCATTGGTTCTTGGAAAATCATCGAGATTTCACCACCCCGATAGTCTTCCATACGCTTACTGGGTAGCTTGGCTAGGTCGATCGCCTCTACCTGGTCAGCCGTACCACGAAACAAAATTTCCCCCTGAGTCACTCGCCCAGGACTAGGTACCAACCCCATGACTGCTAAAGAGGTAACTGATTTGCCCGATCCAGATTCACCCACAATTCCCAGGGTTTGCCCCCGCCTCACCTCAAAGGAAATGTCATCCACCGCGTCAATAAGTCGATCCTCAGCTTGGAACTGCACACTCAAATGGCGAACTTGCAATACCGTATCAGTCATGGAGGAAGCCCGAAAAAAGATTATTAGTCATCTTAACAACAGAGTTTTCACAAAACTGCTTGTTACTAGCAACAGACTGACTAAAGCATCGACATTTCACCCGTCACTTCCAGTCGCGCCACCTCACTCAAGGTCATAAATTTCTCGGCGAGAGCTTCTGACGCGGCTGGTGTGATCCATCCCATTTGCTTTAGTAGTTGAATGGCCACCGCGTGCTTAGCTCGCTTTGCACCGTCTAGCGCTTTGATTGCTAGACCCATCCCTTCGCCCGATCGCCCAATACACTGAACGCCTTCAGCTCCAGCTTTGCTAATCAGCTCACCTTGAGAGAGACGCATCAATTCCGTGTCAAATTCCCCGTCTCCAGCCACGTAGTCTGGGTAGTGGGTCATAGCGCGGGCAATGCGCTCCATGCCGAGGCTGTTGCCAGAGGCAAGCTGAGCATAGAGAGAGGCAACCTGGCCTAGTTGTAAAAAGTAGGTAGGGGCGCCACAATCGTCCCGTGCACCAATGATTTCCTCAGCAGGCATCCGTAGTAGCTCGGCCAGCTTTTGCAGAATCAACTGCTGCACAGGATGAGTGCGATGGAGATAGCTTTCTAGACCCCAGTTGCGCTGTTGGCAAACAGCTAACATACCTGCGTGCTTGCCGGAGCAGTTGTGCTCAAGGGGACTGCGTCTGCCAGCGGGAGTGGGGCATTGCAGGGCGGTTGGATCAATATCGCTACGCCAAAGAATATTGAAAACCTGGCGAACTTGCTCAATTTTGCCACGGTGGGAACTACAGATAACGGCGAGGTCGCGATCGCTCAGTTTGTAGCGTTCTAGGGTACCGGTAGTCGCCACTGCCATAGCCTGAAACGGCTTTAGGGCAGAGCGCACAAAAGTTGCAGTCTCGGCACTACCCGCTACCAATAATGTGCGTCCACGATTGTCACAGACCACTGCCTGAACATAATGAACTGATTCAATAATGCCTTCGCGCAATAATCGGACTTCGAGTTCCGCAGTTTGCGATCGTCTTCCCCTAGTCGTCATGGCTAGACTTTAACATCAGACGAAGACAGTAACACACTTTCCTGGTTGGATTTCTGCATATGCAGAGAAATATACAGGTGTCTTCTCAGCCCCAAGCCCAACACATAGGCTGGAAATCAATTTCATCGATCGTCTAGTTTAGGTTTGATGGCAAATATTTGTAGCTGAACCGGGTGTAAGACCAGTTTTGGGCTAGGAGTATTGGAAAATAGAAAAAAGATTTATCGCAATTGATAGACAAACTCCCATGCAGGATGATGGATATATTCCAGAAGGAAACCCCCTGACCGTAGAGCAGGCGATCTCCAATCTACAGGGCGAAGACTTGGGGCTGCGAGTGTACGCCGCTTGGTGGTTAGGCCGATTTCGGGTGGATGCACCAGAAGCGATCGATGTACTGATTCAAGCCTTGACCGATGAGGACGATCGCACTGGGGTGGGGGGCTATCCGTTGCGACGCAATGCCGCTCGTGCCCTAGGAAAATTGGGTGACCCGCAGGCAGTGCCAGCGCTGATTCATGCCCTTGGTTGCTCTGATTTCTACGTGCGGGAAGCCGCTGCCCAGGCGTTGGAGATGTTGGGCGACTCTAGTTGCATTCCCAAGTTGATGCAATTGCTTAACAACCAGGTTCCCGGTACGTTACCTGCCCCAGAGCCACCCCAGTTGGCTCAACCGTTTGATGCCATTTTGGAAGCCCTGGGTACTCTGGGAGCTACGGATGCTGTTCCCGACATTCTGCCGTTTTTGGATCATGCTGTGCCCAGAATTCAATACGCAGCGGCGCGATCGCTCTATCAGCTCTCGACTGATCCTAACCAGGTCAACCAGTATGGCGATCGCCTAGTGCAAGCACTCAACAACGATGACCTGCAATTGCGACGCACCGTATTGGCCGACTTGGGGGCGATCGGCTATTTGCCTGCAGCAGAACCGATTGCCCAAACTCTGGCTGAAAATAGCCTGAAGCTGATTGCGCTTAAAGGTTTACTCGAAAAACAACTGCACCAAACAACGCCGCCTAGCCTCTCCCCACAGGCCAAGCGCGTGATGGCTTTAATGGATGACTTGTTGTAGCAATAACAAGCGAGAATAGGTTTATCAGCCCACTACTAAAAGCCTGTTTAATTTTTAACATCTGGTTTTTCGCCCATGACTGACCGTCTCGCTTCTCTTATTCACGCTGTAGACATAGCCGACTCTTCCACCCGGCTGCTAGAAGCCGTGCGAGACTTAGCATCTGCCCGTTTGGAAGGTGCTATCCCTACGCTGATTGCCGCCTTGAGTTACAACAACCCAGGTGCTGCCGTGGCCGCTGTCGATGGACTGATTCACTTTGGGGCTACCGCTGTACCTGCTTTGCTGGATCAGTTAGATCGGCACAATTACACAGCTAGGGCGTGGGCGATTCGGGCGTTGGCGGGCATTGGTGACCCCAGAGGGTTGATCACGCTATTGGGGGCTGCAACGGCTGATTTTTCCTTGAGTGTTCGTCGTGCCGCTGCTCGTGGACTGGGCATGATGAAATGGCACTGGTTTCCACAGGACTTGTTGGAAATTGCCCAAGAAGAAGCGCTAGATGCGCTGCTGTTTGTTGTGCAGGAAGATGAAGAATGGGTGGTGCGGTATTCTGCGGTGGTAGGTTTGCAGGCATTGGCTACGGCGATCGCAACGGCCCACCCCACTTGGCGATCGCAAATCGACGCCCAGTTTGAGCACGTGGCAGCCAATGATGCCAGCTTAGCGGTACAAGCACGAGTGTGGATGGCTCAGCAACAACTTCAGGCTGGCGTCCCTGCATTACCCTCCAATGATGCGCACGATTCTCCTCTGTCTCCGAGTGACTGGCAAACCATTATGGCTACGCTTTATCAGCGCAAAGGGCAAGAGCGCTTAGTGCTGTCTGAAGGCGATCCACGTCGCTATCGTGATTTAGCTGTGGCTTTACGAGGCACTTCCAGCAATACATGCACAGGTGATGCATAGTCAAAGAAAAGGGCTTTCAGACATTTCTGGTTCCCTCGCTCGTTGGAAGAGGGCTAGGCTAAGGGCAGTTTTTAACAGCATTCTATAAAAGTCGCACATTGCGCTACGGCACAATTTCTGTGACCACTTGAGATCCTGCTCTGCTGGTGCCTGCACCATTGCTGACAACTACCCGCTGCTCTTGCAGGTTGCCGCTGGCTTTGGGGCCGATCAGATTCAGTGGTGGATTGCCCTGCTGGTATGAGACATTCCCTGTGGCTTCAAAGTCTTGGGTGCCAATGTTCCATACCAGTTGATCGCAGCCAAGTTGCCCCTGGTTACGCTGGCTAATGCCTTTGACGCTACCGACCAAATTAAACTGCTGGGTTGTCAAATCCAGGTCGCCTTGGCTGCCGCTAAGAATAATGCCCTGGTTAGCATTGGAAACAGTAATGGGTGCTTGAGAGCGAATGGTTTGCTGATCGACATTCCAGACAATATTGTTGCTGGTGAGTTTGGCGGGTGGGCTGGAAAGAATTACTTCAGCGTTGGTGGTCAGGGTAGCAATTTTGGTGGCCAGAGAAACGGTACCTTTACTGGCGGTGGCACGTTCCGTGTTGACATTATTTTCAAAGCGATCGAGCTGGACTTGGCGATCGCCTGCTAGGGTTTGTTGAGGGATATTCCAGACAAGCCGCTCCGTAGCAAACCGAATCGCTGGATTAGTGGACTCAGCCAGTACCTGTCCTTCCAGATCAAGCTGGCGCTTGCGCGTGTAAAAGGTGCCACTTTTGGCCGCAGCTTTCAATTGCTTGTGTGTGCCAGTCACTTCGTTCCTAACGAGGAGTAATCCTTTCTGGGGTTGCCACTCCAGTTCCTTGCCCTTCAGCACTAGGCCATCGCGCAGATCAGTGGCAATAATCTGATCCTTCAGCAGAATAGCTTTGCCATCTTGGCGAACTTCTCCACTTTTGGCCGATACCTTAAGGATTGCTTTGCCATCTTGAAAAAACTCACCCTCGGGTTCCTGGATCTGGGCAACTTTTTTGTCGCGTGTATAGGTGGCTTGTTTAGCTTTAACACGCCACCACAGCTTGCCTTGCTTGTCAAACTCTTCTAAGGTTACAGCCTTGAAGGTCAGGTTAGTCTCTATCTTTTCCTGATCGGTAAGGGGAGCAGGGGTGGTTTTGCGCGGTTGGGTTCCGCAGGCGATCGTGCTGAGTGCAAGCAGCACCCACACCCCCATGTGACGGTAACGGTTACCAGGCATTTCCTCTTCAACCTTGCGTGACTGAATTTTGGAGAATGACACTAAATCCCAAAGCCTATCCTAACGTTTAGGCAGTAAATAGTTTCTGCAAGGAGGACTGGATCAAAACTGGTACGTGACGCTGAAGTGGAAACCTTCGTCTTGGGCATCGTTGCCGCGATCGGGCAAAGTCACAAACGGAATCGCGTAGTCCAGCCGCACATTCAAGCCCGTAAGAGGTTGCCACAGCAAGCCCAGCCCAACAGCCGCCAAGAAGCGCTTTTCTGGCAAGCTGGGATTGTTAGGGTTATCAGAAACATTCCACACTGCGCCCATATCTACAAAGGGAGCGAGTTGCAGAGTAGGGACACCTGCTTCGTTGCGCTGAATAGCGATCCGGTCTTCGACTGACAAGCGAAAACCATTATCACCGGAGCGAATGTTTTGTGAAAAACCGCGCAAGGACTGGCCACCACCGATGACAAACTGCTGTGACGGTAGCAGGCTATCGCTGGAAAACTGGGCGTCGAGCTGCACAATTAGCAAGTGATCGAAACCAAGCCGCTGCACTCGCTGGATTTGACCAAGCCAACTGACAAATCGGCCATCAGGAATAGGATCGTCGTTCTTAGTAGCGTTTAAAATACCAAGCCCAAAGCTAAATTGCGATCGCAGCGCCCAAGCACCTTTTAGATCCCGTTTAATGTAGTCCTGGGCAAATTTGAGCACACGGGTTTTGCTATTGCCATCCACATCTGGCCCCAACCCAAAGTTGATAGGAAAGCCATCTAGAAAGGTTTGCCCATCTTGAATAGTAAAGCCTAGGGAAACGGCAAATTCTTCTCGGGGCGATCGCACCAGAGGCTGGCGAAAGCTGATTTCATACAGGCTAGAGTCACCCGTAATATTCAGTGCCCTAAAGTCTCCAGAAACAATACGGGTGCTGCTGGGAGCAATGCGCAGTTGCACTGTACCGTTCATCGGATTGACTGGGATGCGGTAGCCAAAATCGAAAATATCGGCTCCTCCAGCTGTGGTGCCAAAGTAGGCCGCGGTGATTTCATCGCCAAAGCCAGTTAAGTTACGATAGCTAACCGCTCCGCCTAGTCGTACGGCACCGACTCTAGGGGGCGAATAGTTATCGACTCCAATTAATCCATTAAAGGGTTTGGCCTCGGTCACCCGTACAGTCAAGATACTTTGCCCTAGGTTGGTTCCCGGTCGTAGGCTGGCTTCCACGTTATCAAACAGCGGATCCAGCTTCAGCAGACGCAGTTGATCTTCTAAGCTTTGCTGACTCAGCGGCGGTTTCGTCGCTAGTTCAATGCGGCTGCGAATATAGGCGAAGTTGGTGCGACGGGCACCTTCAATGTCAATACGTTCTAGAGAGCCTTCAACTACTTGAATTCGTACAATCCCATCGGGGGCTACCGTTTGAGCTACTAGGACTGCCCGAGAGGTAATGTAGCCACGATCGAGGTAAAGCTGAGTGATGCGATCGGCCACCTGTTGCAATTCTTCCAGGGTGGCATTTCTTCCCTCAACTGGACTGGTAATAGACGCAATCTCAGCCGCAGTAAGAATCGTACTTCTAGTAACTTCAATCCGCGACACAAAGAAACTGGGCGCATCAGGGGGAGATGGCGGAGTTGGTGTTTCTGGCGAGGGCAGAATCGGGGGTTGAGTTGGCGTCGGCGCAGGTACAACAGGGGGTTGAATCTGGCGATCGCGGTTGGGGTCGGGCTGGGGAGTAATGATTGGGGGCGAAGGCGTTTGGGCAACTAGGGCAGAAAGACCTGCGATCGCCGATTTTGAGGTACTGACTGTTGGGTTAGCCCAGCAAACGGGCGTGCCTACACTCCAGGCAGCAACACCCACAAATGCAAAATTTTTCCACCCTTGCAAGTAGCGCTTCGTTTGCATCGCGACACCCCTCAGCTCACTACAATCGTATGTATGGATCCAAGTCAATTACTGGTTACCGTTAACCCAATCAGTGCTTGCATTCGGCTTACTCCGTCAGCAGTGCGCGATCGGTTCCTGATAAGCAGGTTATGGGATTGTTCTGGCGAGTCATTTATTACGCCTAAATTATTTAATTGTCTCCAGAATACTCCTCCTGGAGGATTGCATCGCATTGAAATTGAGGTTAAGCAGATAGGATATGCGTGGTGAGTTGGCATCACTTTTACGCATAAGCGTCAAGCTAAGGGGGCAATGCGCGATTTCCATCCCGTACATGTGTTGCGATTTATGGGTTGGTTGTCGCGTTTTCACTTATTGCACTCTCATAACGCAAGCCAATTCAGTTATGCTGAGCTTGCAAGTTTACAGTAGGCGCATACTGACTTAAGCCAACTAATTTCCTTTGATTACCCTCTATCTAAAAAATTAGGATCTTTTTTTCGCATCTGGAAACTTTGTGCCATCAAGTGAATCTTCTAATAAGGTGGCTTGTATATTCTGAAAACCGTTGCACTGACTTTGAGGATGACTGAGTTATGCGTCTGGCACACCGCACTGCACTAAAACGTTGGTCTGCTGTTGCTCTTACATTGATGATGTGGGGTATTCCACTTGCGGCGATCGCCGGATTTACACCACCCCGACGTGGCATCCCTGGGCGTCGAGAAGGGGGTGGTACACGCGATGTAGCTGGATGTGTCCGAGGTACACCTCGCCTAGTTGCTTTAGTTCCAGAAGCCACAGAACAGCCGCCTGACTTACCCCTCGATACCAAAGCTACGCTGGGGGTAACCATGGAAGCCCATCCTCGTTTCTTCTGGTACATGCCGAGAGGGTCGGCTAAGCAAGTAACCTTTTCACTTTACGCAAGTGACTCAAATCAGGCTCCTGGCAAGCTAATGTACGAAGCTACGTTGCCAGTAACAGCCAAAGACACGGTGATGAGCCTGAGTCTGCCTAAGGAAAGCCGCTATGCCCTGGAAGTTGGCAAGCCGTATCGATGGACAGTGACACCTGTTTGTGTGGCGGGTAATCCCAAGTCTGGCGAGCCCTATGAGGTCAGCGGATGGGTACGCCGTGATGCGGAAGATACTGCCTTCAAAACGAAGTTGGCAAATGCTGATTCTCGTCGCCGGGTAGATTTGTATGCCGAGAACGGGCTGTGGGTAGAAACGGTAAATACCCTGGCCGATTTGCGCTGCAAGAATCCCAACGATGCTACATTAGCAGCTTCCTGGAAGGAACTGATGATATCCGTGGGGTTGGTATCGATCGCTGATAAACCGATCACCTCCAGTTGCCAGTCGGCGGCTGCGCCAGCTTCTCCATCGGTACGAGGATTAGGCGTTACTCCGTAGAAGGGTGACTGACCAGCCACCTGTTAGCCTAGGATAGTTAAGCACTAGGACGGGAATGTCGATCGGTCATGGCCATTCAACCTATTTCACCGTCACGTCGGCGTCAGCGTCGGCAGAATCTTTGGTTCGAGCGGGTAATGGCCGCGATCGCCCTGGTGAACTACGGGCTGGTATTGTTTGACCTGAGCTACGTTCCCCTGCGAAATTTCTGGTTGTCGGGTCGGGTGAGGGTACCGGGTTTGGCATTTACAGTACCGATGCCGCCACCCCTGGGCTTTTGTCCCCAGTCCAGTGACCCACCCGAAAAGACCAGCCTAATTACCCAATGCTATGACCCGATCAAAGGCATTGAGCCCAATCAGGAAACTGAGCGCTACCTGACGACGGTTAATCAGTTGCAGCAGCAGTGGCAACAGCAGCGTAGTTTAAATTCACCTGAGGTGCGAGCAACCTTAGCGGAGTTACGAACCTTTAGCCGCGAGATGATTGCTAGCGATCCGTTTCGAGTGGTGGATAAAAGCGGCATCCTGGAGAAAATTAAATATCAGATGCGCGATCGCCTCTACGTGCAGAAATTTGATGCGGCCTACAAAGCCTTGTCAAGCAACCCAACAGCCAGCACCAATGAAATTGCAGACTTTTATGAAGCAGCAAAAAAGCGACGAGTTGAGCGATCGGCAGACCAAGCCTTTGACCTATTTTGGAGCCCAGGATACCTGGAGCAAGCAGGCACTGACTTGGAGTTGCAATGGTTCGATCGCACCTTGCGCCCCCTGCTACAAACTAACTATGCCCGCACCGTCGAAGAAAATGGTGACTTTACCGATCGCTTTGGCCTGATCGATAGCCCTTTTTTGCTGCTGTTTGGCCTAGAGTTTTTGGCGCGTAGCTTTTATCTCAATCGGCGCTATCCCAACCTGGGCTGGCGTACAACAACAGTTTTGCGCTGGTATGATCTGCTGATGCTTGTTCCCTTTTGGCTGTTACCCAACTGGCTATTTGGCTCGCTGTGGGGCATTTTGCGCATTATTCCCGTGTCATTCCGATTGCACCAAGCCCAGTTGATTAACCTCGATTCCATCCAGGCATCAGTTCGAGAAGGCTTTATCGCCGCGATCGCCGATGACATTACCGAAACCGTTGTGCTGCAAATCATTAGCCAACTGCAAGACTCCATCCGACGAGGCGATGTTAATACCCTAATCCAGCGCGCTAGTTCCAGAACCTACATCGATTTGAACAATACCAACGAAATTGAGGCGCTAGCTCAGCATTTGTCGCAGTTGTTGGTTTATCGTGTCTTTCCCAAAATCAAACCCGACCTAGAGGCTTTCCTTCACGCCACAGTAGATTGCCTCTTAAATCAATCGCCTACCTACCAGGGAGTGCGCGCCCTACCGGGAATTAGCAGTTTGTCGCAGCAAGTTACCGAACGGCTGATTGCAGAACTTACCCAAGCAGGACACACGTCAGTTCAGGCAATACTGGAAGATCCTGCCGTTACGGGCTTATTTAGTCAACTCGTGCAGAAAACAAGTAAAACCTTAGTTGTAGAAGCCCAGCAAACGAGTTTAAGTGAAATTCAGCAGTTATTGATTGACTTGCTAGAAGAAATCAAAATTAACTACGTGCAGCGCTTTCCTAGCAAAGATGTGGCGGTAATTCTAGAGCGAACTCACAAATTACACCGAGAACTAAAGCGATAGTAATTCGGCATAAAATGTGACGTTTTATTCAAGAAACATCTCTCGAAGCCATTATCTGGTATTGGATAAATGTGCGATCGTTTAACTAAATTTTTTCAAACCTTAGTCAACAAATCTCTAGTTGCTATCAATTAAATTGACCTAGACAATTCAGCCCCAAGCCTGAAGCCCTTACAAATCGGGTAATCCCTGTTTGTTTGAAATTGCCGAGTTACACCTAAGCAATCTAAATACTTATTTAATAAACATTGTTTATTTAACTCAACAGAAGAACTAAAGTCTAGCTTATCTCAATGCTGATATTATCAAGGCAAGATGCAAGTCCTAAACTATAGGGTGAGCCACGGTTGAGTCAGTTATTCTCAACACTGGGACTCTTAACAAGTCACTTTCCCTAACTGACCAGGGCAGAATCCAACTATTCAACGCCGTTTGAACACTTCGTTTGAGAGGCGTTGAGCTGATCCATTTGCAAATTTTTGACGAGTTTACAGGAAGGGAGCTTATGTCCTACGCGCAAACTAGAACCCAGACTAAAGCTGGGTACAAAGCTGGGGTACAAGATTATCGGCTAACGTACTACACACCAGACTACACCCCCAAAGATACCGACATTTTGGCGGCCTTTCGGGTGACCCCCCAACCTGGCGTGCCTTACGAAGAAGCCGGAGCCGCCGTTGCAGCAGAATCCTCTACTGGTACCTGGACAACGGTGTGGACGGATTTGCTGACTGACCTCGATCGCTACAAAGGTCGCTGCTACGACATCGAACCCGTTCCTGGCGAAGATAACCAGTTCATCGCCTACATTGCTTACCCATTAGACCTGTTTGAAGAAGGGTCGGTCACCAACCTGCTTACGTCTTTGGTGGGTAACGTATTTGGATTCAAGGCCCTGAAAGCTTTGCGCTTGGAAGACCTGCGCATTCCTGTAGCTTACCTGAAGACATTCCAAGGCCCACCCCACGGAATTCAAGTTGAGCGCGACAAACTCAACAAATACGGTCGTCCTCTGTTGGGTTGCACCATCAAACCAAAACTTGGTTTGTCCGCTAAAAACTATGGTCGTGCAGTTTATGAGTGTCTCCGTGGTGGCTTGGACTTCACCAAAGATGATGAAAATATCAACTCACAGCCTTTCCAACGCTGGCGCGATCGCTTCCTGTTTGTAGCTGACGCCATCCATAAATCCCAAGCTGAAACTGGCGAAGTTAAAGGTCACTACCTCAACGTCACCGCACCTACCTGCGAAGAAATGCTGAAGCGGGCTGAGTTCGCCAAAGAACTCGAAATGCCTATCATCATGCATGACTTCTTAACCGCAGGCTTCACTGCCAACACCACCCTCGCGCACTGGTGCCGCAACAATGGCTTACTATTGCACATCCACCGCGCCATGCACGCTGTAATTGACCGACAAAAGAACCACGGTATCCACTTCCGTGTTTTAGCCAAGTGCTTGCGTATGTCCGGTGGTGACCACATCCACACTGGAACTGTAGTCGGCAAGTTGGAAGGCGACAAAGCGATTACCCTCGGCTTCATTGACCTGCTGCGGGAAAACTACATCGAGCAAGATCGCTCTCGTGGTGTGTACTTCACCCAAGACTGGGCGTCTATGCCAGGGGTAATGGCCGTAGCTTCCGGTGGTATTCACGTGTGGCACATGCCTGCTCTGGTAGAAATCTTTGGGGATGAGTCCGTGCTGCAATTTGGTGGTGGTACGCTGGGTCACCCCTGGGGTAATGCGCCCGGTGCAACGGCTAACCGGGTTGCTTTGGAAGCCTGTGTTCAAGCTCGTAACGAAGGTCGCGACCTCATGCGTGAAGGCGGCGATATCATTCGTGACGCATGTCGCTGGTCACCTGAATTGGCTGCTGCCTGCGAACTGTGGAAGGAAATCAAGTTCGAGTTTGAGGCAGTTGATACTGTTTGATGCGGAGTTATGAGTGATAAGTTATGGGTTTTAAGCAGCTAATCTTGCTTAAAACTCGTAACTCAAAGCTCAGGACTTTCCTAAATCATGGATCTGAAGCAAATCGCGAAAGACACGACTAAGACGTTAATTAGTTACCTGACGTTTCAGGCGATGCGAATCGTGCTGGCACAACTAAATGAAACCGATCCACCTCGTGCCTTTCGCTTGCATCAGTTTTCCTTGCAAGAACGGGTTGAAAACAGCGAAGCCTACTTGAACGCATTGTTCAAAGAAGATCAGCGTCTAGCCTTTCGTATCCTGACAGTGCGTGAACACATTGCTGAGGAAATTGCCGACTTTTTGCCTGAGATGGTTCGGACAGGAATTCAGCAGGCGAATACTCAGCAGCGGTGTCAGCAGTTGGAGCGAATGACCCAGGTTGATCCAAGTCTTTCTGGACGATCGCTTGATGAAACGAGCGATCCAGAGCAAGAAATCAACCCAGAGTTGGAAGAGCATAACTGAGTCAAATCAGTTGATCCTATGGTTTAACCGCGATCGCCCCTCACTTCCATTACCTATCTAGTTAACTGAGGAACCTTATGAAGACCCTGCCTAAAGAGCGTCGTTACGAAACCTTTTCCTATTTGCCTCCCTTGAGTGATGCGCAAATTGCTCGTCAGATTCAATACACGATGGATCAAGGATTTATTCCTTGCGTCGAGTTTGACGATGACCCAAATCCGGCTGAGTACTATTGGACAATGTGGAAGTTGCCACTGTTTAACGTGTCTTCTCCTCAAGAAGTGCTGAATGAGGTGCAGCAGTGCCGATCGGAATATCCTGGCAGCTACATCCGCGTTGTAGCATTTGACAATATCAAGCAATGCCAGGTAATGAGTTTTATCGTGCACAAGCCTAACCAAAGTGGTAACAACTTTAATACAGGCTACCGTTACTAAGCTTTAGTCAAAAACTTTGCACTAAGGACAAGTCGTAGGCTTGTCCTTTTTTGTGGTTGATTGGCGTGGCACCGGTTGTAGAGGCTGTTCCTGTATAATCTGATTCTATGTCACGGTTTAGTTCGCTACTGTCCTACAGTTTGACTCGCCTGTTGATGGCTCCACTGATGTTGTGGGTGATTACCACGGCTGTGTTTTTGCTATTACGAGCTACACCAGGCGATCCAGTAGATGCGCTGTTGGGGCCAAGGGCTCCCCAGGTTGCTAAGGATGAATTGCGGAATCAGTTAGGCTTGGGCAAGCCGCTGGTGACACAGTATATTGACTATTTGAGGCTGCTGCTCCAGGGTGATTTTGGCAAGTCTTTGACAAGCCAGGGAGAGGACGTGTGGAAAATTATTCAGAAGTTTTTCCCAGCTACGGTGGAGCTTGCCTTGTTCAGCATGGCGATCGCACTTTTGGTCGGGGTTGGCATTGGCATGCTATCGGCTTCTCGTCCTAACACAGCACTGGATGCGGGTGGGCGGCTGTTTGGCATCTTGACCTATTCGATACCAATGTTTTGGTTTGGCATGGTGCTGCAACTTATTTTCTCTGTGCAGTTGGGGTGGTTTCCATTGGGGACACGCTTTCCGGTAACGCTTCCAGCTCCTGCGGGGCCAACGGGGCTGTACACGATCGACAGTTTGCTGGCTGGAAATGCCTCCCAATTCCTAACCGCACTGCATCATCTCGCTTTGCCTAGTTTGACCCTGGGGGTTTTGATCAGCGGTATTTTTGAACGGATTGTGCGGGTAAACTTGCGGCAAACACTCCAGTCTGACTATGTGGAGGCAGCCAGGGCACGGGGCCTATCTGAACGGCAGATTTTGCTGAACCATGCGCTACGCAATGCCATGATTCCAGTTATTACTATTTTGGGGCTGACCTTCGCGGCTTTACTGGGAGGGGCAATTTTGACAGAAGTTACGTTTTCCTGGCCGGGATTGGCCAATCGCTTGTATCGGGCGATCGCCCAGCGCGACTACCCAACAGTCCAGGGAATTGTGGTATTTTTTGCCGCGATCGTGGCTATTGCCAGCATCTTGATTGATCTGCTCAATGCTTACATCGACCCTAGAATTCGCTACTAATCGGCCATCTAGTTTCAACTCATTTGCCCTGACAAAGGAACCTACCGCCATGAACTATTGGCTAATGAAATCAGAGCCAGACGTGTACAGTATTGCCGATTTGCAGCGGGACAAAGAAACCCTCTGGGATGGAGTGCGAAATTACCAGGCGCGCAATTTTCTGCGATCGATGCAGCCAGAGGACTTAGCCTTTTTTTATCACTCCAATACAACGCCACCGGGCATCGCTGGACTGATGCGGATCGTTCAGCCTAACGTGGTTGACCCCACCCAGTTTGATGCCAAAAGCAAGTACCACGACCCCAAATCAACCCCAGAAAATCCACGCTGGCAAACGGTAACTGTGGCCTACGTGGAAACCTTTCCTGCACTGATTCCTCTGGAAACCCTACGCCAGCAGTTTGACCCAGAAGACCTGTGGGTAGTGCGGCAGGGTAATCGCCTGTCAGTAATACCTGTGCCAGAGGCGATCGCCGAAAGAATTCTGCAAATGGTAATGGCTTTATAAAAGCCTCGGTCATTTTAGGCAACCATGTCTTTCGCTCTCATCTGTTATCTCAACAGAATCCGTGACAACAGTATGTTGAGTTTATTAAGAGGGAAGAGGGCAGGAAATTGTCGAGGTGGCCTATACCAACTATGAGATTGGGAGTTAGTGCAATGGCCCAGTCAGAATGGTTTTGACGATCGCATTGATAATCTCGGTACCGTCTTCATGCTCTAAGTCTCGGTACCACTGCTGCGTTTTGGCGGGATCATCACCGTGGGTTAGCGCCGATCGCTTACGTGCTTTGGTCACCACCTCTGCCACGCGATCGCGCCGTGCGTCTTCATAGCGTCTTAGCGCATCCTCCACGCTCAAAGTGGTGGTTTTCAAGTAAGTTGCCAAAACGATCGCATCTTCCATTGCCTGACATCCCCCCTGTCCCAAATCGGGTGGCATACTGTGGCCAGCATCGCCCAGCAAGGCCACTCGCCCTCTAACTAGACGCGGCAGCGGATCGAGATCATGAATCTCAATCCGATTAGTGGTAGCTGGATCCAGCCGCTGAATCAGGGTTTGCACCGGCTCTGCCCATCCCTTAAAGTGGCTACTCAACTCATCGCGACAGCTTTCTGTGATGCTTGCTGTACCTTTGGGCAGTGGCACATCAAAAAAGAAGTAGAAGCGATCGCCCCCAACTGGCATCATGGAAGCTCGCTTGTATTCGCCCACATAGGTAACCCAGCTACCTTTGGGAGCCAAATCTTCACTAGCAGGCACTAGACCATTCCAGTTGACGTAGCCGACGTAGCGGCGTTCTGGAGCTTCTCCCAAGACATAGCTCCGCAGTATCGAGTGAGTGCCATCTGCTGCCACTATCAGGTCTCCTGTAGCCTTGTGCCCATCTTCAAAAATGGCTATAACCTGATTGCCTGTCTCCTCTACCCCAATGCACTTAGCACCCAAATGTACCCGATCGACTCCAAAGACTTCCAGCAGCATAGCTTGTAGGTCAGTCCGAGCTACCGGGTAGGGGCGTTGCCCAACGCGATCGATAATCGGCTGCAAACTAAAATCCGTCAGTGGTTTGCCATCATAGCTACAGTAGGCCATTCGCTCTACTCGGCCACCCAACTCGGCAATTTCCTTTGCCAAACCCAGCCGGTTCAGAACCTTAACGCCGTTAGACCAAAGGGAAATAGCTGCCCCTGCTGGCCGCAACTCTCGTACGCGATCGTAAATTTCTACCGAGTAGCCAGCTTGGCGCAGCGCAATCCCTGCCGTTAAACCGCCCATTCCAGCGCCAATCACAACTACATTCAGGTTTTCCATAGTCTTGGATTATTCATTCATCAGTTTGACCATACCAATGCTAATAGAGATTAAGGATCCTAATGGAAATTACGGCTACCCTTATGTGAGGACTAGTACAATTTGTTGCGGTAAAACACATCGGCTAGTTCAAAATATTTTTTACGTTACACCAAATAAATTGATGGAGTTTCAGCAAGTTCTATCTGGCCGATCGCCTCACTAGCGGTATACCCCGAGCCTCTTAAATCCGCCAGACAGTCAGAAACCTGTGCCGTTGGCACACTCGCCAGCAAGCCACCGGAAGTTTGCGGATCAAACAGAAGTGGGTAAAGCGGGTGTTGGCTGGCTGCATCAACATTGCTAATCCAGCTAGCCACTTGCAAATTTTGAGGATGGAGAGAGCTGAGGATACCTTGCTGGGCAGTCTCTAACGCTCCAGCCAGAATCGGTAAATGCTGCCAATACAGGTCGATCGCACAGGGTTGAGAGGCTTGCAGCATTTCTACCAAGTGCCCCACGAGGCCAAAGCCTGTGATGTCCGTACAGGCTGTAGCACCATGCTCCAAAAAACAAGCCGCCGCCGCCTGGTTGGATTGCAGCATTGTTGCGATCGCCCCTTCAATCCAGGCTGGCTTTGCCTGCCGCCGCATCTGAGCAGCAAGTAGTGTACCTATGCCCAGTGGTTTGGTCAAAATCAACGTTTGCCCTGGCTGCAACCCACCTTTGCGCAGAAGACGATCGGGTCGAGCTAAGCCATTGCAAGTCAGGCCAAAAGCTAGCTGATCACCCTCCACGGTATGCCCACCCATGAGCGTAGCGCCAACGGCTTGTAGCACCCGATGGGCACCTGACATTAGTTGATAAAGAGTTTCTTCTTGGAGGGAGGCACTAGCCGCAGGAATGGTGGCGATCGCCAGCGCACTGTGAGGCATGGCACCCATTGCGTAAATATCACTGAGGGCATGATTGGCGCTGATTTGCCCAACTAGATAGGGATCATCAACGATGGCAGAAAAGTAGTCCACCGTTTGCACTAGCAGTCGGTCAGACGGCCATTGCACCACTGCTGCATCATCCGGCACTTCTAGCCCCACCACAACAGTAGACATGTCGGCACTGGCTCGGATACGCTGCAATACTTTCTGCAACACAGCGCTACCCACTTTGGCTCCACACCCTGCACAGCGCATCGGTGGTTCTTGCGAAGGTGCCTGGAAGATAGCCTGGAAAGTTGGTCTGGATAGTGCCATTCCTGGCAGATTGGTAAATTTCTGCATGAATTGGCGATCGATACGATCTTTCCAGCGCCACAACAACGGTGATTCCCACCCCCAGCGACCACGAGAGGCAATAGCCAAACCGTCTCCAGTGCCAATCAGGCTCAAATACTGGCGTTGTGGACGAAACGGAATCGGGGGCAAGCCCTGCACGGTTCGCCGCAGGTTGCGAAACAAGGGTTTGCCTTGCCGCACAGCAAATACCCCTGCCTTAGGACGAGGATGATTTACCATGCTGGCAATGTCTCCGGCGGCAAAAACTTGTGGGTGAGAGCACGATCGCAACTGGTCATCCACTTGGATAAATCCAGCCTCATCTACGGCCAAACCTGCTCTGCTTAGCCACTCAGGTGCAGCGGCCTGGGTTACCCACACTACATAGTCTGACCTGACGATCACGCCCGAGCCACCGTGAACTCCCTGGGCATCTACCGTCTTCACCGTTTCCCCCAAATGCACCTGAATCTGCCGTTGCTGCAATTGCTGGTAAAGCCGATCGCCGACCCAGCAGTTATGCTGCGGCAGCAGGGTCTTTCCCCTTTGAAACAAGTGTATTTCCAGCAAGTCAAGCGGCTGTCCCACGGCCAACAGAAGTTGAGAAAGCCGGTGATGTATGGCTAGTGCCAGTTCTACCCCGCCAGCACCGCCCCCCACCAGACTTATTTGCAAGGGCTGAGCGGGCGATCGCGCTACTTGCTCCACAATGGCGTCCCACCGTTGCAAAAATAGAGCTACAGGCTTTGCTGGAATAACCTGAGGCAAGGCACGCAGAGACTCTGGCAAAAACGGCGTACTGCCTATGTCGATCGACAGCCAGTCAAACCGCACAGGGGGGCGATCGCGGCAAAGCACCTGATTTCGTTCTAAATCTAGGTCAATTGCCTGAGCTTGATAAAACTGAGCTTGGGCAAACTGCGCCAATGTTCGCAGATCAATATGGCACTCATCTCGTGTGTAGAAACCGGCCACATGCCCCGGCAGCATCCCGGAATACGCCGTGTCCGCCCCCTCACTCACCAGGGTTAGCCTTACTCCTGGCACGGGATCCATGCCCCACTGCTTCAGAACAATAGCATGGCTGTGACCACCTCCCAACAGCAGTAATTCGATCGTAGGAGGAGTTGAGTTCATTGGCTTTTCTAACAAAACAGTGTACCCAAAAATCACCTCAAAAATCAAAAATCCCCAGCCAACTAGTTAACAGTGCCTGGAGATAGAGTTGAAAGGAGTTGTAATCTGCCCAAAAGCTAGCCTAATCTGAGCCTGAGATGATTTGAAATTGGAAAAGCTGCCGCTATCACGCTAAGACATCCCCAACGCCCCGAAGCAACCCCAAAATCGTCTTAACCTCAACTCACACTACCCTAGCCTACGACCTTCTCTTTAAAGAGTTTTCCAGCACTAAAGGCAGGAACACGAGTCGCTGGAATTTTGATTGGCTTCCCGGTAGATGGATTGCGCCCTTCACGAGCTTGGCGATCGCGCGCTTCAAAGGTACCAAAGCCAACTAACGTTACTTTGTCCCCACTAGCCACGGTTTCAATAATGGCATCCAGCATTGCCGTTAGCACTAAGTCTGCATCTTTCTTGGTGACATTTGCCTTTTCGGCAATCTTATCAACGAGCTCGCCCTTATTCATGACGTTTAATCCTCACAATGATTGGTGGAATTATAGTGCAGGGTTTTGAAAGTGCAAGAGAAGTTGGCAATAAAGTTATGCGCTAGGAAGTCCCCACTCTCACAGGTACCGGCAGCGACGGCTTCTGTCGTACTGGAATTGACGGTGCTCGTTGCACAGGAGCCAACTCTTCTACACCAGCCTGAATCGCTCGCTGAGCAGTTTCCGGCAGATTATCACGCAGGCGAGCCGTGAGCTTCACCGTCGTAGCATCGTAAATTTGGGTAACTAATTTGGGATAGAAGCCAATTCCAATAATCGGTACCAACAACGCCGTAATAATGAAGATCTCACGAGGTTCCGCATCCACCAGAACTTCATGTTCCACCAGTTCTTTGTTTTCAGGTCCAAAGAAAATCTCCCGCAGATTCGAGAGCAGGTAGATCGGGGTTAAAATCACGCCCACAGCGGCGAGAACTATCACTATCACACGGAAAGGCAGGCTGTAGGCATCACTCGTGGCAAATCCGACAAATACCATCAGTTCCGCGACAAATCCGCTCATTCCTGGTAAAGCCAGAGATGCCATAGAGCATATGGTCCACATAGCGAAGATTTTCTTCATTTTCTGACCGACACCACCCATTTCATCCAGCATTAGGGTGTGGGTCCGATCGTAGGTTGCACCCACCAAGAAGAAGAGGCTGGCTCCAATCAACCCGTGGGAAATCATTTGTAGCACAGCTCCGCTTAACCCTAAATCGGTAAAGGAAACGATGCCCAAAATCACAAATCCCATGTGGGAAATAGACGAATAGGCGATCTTGCGTTTGAGGTTGCGCTGGGCAAAGGACGTAAGCGCCGCATAGATGATATTCACCACGCCTAAAATTACTAAAGCGGGCGCAAAGGTTGCATGGGCAGCAGGTAGCATCTGAGCATTCATACGAATCAGCGCATAGCCACCCATTTTCAGCAAAATTCCTGCCAACAGCATATGCACAGGGGCAGTTGCTTCACCATGAGCATCGGGCAGCCAAGTGTGCAGTGGAATAATGGGCAACTTCACGGCATAGGCAATCAAAAACGCGGCGTAGAGCCAAAGCTGCATCGTGATTGGAAAGGTTTTTGCAGCGAGCGATCGCATATCAAACGTGACCGTATCGCCGTAGAAAGCCATCGCCAGAGCTGCCACCAAAATAAATAGCGAACTACCCGCCGTGTACAGAATAAACTTTGTAGCCGCGTATTGACGTTTCTTACCACCCCAAATGGCCAGCAGAAGATAGACAGGGATTAGCTCCAGTTCCCAGACCAGGAAGAACAGCAGCATATCCTGCACGGCAAACACAGCAATCTGCCCACCGTACATGGCCAGCAGCAGAAAGTAAAACAACCGTGGCTTCAGGGTCACTGGCCAAGCTGCCAGTACAGCCAGAGTGGTAATGAACCCAGTTAGTAAAATCAGCGGCATGGAAAGGCCATCGGCACCAACAGACCATTTCAGGTCTAGCTGGGGCACCCAGGAATAGCTCTCTACCAGTTGCAAGTCTGGGTTGGAAAAGTCGTAGTAGGTGCCAAAGGCATATACCAAGACAGAAAAATCAATTAACCCAATCACTAGAGCGTACCAACGCAATGGTCGGCCAAGCCCTTGTTTGTCGGGAATAAAGGGGATTGCTAACGAGGCTGCGATCGGAAATAGGATCGTAAACGTTAGCCAGGGAAAAGTTTCATTCAGCATGATTCACAGATAAAGTGCGATCGTCACAACGTCTCATTTGGATCATCCAGGCAGAAAGCCGCTTCCACGTCCCCTGATTATTACCCAGTTACTCCAGAGACGATTACCAGCCCTAACACAGCAGCAAAGACAATTAGAGCGTAGAACTGGGCACGACCATTTTCAAAATATTTAAGGGTTTCCCCGACAAATACCGTCACTAACCCAGTCAAGTTGACCACACCATCCACCACTTTGTAGTCAACTTCCAACACTTGTCGTGCTAAGCGGCGACTACCCAAAACAAACACCTGGTTGTAAATATCATCCACATACCACTTGTTTTTGGACAGATTGTATAGGAAAGGAATTTTGGCAGCGATCGCGGCTGGGTCAATTTTGTGGCGCAGATACATAAAGGAAGCTAGCGTCAACCCAATCAAGCCTATTCCCACAGAATTACCCGCCATTACCAGAAACTCAGTCAACTCATGACCCGGCAAGGCGTGGAACCCTTCAGCAACCTCGACTACCTCTCCAGGGGGATGAATGAATGCTTCAAATGCATTGTTAAATGGAGTGCCAATCAAACCAATCAGCGCAGAAGGCACAGCCAAAATCAGCAATGGCAAGGTCATGCTCAACGGTGACTCATGGGGCTCACTAGCATGGGTATTGTGACCATGAGCATCATGGCCGTGATCATCATGAGCTTCAGCCACTGTTAATTCCTGAGGATTCATAGCCCCCGGCCCAAACGCCAACCCCGCCACTTGCAGTTGTTCTGACTTAATCTTGCCAAGCACTGCAGCGTCAGTTCCACGAAACTCCCCTTCAAAGGTCATGAAGTACATGCGGAACATGTAAAAAGCCGTAATTCCAGCCGTCAACCAGCCAACCAGCCATAGCAACGGATTGACCGCAAAGGTTGAACCCAAAATTTCATCCTTTGACCAGAAGCCTGCCAGGGGAGGAATTCCCGAAATGGCCAACACACCTACAAAGAAGGTGCCCGCTGTGATCGGCATATATTTACGCAGGCCACCCATGAGGCGCATATCTTGGGCATAGGCTGGATTGTGACCAACCACTCCCTCCATACCGTGAATTACTGAGCCCGATCCCAAAAACATCATGGCTTTGAAGTAGGCGTGGGTCATTAGGTGAAAGAGCCCAGCCGTGTAGGCGCCTACGCCCATAGCCATCACCATGTAGCCCAGTTGGGACATAGTGGAATAGGCTAAACCTTTCTTAATATCGTTTTGGGTAATGGCGATCGTCGCTCCCATAAAAGCTGTGAATGCTCCCGTCCAAGCCACCACAGTCATCGCTGCGGGGATGCCCTCAAATAGGGAGAACATGCGTGCCAGCAGAAATACCCCAGCAGCCACCATCGTCGCCGCGTGAATCAGCGCTGAAATTGGGGTGGGGCCTTCCATTGCATCGGGTAGCCAAACATGGAGCGGAAACTGGGCAGACTTGGCTACTGGGCCGAGAAAAACCAACACTGCGAACAATGCTGCCAACCCCCCGCCGATCGCTCCAGACTGCACTGCATCCTGTAAGCGCTCGGCTACCAGTTCAAAATCAAACGTATGGGTCGCCCAATACAGACCCAGAATGCCGAGCAGCAAACCAAAGTCACCAACTCGGTTAGTTACAAATGCTTTCTGACAGGCGTCAGCCGCCGCCTTGCGATCGAACCAGAAACCAATGAGCAGGTAGGAACACATGCCCACCAGTTCCCAGAAAATGTAGACCTGAACTAAGTTTGGACTGATGACCAACCCTAACATGGACGAACTAAACAGGCTCAGGTAAGCGTAAAAGCGCACATAGCTTGGATCATGAGCCATGTAGCCATCAGTGTAAATCATCACCAAAAAGGCTACTGTGGTCACCACTACCAGCATTAGCGAGGTCAAATGGTCGATCGTATAGCCCACACTCAGGCGAAAATCACCAGCCGCCGCCCACTCTACCATGCGTGTATAGGTCGGATGGCCATGTAATTGGCTCCACAAAATTGCGAAAGACAGAACCATCGCTGCGCCTAGCAGAGACACTATAAAGACTGCACTAGGTTTGCGCAGGCTATTAGCCATCTTGTTGGAAGAAATGAGTCCAACACCAACAATGGTTGCGCCCGCCAGAGGTAAAACGGGGATCAACCAGGCAGAGTCATAAAGCGTTTCCATTCCGTATGCCGTCGTTAGAGTTTGCTAGGGTTCTTTGCTCAGTCAGCAAAACCGCTTACATTGTGGCATAGGCTCTATCGCAAACTGTCAGAGATAACACAAGTTTTCAGTATTAGCTAAGGACTGAGCCTGGATTATGTGCTTAGATATCACTATAAACTTACCCACACAAAATATTTGTGCCTTGCGTAGCCATGTACAAGGCCATCAGCATCTGTATGAGCGCCCTAACTTACCCTTGTTATGCGTATTGCTCAGCCTGAGACATCAGGTCTTTAAACCAGTTCCAATTAGTTTCAGGCACTGAGTTTTACCCACTGGCCTAGCTCACCCATAATAGTTTCACGACGATAGAGCCCTTCCAAACGGTGCAACAACTCACCACTCTTGAATAAAAGAATGGTTGGCAAAGTAGTAATGCGATAACGACTAGTCAAACGAAGATTTTCATCCGCATTAATTTCCACAAGCTTGACGGGTTCGCTAGAAAGGGACTGGAGCTGTACAAGCAAGGGCTCAACAAGTTTGCATGGCCCGCACCAAGGTGCACCAAAGTGCACCAAAACTGGAGTGGGAGATCCCAGTACCTCAGTTTCAAAAGTTTGTTCGCCCATTTAGTTTGAATAGGAGTTTTTGTGAAAAGAGAATAAGTTTTTAACAGGTTGGTGTTGATCCTACCAGGGTATGTGTCTTGCTGCACTAACTAATTTAGGGTGTGCCCACCACAGCAGCAACACAAAGGCTGTAACTCCCAGATAAGCTGGCCGAAGAAACTCATCTAATTTAAGCGTCTGACGCTTCTGAAAAATTGCCAAGAAGGGAATTACGGAGGTTCGCGATCGCGCCTCCACAAACGCCTCTCCATAGCGTGCCAGTAAGCGGCGATCGCCATGCCAAACGGCAAATAAGTGATGGGCTATCAGCCCGATCGATGTCAGCAGCATAAACGAAGTGCCAATCCACAGCGTATGAGCAATGCACCAGATTACCTGCCCCACCATCTGAGGATGGCGCGTAATTCGCATGATCCCAGTTTCATACAGGTGCACTTCTGGCTTCTGAATGGCCGCAATTTCCAGCAGGTTAAATGTGGCTGGATATAAAAACAGAAAGGAAACTGCTGACAGCCCCCAAACCAGCGACTTGAGGCTGGGGACGCCTTGCACTTGCCACAGTTGCAAACCGTCGTAGCGATGGTTGAGAAAATACACGATGAGCACTAGTGCCAGTGGCAAGCTCACCAATGCAAACAAAACTCGATAAAGTCGGGCACCAATACGCTGCTCACCCCAGGGGCGCAAAGCTGCCAAACCGCTATGGGCGATCGCGAAACTAGCCAGCAATCCTGACATAACAGCATGGCTAGTTGTCAACCACTCAGGCATGAAATTCTCGTGAAACGGCTACAGTGTGCAATTTCTAGTGTACTGAGGTTGGGATCACCTCACAATGCAACTATTGGAGGAATTCATGACTCAGTTCAAAACATCAGATCAATCTCTAATGCTCTAAAGTCAAGCACAGATAGGGCACCTTGCCCATTTGCCCAGGTAGAAATGGCTACACCGTAGGGGTCTAAGGGCGCGATCGCAGTAGGGTTGGCCGGGCCAGCAATACACCCAACCTGCTCTCCATAGTGGTTAATCAAAACAATCTGTCCATTGCTATCAACCACTACATATCCCCAACTCATAGCTGCCAGCAGCATGGGCGAAATTTCGAGGCCAACCCGCTGAATCTTGAGCGGTTTGAGGTCAATCAACAGCAGCGAATTTGCATGGGCTGGTTCTGTAGCCACCAATCGGTAAGGCGTTGCTCCCAACATCACCTGACGAAGGGGTACTGGCAGCTCAAACGTCCCGACACAGTTGCCTCGTCGCGTCAGGACAGTTAGACAGGCTCCGTTAATGCAGGCTAGAGCCGTGCGATCGACCCGATGAGCCAACGTCAACAGATGGCGAGAATCCAACGCCAGCAAACGAAACGGCGGCATTACCCCAGGCAAAAACAAACGCCGCATTGGCTTGAAGGGTTGAATCTGTTGCAAATTCCAAAAACTCAGCCAACTTTGCTCAGCGTCAGGTGTAACGGTTGCCATCCACCGACCTTTAGGGTCTACAGTCGCCAGCACACTCTGAGTAAACTCTGCTATTAGCAGTGGCACAGTATGAGAAAAATTGGGGGTTGCAGCTAATCCCTGCTGTAATAACTTTTGCCCATGTTGGGCAATGCCGGATTGAAACAAGGTCGGGGGCAGCAGGTAAATCGATCGATCTGTGATGGCAATACATCCCTGAGGCTGTACCACGATCTGGTGAACGGCATCCGGCAAGCGAACCACCATTGGGGGCGACGCAAACTCCAAATCAGATACTGGAGAAAAGATCCCCTCAGGAAATACCCGGCACACCACCCGACTACCTGAGATCCAGTGAAGACGATCGCTGCTCAAACCTTCTGCCGAGTGCAAGACCTGCGGTTGACCAGCAAAGCCAACCAGTTGCTGCACACGATCAACCGTAGAGTCTTGTTTGACCCATAGACCAGGCACAGGCGTGAGCGTGGTAGCTGGTCGAATCAACCCATTGGGATGCTGAGCCAGTTGAGCTTGCAACATTGGGTCTTGAATGGCAGCTTCTAGGGCTTGAGCCATATCCAGTGCCGATCGATACCGCCGCCCTGGCAACTTTTGCAACGCTGTCAAAATCACCAACTTTAAGCTGGCTGACAACTGCTCTGGCAACTTTACAGGCTGATTCAAATGAGCTGACATCAACTCAGTCGGCGTCCCCGAAAACGGGCGATGCCCCACCACTAACTCATACAGCAGAACCCCAACCGAATACAAATCCGATGAATGAGAGTACTGGCCATAAAACCGCTCTGGAGCCATGTAGGCAGGTGAACCTGTGTTACCAGCCGATTCAGAAACAATATCCTGCACCAGTCGAGCAATACCAAAATCAGTGATTCGAGCCATCCACCCATCAGCATCTAGGCTCAACAAAATATTTTCTGGTTTGATATCGCAGTGAATGATATCGCGGTTGTGGGCATGCTCTAACCCTGCCAAAATATCTAGCACTAGTTTGAACGCTTGGACTGGATGAAGTTGAACTCCATCATCCACTAAGCTCCGCAGTGTCCCGCCTTCGCAATAATCCATGACCAAGTAGCGCCCAGTAGTCATATGCTCCAGAGCATGGCAGGTCACAATATTGGGATGCTGTAGGCTGAGCAGAAACCGCAGTTCCCGCAGAAATCGATGGGTTGGAAATCGATCTTTGTCAAGCTGCTTCAGTGCTACCAGGCGTCCAGTTTTGCGGTGGCTAGCACAGTACACTCGCCCAAACTGCCCTTGCCCCACAAGTCCCAGAAGCCGGTACTTGGAGTGCTTTAGCTCTTTTGCAAAAACATTTAGCACATCACAACAAGGGAGAATGACTAATTAGCGAGAAACTTAACCGAACCTCACTCTAGGTCAGGTTGATTTAGAACGGGAGTTTTCCTAGATCTAGGACTGAAAGGATTTTTAGGAAACATTTTGAGGGAACAAGGATCGTAAGTTGCCTTGCTAGCCAATTAACTACACAATCGCTCCAAAATAGTAGCGTGGTCAAGCCGATTCTCCACCATGGCTGCAACAGGCTCTAACCGCTTGGGAGAGCCAAGCAGAAAGCGATTGCAATCTGCTTGCATGGATTCACAACTAATTTGGATGCAGTGTAGGTCTTTGCCAATTAATTGACTAAAAAATGAACAGAGTATACCTGCTTCCAGAAAGCACATGGGGCGATCGCTTCCTGCTGGTACCAACTGAGCAAACGTAGAGTTCCAAACTTTAACAATCAGAAAACCGCGATGCCGGTAGGACTGGTCAAGGTCAATTTTGCCCCAACCGTGGGTAGCCCAGCACTGCTGCAAGCATTGCATAAATTCAGCCATGCTCATGTCAGCTAGCGCTTGCCCGTAGTAGTCTGTCAATTCTTCCCGAAAACGGCTGTAAAAGTTTTTGCCCCACCAGCGGCCGCAGTTAAGCAATACCAAGCGGCTTGCTTGGCCAGTTTCTTTATTCAAACCAGCATAAATGCCTTGAATCAGCGTTTCGGGTAGAGCAAGCAATCGATCGCCTCGGCGGTTTTCTAGCAACCCTAGTTCTAAATCACTACGAACATAGGCATCGGGGGCAAAGTAGTTGCCAGGTACCCGATTATTAGTCAGCAAGTCGGCGACGGAAATCATAGGACAGATTTGTCAAGGTAAAGGGACGAATCAACACCAACGCGGATAACCCAATCAACAACAGGAAAGCGTTACCAAACACACACTGGCCATTAATGCATTAGCTAATTAGCTAATCAGGGCAGGCACAGGCTGCAACACGATGCCCTGTGCCGTAGAAAGGAATGGATCTAGCAAAATCATGGCTTGGTTACCCAACGTTTCAGATAGCTTGCGGTTGAGCAACCGATACAGCGCTTCATCGATCGGGCGTGTGTTATGAATGCTGACAGTTCCGCTCAACCAACTGAGGCGATCGTTGACGAACGAGGCATCATTCAACAGCATGGCCATTGCACAATAGCGCAAGGCCAGCAGCCCATTTTTGATACTGCGCTCCAAATGTTCAACAGGCTCTTTGGCAAACTCAGTTTGGAGTTGGTCGGCAACCCACTGCATCATTTCAAGTTCGCGATCGCGCACCGCCCGATAAACCATCAAGCGGGCAGGCAACGAACCCACGTACTGACTAATCACCGTTAACTCCTCAGGCTTGAGATAGCGGCGTTCTGCTTCATCGAAAAGGGAATCAATTTGTGAATGCATGGCAGTTTTGAAAGGTAGAGTTAATGAAAAAGACTGTCAGTATTGACTAAGTGCAGCTATCTCTAGAACAGACTGGAGAAATCATCCAAAGTCAAATCATTTTTGGGCGCTGGTTGAGCCAGCACTTGAGGTGTACTAGGTGCAGCAGCAATCACAGCACCATCCCAATTAAAGGCGGCAAAAAACTGTGCCACAGTCAAACTCAAACTCAAAGGAACTGCGTTGTCCCAGTTATCCAATTGTTTGAATTCTTGAACGGCTGGGGTATCGTTCTCCCAGTTAAAGCTACTGAAAAACTTTTGTACTGACCAAAGCTGCCAAGCTTCTGTATTTGAAGGTGACTCTGGCTCGTCAAAAAGATTCAAAAGTGGGTTCATCGGATTAGCTCCCCAGACTGCAAGCGTTTTTCGATATCCCTAGCCGTTGCCCCTTCATTAAGCCAAAAGGTAGCCGCATCGATGCGATCTTGGCTACCTAACAGGAACTTGCAGTAGGTTTCGCCCATCGAGTAACACTGAATTTCGATGCAACTGAGTTGTTTTTTCACCATTTCTGTGAAGAAGCCTGCAAACAATCCTGCGTAGAGAAAACAAACTGGTTTGCCGACATCACCAAGAGTTCGGGCTACCGCAGAGTCAAAAATGTTAATGAACATGAAACCCTGACGCCGATCGCCCATATCTACCTCCCAACGCCCCCAGCCTTGAGAGGTGAACGGCCACCACCAAGTTTCCAGAAGAAACATCAAGTTGGATTGACGTAGGCTGCGATCGAACTCTTTTTCAAACCATTTTTCAAAGAAAAAGGCATCTCGTTGTCCCCACTCACAGCCAATGGTGTACATGATGGCAGCAGAAGCATCACCTACTTCCTCTTCCAACCCTTCAACTAGCCCAATGATGAAGTCCTCTGTTGTCATCAAATTGTGACTGTCATTCCAGTCTAGAATGATGCCCTTCTCAGCATCAAACCGGAAGAAATCCCGAAAGCCATAGTGGTTATGCTTTTTGGGATTCCTTGACTTAGTGGAGTTTGAGTTTGGAGTTGCAATAGCCATAGATCCTTCTTAGCAAAATGGAGACAGTGAGTTAGCGGAGATGAAAACTGAAATTCTGTAGATAACTGGGAACCAGTGGTAGTGGGCAACTGTAACGTCGATGCACAAGCAATGACTCAAAGCAATTGCCTAGCTTTAATGCTTGACTTAATATTCCCTTCGTATCTCAGATCTAACCCAGGAAAACCCCTTCAAATGCTGAGTTTTGTAACAGTTGTCTGGATCCAACTTCGCTGTGTCTCTCTTCTATGTTGATAACCAACCTGAGCCACGATGAGATAAATGAAGAACTAGGTAGAGTGGAGTACAGGTAGTGCATCTGCTTTGCGATGACAGTTGGTAATGGAGGTGGAATGGCATCCGAGCAGAGTTGGCTAGAAAAACCCCGGAGCTATTCGATTGAGCGCAATTTGTGGCTCGTGTTTTTGGCTCCTTTGGTTGCTCAATCATTGGGTAGTATTTTCAATATTTGGTATAACCTCACCTATGTCCAGCCGCTTCTAAGCCCAGCAAAACTGGCGGCGTTTTGGCAAACTGTCCAATGGTTTAATGCGGTTGTTTACCCGGCAGTGATTGGGTTATGGGCTTGGACAGTATTGTCATTGCGCCGCCCTTGTCAGCAATTACAGCGGCAGCAGTCTGTGTCAGCAGAGCGCCTGCTGAAGGTTAGACGGCGGGTAATCAATCTGCCCTGGTATATTACGGCGATCGCAGCTTTTGCATGGCTTTCCTGTATTCCTGTGTTTTTGACTGCGCTGCTGGAG
>Ga0224722_1000265_pt1 | contig 30142 bp, 22 predicted proteins | sample Balambano_FR1_Me_FD_161646 | JGI IMG/M metagenome (GOLD analysis project Ga0224722, IMG submission 161646) | Freshwater sediment microbial communities from Lake Towuti, South Sulawesi, Indonesia - Balambano_FR1_MetaG | ecosystem: Environmental > Aquatic > Freshwater > Lake > Sediment | place... | reverse complement strand
CCAACTAACCTTTGACGACTAACCATGTAACTAATAACAACTTTTTGAGCAAAGCGATATAGTTGAGAGAAATACGATTACCATGAACCAAAACACTGCCAACAAAGAGCCGGAAACCTACGATGAGTACCAGAATTTTGCATTTCATCCACATAATGTTTTGTTGTTTTTGACGCTGTTTGGGGTTGCGGCACTGTTTTTGAGTATGAGCATTGCATTTGTATATTCGCGGGTGCAAAACGGGCAGCCGCCGGTGCGATTGCCGAATATTTTCTTTTTCAATACCCTGATTTTGCTGGGTAGCAGCGCAGCGATGGTGTGGGCAAAACGCTCCTATTTGCAGGATAACACCAGGAATTATCAGCAGGCATTGGTATGGACAATGGCGTTGTCCGTTTTTTTTATGATTGCGCAGGCGGTGGGTTGGTATCAGTTATTTCAAAATAATATTTCGCTCACCTCAAGTAATGCGGCGGGGTATTTGTACGTCATTTCGGCGTTGCATTTTGCGCACGTGATCGCCGGGCTGCCTTTTTTGGCGGTGTTTCTGTGGCGGGCAAAAAAGGAAATGAAGGAACCGGTAACGGTACTGGTGTATTTTTCCGACCCGGAGAAACGGCTGCGGCTGCGGCTGCTCACCATTTACTGGCATTTTCTGGATGCACTGTGGATTTATCTGGTGTTGTTTTTTCTGGTCAACTACCTGATTCAGTAAAGGTTAGCCGTTGGCTAATAAAGCAGTAGAAAATCGGTATTGTCACTTTTGTGTATTTAATTTAACTTTGCGTGTACCAGCCTACCCGAAAAACTGCTTTTATGACGGTACACCTGTACGCACTTTGTTGGAATGAAGCTCCGCTGATCCCGTACTTTTTTCGGCATTACGAAAGCTTTGTAGATCAGTTTTTTATATACGATGATGGCTCCTCCGACGCTTCGCTTGCCCTGCTGCAAGCACAGCCCAAAACACAGGTTTTTTCCATTACAATCATTAAAAACACACAGGAACATTACCTTTCCGACACACAGTTTGGGTTTCGATATTTTTACAATGAAATGTGGAAGCACAGTCGTGGCAGAGCTGATTATGTAATCTTATGTAATATAGACGAGTTTTTTTATCACCCACAGATGAAGGATTATTTGCAAAAATGCTACCAGACGGGCCTGACGGTAATTCCCACGCGCGGATTCGATATGATCAGCTGGCGACACCCGCACCAACCTCTCCCACTCATTAAACTGATTAACAAGGGGGTACGTAATAATACTTTTGATAAAACGTTTGTTTTTAACCCAAACCACATCCGGGAAAGTGGTTTTCTGGATGGCAGGCACACCATGTTGCCCAAAGGCACGATTGTGTACCCTGATGCCATTCGGGTCAGGTTATTACATTATCATTATCTGGGGTTCTGGTATTACTTAAAACGCATACTTGCAAAAAGTAAACGACTACCCCATATTTATACGACTGTATTACAAAATATCCTACTTTTTTTTTACAAAGCTGTAACGGCTAAAAAAGTGATTTGATATGTCGGTTTTACTACAGGATGTACAATTGATAAATTGTAAAAAGGTAGTGAATGAACGGGGGTTTTTACAGGAAATCACCCGGGAAGATGCGCCTGCCTTTTTCAAAATCGGACAAACTTACCTCACGCAAACCCTGAAAGGGATCATCAAAGCCTGGTATTTACACCGGCAGCAATGGGATTCCATTTTTGTAATAAGCGGTGTAATGAAAATTGCACTGTATGATACCCGACCGCAGTCTGCCACCTTTGAACAGGTAAGCGAACACCTCATCCGGGCGGAAGCACCCCAGTTGATCCACATTCCGCCCGGCGTGTGGCACGGCTTTCAGGCACTGGAGACGCATTTGCTGCTGCTCCACCAAAACAGTCACGCCTTTGATTTTGACGCACCGGATGAATTAAAAAAAGACATTCACTCATCCGATATTCCATTTAGCTGGTGAAACTCATTCTTATTTCCAACCAGGTAGAAGAAATCCGGCTGGCAATCCAACACGGCATTCGCACGGTGCTGATAGACCTGGAACGAGAAACAAAGCTGGACCGGCAGGCAGGCAAAGGATTATTTATTTCTGACCATACCATTCTTGATTTACAAAACATCCGACAGCAGTTTCCAACCCTGGAGATTATTACCCGTGTCAATTCCCGCCATGCCGCCTCCGAAGCTGAAGTTGCCGAGGTGATTGCCGCGGGCACGGATGCCATTATGATTCCGTATTTTCATGAACCGCCACATTTACAATATTTTTACAATATCATAAAAAACCGACTGGATATTATTCCCTTATTTGAAACGATCCGCTCGGTCGAACAATTTTCTACCTTTCAACAAACTTTTCCTTTTACCAGATGTCATTTCGGATTGAATGACCTGAGGTTGGAACACCGTTGGAACACGATTTTCAAAGCGTTTGAATGGCAGCCTTTTCTGGAGGCATTGGCAGCGGCGCGCGCCGCAAAACTGGAGTTTGGCATTGCCGGGGTGGGCAATCAACTGGATGACACGCTGCCGGTGCATCCGCAGGCTTTTTTTCGACAGCAGCTGGCCTTGGGCGGTACTTCGTTTTGGCTGAGTCGCCATTTTCGACAAATTTTTCAAATGCCTGACGCTTCAGAAGTTTTACAACAAAATATACAGCTTTTACAACAGTTTTACGCGGCTGCTTCCTGAAACCCACGCGTTAATTTTTTTTTAACATCCGTTTGACCTCCTGCAAATTAACAACAGATATTATCTTTGCATTTTGTGAGCAGTTGGAAGAAAGTCGCCGGAGTAGATAAGTCTGGCATCTGGCATCTGACTTCTGTCATCCAAAGCATATGCAGGCTATCGAAATACAAGTGACCGCCAAAACGGCAAAAGATCTGGGGCTAACGGAAGAGGAATTTCACCGCATCGTCGAAGTTTTAGGGCGTACGCCTAATTTTACCGAACTGAGTGTGTTTTCGGTGATGTGGTCGGAGCATTGTTCGTACAAAAATTCCATCACCTGGCTCAAAACGCTGCCCCGTACAGGCAAACGCCTCCTGGTAGGCGCGGGCGAGGAAAATGCCGGTTTGGTGGACATCGGCGACGGGCTAGCTTGTGCCTTCAAAATAGAATCGCACAATCACCCCTCGGCGATTGAGCCGTACCAGGGCGCAGCTACGGGCGTAGGCGGCATCCACCGGGATATTTTCACGATGGGAGCGCGACCGATTGCGGCCTTGAATTCCCTGCGGTTTGGCAATTTGGATTTGAATCACACCCGGCATCTGATGCGGGGCGTGGTGAGTGGCATCGGCGATTATGGCAACTGTTTCGGGGTGCCAACGGTAGGTGGCGAGGTGTATTTTCACGATTGTTACAATCAGAATATTTTGGTGAACGCCATGTCAGTGGGCATTGTAAAAGTGGGAGAAACGGTGTCGGCAATTGCACAAGGCACTGGAAATCCGGTGTTTATCGTGGGTTCGGCAACGGGCAAAGATGGCATTCACGGCGCGACTTTTGCTTCGGCGGATTTGACCGAAGACTCTGCCGAAGACCTCCCGGCGGTGCAGGTAGGCGATCCGTTTCAGGAAAAACTGTTGCTGGAAGCTACTTTGGAATCCATTCAAACCGGCGCGGTGGTGGGGATGCAGGACATGGGCGCGGCGGGCATCACGTGTTCTACCTCCGAAATGTCGGCAAAAGGCAAGAGCGGGATGCGCATTGACCTGGACAAAGTGCCGACGCGCCAAGCCAACATGAAAGCCTGGGAAATTCTACTCTCTGAAAGCCAGGAGCGGATGCTCATTGTGGGCAAAAAAGGCGAAGAAGATAAATTGTATGAGGTGTTTGAAAAATGGGATTTGGAATGTGCGCAAATCGGGGAGGTGACCGACACAGGGCGTTTGGAATACTACCAACACGGCGAACTCGTAGCCGACGTACCCGCCGAGCCGCTCGTGCTGGGGGGCGGTGCGCCAGTGTATAAACGCGATTTTAAAAAACCCACGTACTTAGATAAAGCAGCGAATTTTAAAATAAACAACATTCCCAGCCCGGAAAATTATATTGAAACTGCCAAAAAAGTCTTTTTTTCGCCAAATATCGTTTCCAAACGCTGGATTTACGAGCAGTACGACTCCACGGTGCGCGCCGGCACCCTGACCACCAACAGCCCCAGCGATGCAGCCCTGGTGCGCGTCATCGGTACGAAAAAAGCTCTCGCCCTCACGGTGGATTGCAACCCTATGTATGTACACGCCGATGCCTACATAGGTACGATGATTGCGGTGGCGGAGGCAGCACGAAATATTGTGTGTTCGGGCGGGGAACCAGTGGCGATTACCAATTGTCTAAACTTTGGCAATCCGTACAATCCGGAGGTCTATTGGCAGTTTGTGCACGCCATCAAAGGCATGGGCGAGGCTTGTAAGAAATTTGGCACCCCGGTGACGGGCGGCAACGTGAGCTTTTACAATCAATCGGTGCTCAAAGATAAAACCGAGCCGGTGTACCCGACCCCCACCATCGGAATGCTGGGTGTTTTAGAGAATGCCGATAAAAAAATGACCCTGGACTTCAAAGCACCGCGCCACGCCATTTACATGATCGGTACGCCGCAAAATGATATTGCCTGTTCGGAATACCTAAGAATTGTACACAAAGTGCAGTTCTCGCCGCCGCCGTATTTTGAGTTGGATGAAGAATATCATATTCAGCAGCATATCAAAAATTTGATTAAAAATAAAATGATTCAGTCGTCGCATGATGTTTCCGAAGGCGGTTTATTTACCACATTGCTGGAAAGTGTGATGGTGAATAACTTAGGTTTTGATGTGGAAACAGACGGTAATTTTAGAAAAGACGCTTATCTGTTTGGCGAAAGCCAGAGTAGGGTAGTGGTATCGTGTACGCCGGAGTTGGAAGATGACCTGGTCAACTATCTCAATTCCCACAATGTTCCTTTTACTAAACTGGGCGAGGTGACGGGCGAACGCATCCTAATTGACCGTGAAGATTATGGCAACGTGGCGGAGTGGAAAGCATTGTATGATAATTATTTACATCATAAAATGGAATTTTAATTATTTGCTGATGTGTTGATTTGCCAATATGCTAATGCACGCTCCCCAACAGTGCTTTTTCATCGGCATATCAGCATATCAGCACATTCGCAAATTAATAAAATCCTTTTTGAACATGAAACGTATATCCACCTTTCTTATCGCAGCCCTGGCAGCACTTTTGCTGTGGCAATGCCAGCCCAGCGGCACCACTATTGAAGGCAACATTCCGAATGCCCAGAATATGACGGCTTACTTCGACTATGTGGTGATTGGGAAAGCCAGCAATATTCTCACCAACACCCAAATTGGTTCTAACGGGAAATTTTCGATGAACTTCCCCGAAGGGCTGGAGCCGGGCATTTATAATTTACGAATAGGTGCACAGCGTATCAACCTGGTTTTGAATGGTAAAGAGCAAAAAGTAACGATTGAAGGCGATTTGAATTCCCTGCAAAATTACAGTTTCAAACTCAATGGCTCCACCGATTCGCAGGTGTTTGCCAACGTGATGCAAGCCATGATGTCGGGGCAGTATGCGTTGGCGAATGTCACTCAGTTTATTGATACCGTTTCCAACCCCACGTTGGGTGCATTTGTAGCCTTTCGGGCACTGGGCAACCAGGCGCAGTTTCTGGACATTCAGAAGAAAGCCCAGGCACGGCTGGCAGCCGCCGAACCCAACTCGGAATTTGCCGCCGAATACGGCAAACTGCTCACCGCCATGGAAACCCAAATGATGGCACAGCAGTCGGACGAACTCATCCAACTCGGGCAACCCGCCCCCGATATTCGCCTGGCAAGCCCCAGCGGTAAGGAATATTCGCTGTCGGATCTGAAAGGCAAAGTAGTGCTGCTCGATTTTTGGGCAAGCTGGTGCGGACCCTGCCGTCGCGAAAACCCGAACGTAGTAGAAGTTTATAAAAAGTATAATAAAAAAGGTTTTGAGGTATTTAGTGTGTCACTGGACGGCGTGGATTCCAACACGGCGGCGCGCATCGGCTCGCAGGAGCAGGTGAACCAGATGATGCAAAGTTCCAAACAACGCTGGGTGGATGCCATTGCACAAGACGGCTTGCTGTGGAAGTACCACGTGAGCGACCTGCGCAAGTGGGAGGCAGCACCGGCGGCGTTGTACGGGGTGCACAGCATTCCGCGTACGTTTTTGATTGACCGGGAAGGGAAAATTGCCGCGGTAAACCTGCGCGGTGCGGCAGCGATAGAGGCGGAGTTGCAAAAGCATTTGTAATTAGATGCCAGATCAGATGCCAGATTAAAAGATGCCAGATTTTTGACGTTGACCGCTTTTTACATTTTTTTAGATGTCAGATTCCATAAAAGACTGACCAACAGCATTTTAATGACAATAATATAAAGTTTTAAGGAATCAAGGGTTCAAAAGTTGCGAAGCAGCTTTTGAACCCTTCAATCCTCGTTCCTCAATCCTCAACCCTGATTCCTGAAAACCGCTGCGAGGATGCCCGTTGCCACTGCTGCGTTCAACGATTCTGCACCACCGCCTGGCGGGGCTGGAATGGAAATGCGTTGAGTTAATAAAACTTCATTTTCGGGTGAAATGCCTTTGCTTTCATTGCCGATAACAATAATGCCTTTCTTTTCCAATGGCGTTTTAAAAACATTCACTCCGTTCAGAACGGCTCCATAAACCGGCAGCTCAGGAAAATTTTTGCTCCATTCCGCTAATTCCATTTCTACCGTTTGCACCCGCAAAAAAGCACCCATTGAAGCCTGGACTACCTTCGGACTAAAAATTTCCACACAATCGGGCGAGCAGATGACCTGGCGAATGCCAAACCAATCGGCGATGCGCAAAATGGTGCCCATGTTGCCGGGGTCCTGGATACCGTCGAGATACAACGACAGGTCATTTTGCAACCAATCCGCATTCAACTGGAAATTAAATTGCTGTACAATTGCCAACACTTGATTTGGTGTTTTCAACCCAGCTATTTTTTTCAGTTCCTCCGCCGTAATTTCCTGAACACTGGTTTTAATGTTTGACAAAAGATGTTGACGCGCAGCGATCCATTCCGGTACCGCATAGATTTGCTCCACGGCTTCCGGTGCCTGTTGTAGGATTTCCGACACAATTTTGCCGCCCTCGGCGAGGAAATTATTATATTTTTGCCTGAACTTCCGCAGGTGCAGGGACTTGATATATTGGATGGTAGATTTGGAAAGCGGCATTTTGTTGTGTTAAAGTGTTATTGTGTTTTTGTGTTGATATGTAACGCATACCGGGGTTTACGTTTTTTCCGAGTAGCTCGCAGCATACTTGGAGTTAAACATTGTATTTACTAATGCAGCAGTTTTTGATTTATTTTAAAATAATTATTAGCCTGGCGTTGCTCCTGACTTTGGCAGCTTGCAATACAACGAAATATTTGCAGGAAGACCAATATTTATTGAAAAAAAATACGATTAAAATTATTACAGAAGAGAAAATTAAAAACAAAACAGCATTAACATTCGAACTCAGCAAATTATACCAACAACAGCCCAACACCAATTTCCTGTTCTTTTTTCCACGCGAGTGGTTCTATTTTGCTACGGCAGATTCCAGCGACACCACGCGCTTTGATCGCTGGCAGCGGCGCGTCATCGGCGAGGTACCCGCGATTTATCAGGAAGAGTTGGCAGATAGCACGGCGCGCTCGATGGAATATTATTTGCACTACAATGGATATTACAATGCCCGTGTGGTGCCGGATGACCGCATTCGCGGCAAGCGGGCAAAAGTGGTGTACTTTGTGTATCCGTACCAGCAATTTACCATTGATAGTGTGTTTTTTTCCAGTCAGGATACCGGAATTGCACGGGTTTTGCAAGAACTCACCCCCCAGAGCCTGCTCCAGCCGGGGCTGCCGCTTACCCGCACGCTGTACGAGCAGGAGCGCGAGCGCATCTCCTCGCATTTGCGCAATAACGGCTATGCCTATTTTTATCCGAATTACATTGCGCCCGTGGAAGCTGACACGACCGTGCGTGCTAAAAAACTGAATGTGTACCTGGAGGTGTTAGAACCGGCTGCAGATAGCAACCACCGGCAGTACCGCGTGGGCGACATCACTGTTTATACCCAGTACGATCCGGCGATAGAACAGGAAAATCAACTCGACACACTGGTGGATGGGGTGCGTTTTCTTACGCCCGGTTCTTATTTTCGGGTAAAGCCACAAGCCATTAACAAAGCGATCTTTTTGCGTAAGGGTGATTTATACAGTCAGGAAAATTATGATAAAACGGTGCGTCAACTCACGGCACTTGGGGTGTATAAATTTGTGCGGGTGCAGGAGGAAATGGATAGTGTAGAACGCAATGTGTTGGATTTTAGAATCGAACTGACGCGCAATCCCAGGCTGGAAATCGGGGCGGATTTTGAAGTGAATTATACCAACCGGGGCACGGCGGCAGTGGGAAATCTTATCGGATTGAGCGTAAGCCCCAGCCTGCGCAACCGAAACCTCCTGCGCGGTGCCGAACTGCTGGTGACCAACCTGGGCTGGGGCGTGGAAGTGAACCCGAACGTGCGCTCCACGAGCAGCCGTTTTTGGAACACGATTGACGCGCGGGTGCAGAGTGAACTGCTGCTGCCGCGTTTTTCAGATTACCTGGGTGTTTGGCGAGGCTTGAACAGTGCAAGGGTGAGTAAAAAAAGCGGTCTGGTAACAGATGACTTTTATCAACTGCTGCGAGAGAGCGGGAATACCCGTTTATCTGCCAGTTATAACTACTTACTGATCCTGGATTTTTACAGTTATAATTTTTTTAACGCAACTTATGGATATGATGTACGCGAGAACCGACCGCGTGCCAACAATCGTTATCTGATCAACCATATCGGGGTGGACTTTTTACGACCGGATACTTTTCGGCTCTTTCGCCCGATTGTAGATGCCAATCCGTTTTTACAACGCAGTTTTGGAAAGCAATTATTTGTAAGTTTACTGTTTCGCGATTTTACCTTTACGCACACCACGCGCCCCAATCAAGCCGGGGTTTCGCATTATGTGGGTTTGAATGTAGAGGCTGCCGGGGCGGAAATCTGGGCGGTGAATTATATTTACAATGCCTTTGCACTGGACGGCGACACCTTCCGCCTGCGCCGACCCAATGATGCCACCGATTTTTCGCAGTACGTCAAGCTGGAAGGCAGTTATCATTTGTATCGCACCTTCACGCCAAAAACCGGTTTTGCCGGGCGCATCAGCGTGGGCATCGCACGCCCGTTCGGTTATACGACGGATGTGCCTTATGTAAAGCAGTTTTTTGTGGGTGGTCCGAACAGTATTCGCGGCTGGGCAATTCGGGAACTGGGTCCGGGCGGTTATGTGGATACGCTGAGCCTGGGGCAGAATCGGGCGCGGAATCGGTTGTTGTTTTACCAAACGGGTGATTTGAAGCTGGAATTTAATCTGGAATATCGGTTTCCCTTGTTCTCGTTGCTGAACGGGGCGATTTTTTTGGATGGCGGCAATGTATGGACGCTTCAGCGCGACCCGGACCGTCCGGGGTCGCAGTTTTTGCTCGGACCACGTCCGGTGACCAACAACACCAGTGCTTACCAGATCAACGACGCTTTTTATAAGCAAATCGCTCTCAATACCGGCTTTGGAATACGCCTGGATTTATCGTATTTCATCATTCGGCTGGATGCGGGGGTGAAACTGCGCAGCCCCTACCCGCTCAATATCAACGAAACGGACGTAAATGCCGCCGATTATTGGTACAAATTTAAAGGATGGGGAATTAATGATGTGAATTTTAATTTGGGGCTGGGCTATCCGTTTTAATGTGCTAATATGTCAATGTGCCGATGTGCTAATGGATAAAAACTAAATTTTTATGCGAAAACTGATTTAAGTCTTTGACTTGAACCTCCTATCCAAGCGTCTCCGACGCGGGGTGTAGTAAAATTATTTTTTAGCAATACTTAACATTGTCACACTGGCAAACCGGCAAATCAGCACATCAATTACTCCCCTTGCTCACCTGATCCTTCGGCAATTGCGCGGCTTCTTCCCGGGCTTTTTCCGCATCTTTTTTATCAAAACGCAGCACCCGCTTGCGACTTTTGAACGGGATGTAGCGGTAAGGGCGTTCCTGAAGGTCATTGACCAAAGTATCTACGTTGCTGCTCATGGCTTTCAGGTCGAGGTACAATTGCTCGTCTTGCAAAAGCTTACCGAGGCTGCCCTGCCCGGCGTTGATACGGCTGATAGCGGAGTTTACGCCTTGTACGGCGGTATTAGTACTGCCCAGGGTTTGATTCAGGCTGCCCACCGTAGCTTTAATGGATTCGATGGTATTTTGCAAGTCGGCTTGTGCCAGGTCGGTGGTCAGGTTGTCGGCGTTCGCCAGGATGCTTTTAATCGTTTCGTTGTTAGCTGCCAGGGTATTCGTAACCGAATTTAGATTCTTGAACGTTCCTTCGATGTCGCGGGTGGAACGTTGCAGGGTGGCATCGAGTTGGGAGGTACTGGAGCGCAGGTTGCTCATGGTATAGCGCATATCGCGCAGGGTCAGCGCCACAGGCGAGTTGCTGTTTTCATCCAAGAACTCTTTATTCAAAGTATCCAGCACTTCGTTTAAGCCTTCTTTTACAATCCGCACGTACTCTTTTGCCTGGTCTTCGGTGAGCATGGAGCCAAGCAGACCCAACGTAGCACCTTGCAAATGCGAACCCGACGGCGCACACTCCTCGCCGGAGCAAGGGTTTTCGTAAAACAAATCAATCGCTTTGGCACCCATGATGGAGGTGGCGACGATGGTAGCACGGGTGTCTTTCGGAATCCGAATATCTTTATTCAAATCCAGCACCACTGTTACGCGGCGGCTCGGATCGTCGGGCTTCATAAAAATATCCGACACCACGCCCACCTGAAAACCGCTGATGCGCACGGGTGTGGCTTTTTGTAACCCTTCCACCGTGTTGTAATCCACATAGTACAGGTTGGAGGAAGTGAGCGCATTTTTGCCCATGATAAATTTGTAACCCCACAGCGACAGCCCAACTGCCACGATGGCAAGAATCCCGATTTTTACTTCATTTGACATAAGAATGCTGGATTGAAAAGTGAACACCTAGACACATCGTTTACATAGGTTTATCATCATTTGCCTATGTGGTTGCTACATCCGTGTTTTTCTGATAAGTTTGTGTAGAATGATTTACTCTAAAAAGTTTCAAGGCGTGGATTGTTCTAATTAGTTGAAATGATCCTCAACTGCAACAATAACGCAGGAGCCGCCAGATAGTTGCTATGATTCAAATCAAAGTTTATAACAAAATGTAAATCAGTAATTTATTCAAAAATGATACGTCGGTGTATTGGCATATTAGCATATTAGCACATCAATACTGAATGCCCAATGCCCGCTTCGCTTCCTCCATCGAAACCCGCACCCCGTTTTTGTACGCCACCAGAAAAGCATCCGGAAAACCCAGCGCTTTCAAATCCATTTTTGCCCGCAGTGCTGTGTCCAGTTCGGTATAGCCGCGCACCTGGTATTTGTACATCGCGCCTTCCTGCACCATTTCGACCACGTAGGGCAGGTGATGCCAACGGTTTTGACTTGTTTCGTCGAGCGGGCGGCTGGCGGCGGCGAGTTGAATGCAAAATTGTACAGCAGGCGCATTGCCAACATTGTTGTTAACCGGAATGACTTTCGGCTCGTTCAATACCTCGGTTGGAGCGGTATTGACGGGCTTTTCCACGGGTTTGGGTTTCGTTTTGGGTTTATTGGCAACGCTACCCGGGGTGTTTTTGGCAGGGGGCGGTACATTTACCACCGGTGCTTGCGGCAAAGGCTGGTCGTTGGTAGCAACGGGTGCTTGCGTGAATCCGAACTCCATCCCGTTTTTGTAATCTATAAACGCACTTAAAATACCCGTTGCAATCAAATCCTGCCCCGCCGTTTCACTCAAAAAATATTCCTCCTCGCGGTTGCTCAAAAAACCCGTTTCAATCAAAATACTCGGCATCGTGGTGGCTTTCAGCACATAAAAACCCGCCTGGCGCACGCCCCGGCTTTTGCGGGTGGCGGTCGTTTTCAAATTCTCTTCCACGCGCTCTGCCAGAAAAATACTTTGTTCCAAATGTGCATTCTGATACATACTCAGCAGGATGTGCGCTTCCGGCGAGTTGGGGTCGAAGTCGTAATTTTGGCGGTAGTCTTCTTCGAGCAAGATGGCGGCGTTTTCACGTTTGGCAACTGCCAGGTTGTGTTCGGCGGTGTGCAAACCCATCACGTAGGTTTCGGTGCCTTTGGTAGCGCTGCTGCCCGGCATGAAATTGCAATGGATGGAAATAAACAGGTCGGCGTTGGCGCGGTTGGCAATGGCGGTACGCTCGTGCAAGGGTACAAAAAAGTCGGCATCACGAGTCATAATGACTTGAATGTCAGGAAATTGCAAAGCGATTAAATCCCGTACCTTCAGCGCAATACCCAGTGCGAGATTTTTCTCCTGAAAACTTGAACCCAGACAGCCCGGATCGTGCCCGCCGTGACCCGGATCAAGTACCACCGTTTTTATTCGGTAACCCGCTTCGGCAAGTGGGCTTTGTTTGATAATTTTGTGCGCCGCCTGCGCTTGCTCGGCTGCAAAAGCTTGTGCCATCGCAGCTTCCAGTTTGGCTTGCCCGAAATAACGCGTCTCCTCCACTACTGGCGGCGTATGTTGTTCTAAAGAAATGTTAAACTGCCCGTCGGCAGGTAGCGAAAGTGCGCAAAAGAGCGTTTGTAAGGCAGCAAAAGCGGTAGTCAGCATGCGGACGAGGTTTGGAAAATATTGCTGACAGCAATCCAAAAGTGCTGTCAGCAATATTTTTCTGTTACCCAAAAATTTTACAAAAATAATCGAATTCTCTACTTGAAAACAAACTTACTCTTTTTAATCTTTTTCGGCAGCATTTTTCTGTACGCATCGGCGGCGCAGGCGCAAGACCCTGTGCGCGATACCGTGTCCGTGGATTCGTTTCGGCAGTTGCCCATTCCCGACAGTGTGAGCCTCCCTTTGAGTGATTCCCTGAATTATACCGTAAAATATTCCAGCGATTCACTCACCGCACCCGTCAACGCCGGCGCGCAGGATTCGATGGTTTACGATATTAAAAACCGCAAAATTTACCTCTACGGCGGCGCGGAAGTGACGTACACCACCATTAAACTCAACGCCGATTACATCATTTTTGATTACGAAAGCAGCATTGTAACCGCCAGTGGCTTACCCGACAGCACCGGGAAAATGGCGGGTATTCCGAAATTTGCCGACGGCGAGCAGAATTTCACCGCCGATTCGATGCGCTACAATTTTAAAACCCGCAAAGGCATTGTATATGACGTGACGACCGAGGAATCGGGCGTGGTGATTCACGGTGCTACTTCCAAATTCATCAGTCAGCAGCCCGCGCCGGGCGATACCACCAGCAAAACCCAGAACATCATTTACAGCCGGGGCGCGATTTTCACTACCTGCACCGCCGACGAACCCCACTTTGGCATTCGCAGCCAGAAACAAAAAATCGTTGCCGATAAAGTGGCAGTCGTCGGTCCTTCCAACCTCGAAATCATGGGCGTGCCTACGCCGCTGTGGCTGCCGTTTGGGTTTTTTCCGCTCTCCAAAGGGCGGCGCACGGGCTTAATGTTTCCCAGAGATTATGAGTATTCGCCGCAGTGGGGCTTTGGTTTGCGCGACATCGGCTGGTATTTTCCGCTGGGGCAGAATTTTAATCTGACTTTGACGAGCAATGTGTATTTGAAAGGCAGGTACGGTTTGAGCGCCAATTCGCAATACCGAAAAAGGTACAAATATTCCGGCAATTTGCAAATCAGCTTTGAACAATTTCGCAGCGAAGACCAGGAAGGCAACGTGTCGCGTCCGCGCTCGTTTTTGTTCACCTGGTCGCACCGGCAAGACCCCACGGCGCATCCGAGCAACAATTTTGGCGGCACGATCAATTTTCAAACCAACAACCACCGACAGCGTACGTTCAACGATGCGCGCAACGTGTTGCAAAACCAAACCAATTCCAACTTCGGTTTTACCAAAAACTGGCAGGACAAGCCCATCAGCTTCAGTGCCACCTTCAACCACTCGCAAAACAATATTGACAGCACGATTACCATCAGTTTTCCGAATCTGCAATTTCAAACCCAAACCCTCTATCCGTTCAAGCAAAAAGAACGCGTCGGCGCGGAAAAATGGTACGAAACCATCACTTTTCGCTACACGGCGGAAGCCAGAAATACCTCGCGGGTAAAAGAAAACGACTCACTGGATTTTGTGCGACAACTGTTGGACAACGCAGATTACGGCATTCAGCAAACGGCGACCAGCGGCACCTCCTTTAAATTGTTCAAATATTTCAACCTCAACCCCAACGTGGATTACCGGGAAGTGACGTATTTTAATTCGATTGAAAAAGAATTTATCAACAATCCGCAGATTAATTACGACACCATTTTTAGCCCCGACAGCACCACTTTCACGCGGGTCGCACAAGACACACTCACCTTCGGCGAGGTGCGCGACATCCGCCAGCCGGGTTTTCGCTCGTGGCGGGCGTTTTCGGCGAGTTTGAGTTTGAACACGCAGTTGTTCGGTACGGTGCAATTCCGGCGGGGTTTTGTGCGCGGCTTGCGGCACGTGGCAAAAATTGCGACGGGCTTGAGCTACTCCCCCAACTATCTGAGCGACCGACTGCAATATTTTAGATTTGTGCAAAGCGATTTTCGTTTTCCCGACTCGACAGACTGGACGCGCTACTCCGTTTTTGAACAGGGCATTTACGGCACTCCTCCTGCACAGGGGCGGCAGATGGCGGTGAATTATTCGATTAATAACATTTTTGAAGCCAAAGTGCGTGCGCGCCGCGATACCGTGGATCGGAAGATCAAATTATTTGACAACTTGTACGTCAACGGTTCGTACAATCTCTCGGCAGACAGTTTGCAATGGAGCCAGGTGGGCATCAGCGGTACCACGCGTTTGTTTAAAGATATAACCACTTTCGGATTTTTAATACAAATGGATCCCTACATCGTGGAAAACGACGGCAGGGGCAATTTCCTGCGGGTGAACAAAACCGCTTTGCGCGAACAGGGTCGTTTGCTGCGCCTGGACAATGCCAACCTGCGGTTCAACACCGTGATGACCGTGGGCAAGTTGCGCGAACTCTTCACCGGCACCGAACCCGAAGTGGTAGAAGACCTGCGCAACCGCCCGCAACAGCAGCAGCGCGTACAGCAGGAGGAGGATTTTATCAGTGTGTTTGAAAATTTTGGCATCAACCACAACTTTGTGCTGGGTTGGAACACCGACAGCCGCACCGGGCGCGACACCTTTCAGGTCTCCGTCAACTCCATCAACGTGCAGGGCAACATTCAGCTTTCTAAAAACTGGCGCATCAGCATCGGCAACTTCGGTTACGACTTCGTGCGCAAGGACTTCAGCTACCCCTCCGTGGGCTTTACCCGCGACCTCCACTGCTGGGAAATGGGCATGAACTGGCAACCCACCCGCGGCACCTACAGCTTCTACATCCAGGTGAAACCCGGCACCTTCGACTTCCTGCGCCTGCCCTACGAACGGAATAATGCCGATGCGATACGGGCGTTTCAGTAGGGAAGTCGGAAGTGCGAAGTCGGAACGCTAGCGGCAAGTAGTAATTTGAGGTGATTTCAATTGCTTTTAAATTTTTTGAGTATAATCGAGTTAGTTACTATCACACAAATAAGTATCCAAACAACTCCAACGAACATTAATAAATCTTTTATCAACGAATAACTCATGTTGGAGCTTCTCGTCAGAAACTCAAAGCTCAAAAAAATGATTAATGAACAAACGCTGTAAATACTAAAAGCTACAACGGTAATTTTAAGAGTGACGTTTAGAATGTTCTTCATGCAAATCTGATTTTTGACAAAACCCCGCGTCTTTGTGTCTTTGCGCGAAAAACTGCGAACCTCTATTTTTTAAACATAAAATACACTGCGAGTACTAAAAATACCCCGCCCATCAGATGATTCCACCGGAAGGTTTCGGTTTTAAAGACCAGCAGGGAAAATCCTACAAACACCACCAGCGTAATTACTTCCTGTATCACTTTCAGTTCCAACAGGCTAAACGGACCGCCGTACAACTGCGAACCCAGCCGATTTGCCGGTACTTGCAGGCAATATTCGAAAAAGGCGATGCCCCAACTGATTAAAATGACGGCAAACAAACTCAGGTTTTTTGACCACTCCATGTCCTTGAAACGCAAATGCCCGTACCAAGCCAAGGTCATAAAGGCGTTGGATAAAAGAAGTAAAACGATGGTATAAATGGCTTTCATGATGGATGGAGTGATGGGGTAGTGGAGTGGTACAACAATCCATTACTCCACTACTCCATATTTACGGTTTTGGCGGATTTATTTTTTTCTTCCCATTTCCCTTCAATCCCTTTCCCGGTTTCGCGCCGTTGTGCTTGCCTTTTTCAATGACCGGCACGCCGTTTACCAGCACATAGTCCATCCCTTCGGCGTAAGCGTGGGATTTGTCAAAAGTGGCTTTATCCACTATTTTATTTGGATCAAAGATGACCACATCCGCTGCCATGCCGGGCAGGAGCAAGCCGCGGTCGGCGAGGTTGAAACGGCGGGCAGGCAGGGAAGTCATCTTGCGAATGGCATCTTCCAGGGTGATGGTTTTCAACTCGCGCACGTAGCGCCCCAGCACCCGCGCGTTGGTGCCATACGCCCGTGGGTGCGGCGCGCCCCGCCCGAATGCCGGAATGCCTGCGTCGGAGGCGATCATCGCATACGGAAACTGCATAATGCGTTGCACGTCTTCCTCGCCCATTTTATGGTAAATCATCTGCACTCTGGGTCCCGGAGTCATCAATTCTAAAATCGTTTCAATCTGGCTGTCAATGCTCGAGCTAGCGTTTTTCATGGTGTTGATGGCGGCTATGCTCATGCCGTTGTATTCGGGTTTGAAACTACAATTTGCCACCACCGCATATTCATAATTGCCGAAGCCGGTCTCGTCCAGCATTTCCTTCATTTCTTTTATAATCCGGGTTTTGGTTTCCGAGTCTGCTAATCGAATTTTTAACGAATCGCCCGCCAATGCCCAGGTGGGAAGTAAAATGGCTAAAGTAGTAGAACTCGCCGTGTAAGGATACTGGTCCACCGTGACATCAATGCCTTCGCGGCGGTATTGCAACACCTTGTCAATCATACCCGTAGACTTGCCCCACTCGTTTTTGCCGCTGATTTTAAAATGCGAAATTTCGACCGGCATCCGGGCTTCCCGACCCACCGTGACCGCCTCCTCGATGGCATCCAGCACGTGGCTGTCTTCATTGCGAATGTGCGAGGCATACACCCCGCCGTATTGGGCTGCCACCCGCGCCAATTCTACAATCTCATACGTGCTGGCAAACGTACCCGGCACATAAATCAAACCCGTGGACATTCCCACCGCACCGTCTTGCATAGCCTGTTCCACTAGTGTCTGCATTTTTTTCAATTCTTCTACCGAAGGTGCCCGATTTTGTGTTTTCATCACCGCCGTGCGCACGGTGTTGTGACCAATCAGCGAAGCCACATTCAGCGACACTTTATTGCTATCCAGGGTTTTAAAAAAGGATTTTAAATTCAACTCCGAACCACCGCAATTACCGGTTACTAAAGTTGTAACGCCGTCGTACAAAAAATTATCCGCCGTAGAGTTGGATACAATGCTGCCCTCCACGTGCGCGTGTACGTCAATGAAGCCGGGTGCAACGACTTGCCCTTTAGCATCAATGACGCGCCGGGCTTTGGTGCCCGACAGGTCGCCGATGCTTTTGATTTTGCCTTTGCGAATGCCCACCTCGCCCAGGTACCAGGGATTGCCCGTACCGTCTATGATTTTGGCGTTGGTAATCAGGAGGTCGAATTTGCCCTGCGCAAAAATGCCCACGGAAAGCAGGGAAGCCAGAATCATCAAAAAGTGTTTTTTCATACCGAAGAATTTGTGCCAAGATAGTAAAAAGCCAATTTTAAAAGGTACAGAATAGAACACAGATTTATTCGCCACCAGCAATAAATAAAAGGGTGCAACGGATTTAAACGGACGCTGTGCTACGCCCCTTGTTTTTTAAATTTGCGTACCTTTGCACGGATGAGCTTATTCACCACTTTTGCAATGCGCTTTCCGTTTTTTTGGCAATACCTGCTGGTCTTCGGGGTGATTGCGCTGATTAGTTTGTTGTTTCCCAATAATTTACAATTCAAATATGAATTTGAACGCGGACAAATCTGGCGCTATGAAGATTTGCGGGCACCGTTTGATTTTGCGATTCAAAAAGAAGCCGGTCAGTTAAAAGCAGAAACGGCACTGTTACAAGCTGAATTGTCGCCTTATTACGAGCAGTACCCGACCGTTGCCAAACAGCAGAAAAAATTATTTGCCGCAGAATTTCAGCAGCAACTCGAAGCCAGCCGCGCACAAAATCAGTTTCGCAGTGTGTTGGCACGCCCCGACCGTTATTTGAATTGGGGAAATGCTTTTTTGGATCGTATATACAGGCAGGGAATTATTCAACTTGCCCCGGAACACCAAAATAAAGGCAGCGATTTTGTCATCAATTTGGTGCAAGGCAACACTACCCGACAGCAAACGCTGGAGTATTTTTTAAACCTGGAATCGGCGCGCACGCTGCTCGCTGACACCCTATATTCCATCAATTTACAAGAGCGTGATTTTTTATATCCCTTGTTAGAAAATGCCCTCCAACCGGATATTTTGTACAACCGGGAACTCACCGACAAATTTGTACAGGAAGCCCTGGCAGGCGTTGCGACCACGCAGGGCATGGTGCGGCAGGGGCAAATACTGGTGCTGCGCGGCAATGTGGTGACGGACGAAACCTATCAGAAACTGGTGTCGCTGAAACAACAGTACGAACAACGCGTGACCACACAGCGTTCGCGTTGGCTGGTATTCGGCGGGTATTTTTTACTCACGGCACTGATCGTGGGTATTTTTTCTATTTACCTGTTTTTATTTTCTGTCAAAGTTTTTAAAAACATCCGGGCATTATTTTTTATCCTAATGTGGCTGGTATTGTATAGTTATTTAGTTTATATCGTAGAGCATACCCATGTTTTAAGTGTTTACATGATTCCTTTTTGTATTGTACCGATTGTTATCAACACTTTCTACGGCAATCAGCTGGCATTTTTTACTTATATCAATGTGGTGCTGATCGCGAGTTTTTTGTCTTCACGCGGTTATGAGTTCACTTTGTTGCAAATTCTGGCGGGCATCGTGGTGCTATTGAGCGATGTGGACAGTCGCAATTGGTCGCGCTTTTTTTCGTCTATGTTTTTTATTTTTCTCGCCTACGCGCTGGCATTTTTTGGCTTGTCGCTCATTCAGGAAGGAGACTTTGACGGGATGGACTGGTCGGTGTACGGGGCTGTTTTTGTCAATGCGTTTCTGACGATGCTCGCATACCCGCTGATTCCGCTGCTGGAACGCCTGTTTCGGTTTATTTCGCCAATTACTTTACTGGAATTATCCGACATGAATCGCCCGCTGTTGCGTGAGTTGGGCATCAAAGCACCCGGAACCCTGCAACACTCTTTGCAGGTATCGAATCTGGCAGAAGCTGCCGCGCGCAAAATAAGTGCCGACCCGCTGCTGGCAAAAACCGGTGCACTATATCATGACATCGGCAAAATATTACATCCTTCCTATTTTATTGAAAACCAGGGTGCCAAAAACCCACACGAAGGCAAAACCCCGCTGGAAAGTGCTACCACCATTATCGGTCATGTGGCAGAAGGGGTACAAATGGCAAAAAAACATCGCCTGCCCAACCTGTTGATTGATTTCATCCGAACCCATCATGGTACCACGCGGGTAGAATATTTTTATCGGAATTATAAGAATGAACACCCGGACGAACCGACAGACGAAGCCCTTTTCCGCTACCCCGGACCCAAGCCCCGCAGCAGGGAAGAAACCATTGTGATGATGGCAGATTCGATTGAAGCTGCCTGCAAAAGCCTGAAAAACCCGACCGAAGAAGCCATTGATGAAACGATTGAAAAAATCGTTGCCGGCAAAATTACACAGGGACAACTACAGGACTCCCGCATCACCTTCCGCGAACTGGAACTTTGCAAACGCGAGTTTAAAAAAATTATGCACTCTATTTATCACACCCGCATTGACTATCCAGAGGAGAGTAGGCAGTAGGCAGTGTTTGACGTTGAAGGGTTAACGGGTATCAGGCGCATCCCCTTTCCCGATAACCGATAACCAGTTACTTCTTCGCTACTTTTTTCGGGGTTACGATCACGATCATGCGGCGACCTTCCAGTTTGGGCAGTGATTCGGGGGCACCGAGTTCTTCCAGTTCTTTTAAAAATTTGAGCAGCAGCAGCTCGCCCCGGTCTTTGAACACAATGGCGCGCCCTTTGAACTGCACATACGCTTTCACTTTGGCACCCTCTGTCAGGAATTCTTTGGCATGGCGCACTTTGAATTCAAAATCGTGGTCGTCGGTATTCGGGCCGAAGCGGATTTCTTTGAGAACGGTTTTGGCGGTTTTAGCCTTTAACTCCTTCTCTTTCTTTCGTTTATCGTAGAGAAATTTGTTGTAATCAACGATGCGTACGACGGGCGGCACGGCGTTCGGCGATATTTCTACCAGGTCTAGCTCCATGCGTTCTGCCCATTCGCGCACTTTGCGGGTAGGGTACACGCCGGTTGTTACTTCCTGACCCACCACGCTGCTAATTTGCTCCATGTTTTCGCCCACGAGGCGCACTTCCGGTACACGGATTTGGTCATTAATACGGTTTTGTGCTTCCTGCTGTTGCGGGCGGAAATCCCGTCTTATGAAAGGTCTCTTTCCCAAATGTTGATGTTTTGTTAATAAAAAATGATTTTAACAATAGCAATGCGAAATTATTAAAAAAAGTTCGTTTAATAAGGCGTAGTTTATATGCGAAATAAAAGATTTCACCGGTTTTCAAAGAAGTACCGGTTTCGAAAAACCTTTCCGTTTTTAATGTAAATAAAATACACCTATCCGAACCAGACAGGTGTATTTCGTTTTATGATACTTTATTTACTCTTCCACATTCGTATTCACGGTTTTACCTGCAGTGATGACCAGCCCGTCTTTACCGTCGTTCATTACGGCTTCCAACAAGCTGCCTTCCGCCGGGTTTTCGCTGAGGATGTACTCTGCCAGCGGATCTTCCAGGTATTTTTGAATTGCCCGGTGCAAGGGGCGAGCACCAAACTGCGGGTCAAACCCTTTTTCCGCCAGGAACTGCTTGGCTTCATCCGTGAGCGAGAGCGTGTAATTCATGCCTTCCAGGCGTTTGAACACATCCTTCAGCGTGATGTCAATGATTTTGAAAATTTCTTCCTGACCCAGGCTGTTGAAGATGACCACATCGTCAATCCGGTTTAGAAACTCCGGCGAGAACGTGCGCTTCAGGGCATTTTGAATAATGGTTTTAGAATGCTCCTCCGCCGCGTCCTGGCGGGCTTTGGTGGCAAAACCCACGCCCTGCCCGAAATCTTTCAACTGCCGCACCCCGATATTGGAGGTCATAATCACCAGGGTGTTTTTGAAATCCACTTTGCGCCCCAGGCTGTCGGTGAGTTGCCCATCGTCCAGCACCTGCAACAAAATGTTGTACACATCGGGGTGGGCTTTTTCGATCTCATCCAGCAAAATTACCGAGTAAGGCTTGCGGCGCACGCGCTCGGTCAACTGACCGCCTTCCTCGTAGCCCACGTATCCGGGAGGCGCACCGATGAGGCGGCTCACCGAAAACTTCTCCATGTACTCACTCATGTCAATGCGAATGAGGGCATCTTCCGAGTCGAAGAGATAACGTGCCAGGGCTTTTGCCATTTCGGTTTTACCCACGCCGGTCGGACCCAGAAAAATAAAGGAACCAATGGGTTTGGTGGGGTCTTTCAAGCCCACGCGGTTGCGCTGGATGGCTTTCACCACCTTGGTAATGGCTTCGTCTTGCCCAATGATGGCACGTTGCATATCCTGCCCCATGTTCACCAGCTTTTTGCTTTCGCTCTGTGCCACGCGCTTGACGGGGATGCCCGTCATCATGGACACCACTTCGGCAATGTCTTCCTCCGTCACCGGGTAGCGTTTCACTTTCGCCTCTTCTTCCCACTGCACTTTTGCAAACTCCAGTTGGCGGGTCAGTTTTGATTCTTTATCGCGCAGATCGGCGGCTTTTTCGTACTGTTGGTTTTTAACCGCCTGATTTTTATGCTCTTTCAAATCTTCAATCTGCTTCTCCAGTTCCTCAATGTGCTTCGGCACATGGATGTTTTTGAGGTGCACGCGCGCGCCCACTTCGTCCATCACGTCAATGGCTTTGTCGGGCAGGAAGCGGTCGCTGATGTAGCGGTCGCTCAGTTTCACACAAGCCTTGATGGCCTCTTCGTCGTAAATTACATTGTGAAAATCCTCGTACTTCGGGCGGATGTTGTGCAGGATGTGCACGGCTTCGTCGGCAGAGGGCGGATCCACCATTACTTTTTGAAAACGCCGATCCAGTGCGCCGTCTTTTTCGATGTACTGGCGGTATTCATCAAGCGTGGAGGCACCGATGCACTGGAGTTCGCCACGTGCCAGGGCAGGTTTGAAAATGTTGGACGCATCGAGCGAACCCGTTGCGCCGCCTGCACCCACGATGGTGTGAATTTCGTCAATGAACAGAATCACGTCGCGCGATTTTTCCAGCTCATTCATAATCGCCTTCATACGCTCCTCAAACTGCCCGCGGTATTTCGTACCTGCCACGAGTGCTGCCAGGTCGAGCATTACAATGCGTTTGTTGAACAGCGTGCGCGATACTTTCCGTTGAATAATCCGCAACGCCAAACCTTCCACGATTGCCGTTTTACCCACGCCCGGCTCCCCGATGAGGATCGGATTATTTTTCTTGCGACGGCTCAAAATCTGCGATACCCGCTCAATTTCCGTTTCCCGACCGATGATGGGGTCGAGGCGGTCTTCTTCGGCGAGTTTGGTAATATCCCGACCAAAATTATCCAGTACGGGGGTGCGCGATTTGGTGTTGCCCTTGCGCTGCTGGTAGCGCCCAGACTGGCTTTCCTCCTCCTCGTAGGGGTCGTCCTGGTCAGACGGAGCCTGCATATACGGATCGGTTTTTTGCGCGGTGCCGGAAGGAGTAAAATCCTGTTCGTACTTCACGTATTCGAGTTCGGCTTTGTAAATTTCGTAGTCCACGTCAAACTGTTGGAGCACTTTAGAAACCGGATTATCCTTGTGTTTCAAAATGGACAGAATGATGTGTTCCGGGTTCACTTCCTCGCTTTTCAGCATTTTTGCTTCCAGCACGGTTACTTTCAGCACTTTTTCCGCTTGTTTATTGAACGGCATCCCGCCAATGTTTAGCTCGGCATTGTTACCGGGTACGCGCTGCACGGTCTCCTCAATAGACAAGCGCAGGTCTTCCTCATCCACATCCAGCGAATCCAGTACCTTCACGGCAAGGCTGGCTTTTTCGGTCATAATACCCAGCAGCAGGTGCTCGGTGCCGATAAAATCGTGCCCCAGCCGAATGGCTTCTTCCCGGCTTTTGTTGAGTAATTGTTTGACTTTCGGTGAAAACTTTCCGTTATTCATAACTTTTGAACTGATGATGTAACGATCTGGTGATCAGGTTATCTGGTGATTGTGTAACGTGTGTTTTTATGGTCTTGTTTGTCGGCTGGGTCATCCGCTCACCAAAATTACCGGATCACCCCCTTGTTTTACAAACAATATTAGGGGTAATTATTTTACAAAACAACCCCCCCTGAAAGTTTTAAGGTTGAAAGTTTGAAGTTCAATGGGTTAAAGCAACTTGTAATTGAACTTTTGAACCTTAAACCTTGAATATTAAACGCTACTTCCTGCAAAAATCATTCCAGAGAAACTTTGTCAGGAGCGTCGCTTTTTTAGAAAAATAAAAATGGTGAATCGTTTATCATAACAAAAAAGGGTAAGCAAGGTTTAAGGGAGACCGAGGGACGGAGTGACGGAGGGATACGTGCCAAATAACAAATAACCCATAACAAATATCAACTTTCAAATAGAATTGATACTTTTGCGCTATTGTGGAATTGAAATTTGTTTGAAACTATGAAATATTCGGTTGATAAACAGGAACGTTACACCATTTTCCAATTGCAGGAAAACTATCTGAACTCAGTGTTAGCCCCTGATCTGAAGTCAGAATTTGTCATTTTGCACAATGAAGGCGTTACGAATTTGATTTTGGATTTATCGCAGGTAGAATACGTAGATTCGTCGGGTTTGAGTGCTATTTTGACCGCCGACCGCTTGTGGAAGCCCATCGGCTCGTTCATCATCACGGGTATTGAACATCCGAGTGTAAAAAAACTCATCGAAATCTCGCGTTTGGATACCATTCTGACCATCGTGCCTACCGTCGAGGAGTCGGTGGAGTATGTGTTCATGGAGGAAATTGAAAAGGAACTGAATGTGGATGGGGAAGGGGATTAGGAAAGACAATAGACGATAGACTTTAGACAATATACCCCAATACAGTAACAAGCGTGTCTAAAATCTAATAGCTAACATCTAAAGTCTAGCAAAATGCGCTTTGAACTCACCCTACTCGGCACCGGTGCGGCATTGCCCATGCCGGGGCGGTTTACTTCTGCGCAGATTTTAAATGTAAATGACCGCTTGTACCTGGTGGACTGCGGCGAGGGTACGCAGATGCAACTGACAGAATATCAGGTGCGCCGTAGCCGGATCGGACAAATTTTCATTAGCCACCTGCACGGCGACCACTTCTACGGGCTGCCGGGACTTCTTACCTCTTTTGCATTGAACGACCGCACCCAGCCGCTGGATGTTTTTTCACCGCCCGGCTTGCAGCAAATTTTTACTGCCCTGCTGTATTACCAGGGGGGTGGCACGAGTTCGTACCCCATTCGCTTTCATGAGGTAGATACTACCCGGCACCGGCTTATTTTTGAAGATCATCAGATCGAAGTGTTTTCTATTCCTTTGCAGCACGGTATTCCTACGAGCGGCTACCTGTTTCGCGAAAAGCCGCGCCCGCGCAATATTCTACCCGAAAAAATCCAGGAATTTAACATCTCCGTTGAAAATATTAAAGCAATTAAAAAAGGGGGTAACTTGCAACTGCCCGACGGAACGGTGATTCCTAACGCTGAACTCACCGCTGCGCCCGCCCGCCCGCGCTCGTATGCCTACTGCTCCGACACGCTGTACGCCCCGGAGATGATACCCTGTATAAAAAGAGTGGATATTTTGTACCATGAAGCCACGTTTTTGCAAGCCGACGAAACCACTGCCCGGCACTACGGTCATAGCACCGCCGCCCAGGCTGCCCGAATTGCCCAAGCCGCTGAGGCACAACAACTTATCATCGGGCATTTTTCCTCGCGCTACAAAGATGCGGCAGCTTTTGAGGCGGAAGCTCGAATGATTTTTCCGAATACAACGGCGGCAGAGGATGGAATGGTGATTGAGGTGCCTTTGAGGAAGATTTTAGACATTAGACGATAGATTTGCCGCTTATATGGTCTATCGTCTAAGGTCTAAAGTCTATCGTCTTTAAACCAATTTTGCAATATCCCGAATCAAAATACTCCTTCGGTTAAAAAAAATCAGGTTTGCCTTTTTCAGGTCGTTCATTACGGAGGTTACGGTTTGGCGGGAAGTGCCGGTCAGGTTGGCAATGTCCTGCTGGGTATAGCAGTGTTTGATGAGCATTTCCATCCCGATGCGTTTGCCCTGTTTGTTAGCCGAGTCTTTCAAAAAATCAATGATGCGTTCGCGGGCATCTTTAAACATGAGTGCTTCCAACCGATCCTCCACGCGGCGCAGCCGGTTGCCGATCATCGTGATCACGTTCATCATCAGGCGGCTGTTGCTTTCCATCAAGCGGTTAAAATCACTTACGTTGATGCGGTAAATATGGGTTTCTTCCAGTGCCTGCGCAAAGTCCTGGCGTTTTTGCTCGCCCGCCAGCGCCAGCTCGCCAAATACCGCCATCGGGTACAAAATATGTTTGATCACTTCGCGTTCATCATCTGCCTGGTTGCTGATTTTCACCACGCCTTTTACCAAAACGTAGATCGCATCCGAAGCGTCGCCGCTTTGGAAAATACAGGTGTTGCGTTTGACCAGTCGGTACTCGGTAATTTGCTCCAGGTGCCTAAATTCCTGATCGTTCAGGTTTTTAAACAAAGGCAAATGCCGCAAAAAGCTCGTCGCGTTGGATTTGAATGGTTTCATAAGGCCTGGTTTTTTGTCCTTAAACGATTCTTTCACGCTACAAAAATGCACGAACTGATTGTCAAAAAAAAGGACAAATTTTGACGTTTGTCGGAAGATTTGATTTGGATTTTTTTTATAAAAAATTGATTTACAATATTATAACATGAATATTTTTAGATTTTTGTTTGTAAAAAGAAAAGTAGGGTTTTAAATCCTGATTGAAAAAGAATAGAAATTTGTTTTTTCGGTGAGCAAATCAAGTGTTGAATAGCAGGATTAGGAAACTTTCAAAGTTTCCTAATCCTCGATCACTCAGTTTCTAAGTCACTCAGTCACAAATCTGTTATTTGAAAAAAATCATCCACATTGACATGGACGCATTTTACGCCTCCGTGGAGCAGCGCGACCAGCCCGACTTGCGCGGCAAACCCCTGGCGGTGGGTGGTGCCGGAGCGCGGGGCGTGGTAGCATCAGCGAGCTACGAGGCGCGGCGGTTTGGGGTGCGCTCCGCCATGCCCAGTTCTACGGCACGGCGGCTGTGTCCGGAGTTGTTGTTTGTAAAGGCTCGCTTTGAGGTGTATAAAGAAGTGTCGCAGCAGATTCGGACAATTTTTTTGGAGTACACCGACCTGGTGGAACCGCTCTCGCTCGATGAAGCCTACCTGGATGTGACCGACAACAAAAAAGGGATGCAATCGGCAACGCTGGTGGCACAGGAGATTCGGCGGCGCATTGAGGCGGAGACGCAACTGACGGCTTCGGCAGGCGTGTCGTTCAACAAATTTCTCGCCAAAATCGCCTCGGATGTCAACAAACCCAACGGTATCAAAGTTATCACCCCGGCAGAAGCCACGGCTTTTCTGGATGCCCTGCCCATTGAAAAATTTCATGGCGTGGGCAAGGTTACGGCAGAGAAAATGAAACGCATGGGCATTCTTACCGGCGCGGATTTGAAACAGTTTTCGGAATTGGAATTGTTACAGAAATTTGGCAAAGTGGGCGGGCATTATTATCGCATCGTCCGTGCCGAAGACGACCGCCCCGTGAATCCGCACCGCATCCGCAAGTCCATTGGTGCGGAGCGCACCTTTTCGGAAGATTTGACGAAAATAGCAGATATGAAAGAAAAGTTGAGTTATTTGGCAGGAGTGGTATTTGAATACATGAAAAAAACAGACAATTTCGGGCGTACCGTGACTTTGAAAATAAAATCCGCCGATTTTAAACTCAGCACCCGCAGCCGCACGTTTGGTAGGGAAGTGACAGATTTGGAACAGTTAACCCAAATTGTATTTGAATTGTTACACGAAAATGAGGAGGAAGTGGAGCGCGTGCGCCTGCTGGGTGTGACGGTTTCTAATTTGCAAAAAGAACATGAGGGCGAAGGCGTGCAATTATGGCTGGAATTTGGCTAGTTGTGCACATCGAAATCAAAATTTTCAAAATGATAGAATGACCGGAATGCGGTCGTGTGCTATTCTGAAAATTTCGTAATTCTGGAAATTCTGATCTATTTGCCTTAACTTTGCATTCAAAATAATAAAACGATGAAGCAACAAACGAATATACGTTTCGGAATTATTGCATTGCTGATACTGGTGGCGGCGCTGAGTCGCCTGCTGCCACACCCCTACAATTTCACCCCGATTGGTGCAATGGGCTTGTTTGGCGCGGCGTATTTCAATCGGCGCTGGCTGGCTTTTGCCGTGCCGTTTGCCGCCATGTGGGTCAGCGATTTGATTTTGAATAATGTGGTGTATGCCCGGCAGTTTCCGGAGTATTACCAGGGCTTTCAGTGGTTTGGCAGCGCGCCGGTGTACCTGAGTTTTGCGTTGATTGTGGGGTTGGGTTTGGTGTTGCTGCGCAAGGTGCGGGTGGAGAGTGTGCTGATTGCCAGTTTGTCGGCTTCGGTGTTGTTTTTTCTGATTACCAATTTTGCGGTGTGGTTGAACAGTGGCGCTTACCCGCAAAATGCGCCGGGCTTGTGGATGTGTTACGTGGCGGGTCTGCCGTTTTTTGGCAACACACTCCTGGGCGATTTGTTTTACTCCGGCGTGCTGTTTGGGGCGTATGAGTGGATGAAAGTACGCATTCCACAATTGCAAAGCGGGACGGAGAGACGAAGTGACCGAGTGACCGAGTGATTCAGAGGACGTAAATGTTTGAAAATGAATGTAAGTGAGCCGCAGGAATCGCTCGTGGAAGGCGTTGATTTTTATGTTGAAAATGGTTATTACGTTTTTACCGAATATTATTTGGAAAAGCGGGGTTACTGTTGCAAAAATGGGTGCCGGCATTGCCCGTATGGGTTTGTAAAGGATTTTAAGGATTTAGAATCGGTCGAATCGAAATCGTGAATTTGTAAATGGTCAGTTATGTCAGCAACACAAATTATTACAGAAAGCAAAGTTGCCGTTGGTAGAAAAACTATTGGTGGTGGAACAGGTTTTGCATGAAATTAGAGTTAAGAAAGAAACCACTAAAATGCAATTGGCAGAAGCAGTAGCAATGGCATTACCAGATTATTTAGAAAATGAAGAACTGACGGCAATGACAGCACTAGACCACGAAGATTTTTATGAAACGGAATTCATTCCATCTTTCCAATAATCCAATACTCCAATACTCTATTATTCCAATTCAAAAAATGAATATCTCTATCGTCGTTCCATTATACAATGAAGAAGAATCGCTGCCCGAACTCGAAGCCTGGATTCGACAGGTGATGATTGCAAATAATTTTACCTACGAAATTATCCTGGTGGACGATGGCAGCAAAGACCGCTCGTGGCAGGTGGTGGAGCAATTGGCACAGTTGAACCCGAATGTGCGCGGTATTAAATTCAGAAGAAATTATGGAAAATCTGCTGCGTTAAACGTTGGTTTCCAAGCAGCTAAGGGCGATGTAGTGATTACAATGGACGCGGATTTGCAAGACAGCCCCGACGAGGTGCCGGAACTGTACCGCATGATTCAGGAGGATGGCTTCGATATGGTGTCGGGGTGGAAAAAAAAGCGGCTCGACCCCGTGTTTACCAAGAATATTCCAAGCAAATTTTTCAACTGGACGGCTCGGCGCATGAGCGGCATTCAACTGCACGACTTCAACTGCGGCTTGAAATCTTATAAAAACCAGGTGGTGAAAAGCATCGAGGTGTATGGCGATATGCACCGTTACATCCCGGTGCTGGCGAAGTGGGCGGGTTTCAAAAAAATAGGCGAAAAAGTAGTGCAGCACCGCGAGCGCAAATACGGCGTGACGAAATTCGGGCTGGAGCGCTTCATTCGCGGTCCGCTGGACTTGATGACGGTCATTTTTATTTCCAAATTCGGCAAGCGCCCTATGCACTTGTTTGGAATGTTGGGCGTGGTATTTTTCCTGATCGGGTTTATTATTTTAACTTATTTGAGTATCGAAAAACTAATGTATAACAAATACGGTATCACAGAGTTGCCAATGTTTTATTTGGGTATTCTGACACTGATTATCGGTTCGCAATTGTTTCTCACCGGCTTTCTTGCCGAACTCATCACCCGCAACGCCCCGGATCGCAATCAGTATCTGATTGAAAGAGAGGTGAGTGGGCAGTTTGAAGTAAGCAATTCGTTTTAACAGATTTGCTAAATCTTCAAGATTTAGCAAATCTTTGGTTTTAAAAAAATATCATAATATCCAAATATCTTAACATCAAACGAATCATCATTTTATCTCCCGCACATCCTT